>Ga0316207_10005440_pt1 | contig 10548 bp, 13 predicted proteins | sample 6weekpyrite_MG_FD_204943 | JGI IMG/M metagenome (GOLD analysis project Ga0316207, IMG submission 204943) | Microbial mat bacterial communities from mineral coupon in-situ incubated in ocean water Damariscotta River, Maine, United States -... | ecosystem: Environmental > Aquatic > Marine >...
TACGATATTTAAACATCGTTCGGTTTGCTAGTGAAATAAAAATGGCAAACTAATTTCGTTAGAATGCCACTTCATTATCTGTTATTGATCGTCTGTAATAGCAATATATTCATCAGTCGATAGATTTTTTTCTATCGCGACTTTGGAGTCATTATTTTCTCCGGGGGGATGGATAATATAACCCGTAGTGCCTCCAAAAATTGAAATAATTAAGCCTATTGTCCATGGATCGATTATGCCTTTACACTTTTTCATTTAGCTACCTCTGTCTACATGTTTAAGATATAACTCATAACGTGTTTGTTATGTTTGATACTGTGTTAAGCGTAATCTATAGGCAGCGATTTGATAATAGCCTTATCGGGCATTACATTTATTCATATATTGAATAGTTAGTAATTTTGTAATGGTAGTGATTCTAGTTGCGAACGTAGGGTGCCGATTGGTGTCAGGCCGTTATTAATGTTAACAACTTGACCGTTATTAGATAACAAAATGACAGTTGGTAGAGTCACTACTTTCCATTGCCTTGTTGTTTCTGGATTATTTTCAATGGAATATTTTTTAAGCCGTATGTCAGTTCGTCCTGATTCATCCAGGACTTGCTGGAGTATTTTTTTTTGCATTAAGCATTGTGTGCAGGCCGAGGATGAAAAATAGAGTATCTGATTTTCTTTTATCTCTGCCGAGTTTGTTCTCCGAGCTGCGGATAATTGGAAATTACGAAGCAACTTGAATAACAGTAACAATGATCCAATAATGACAGCGACAATAATAAGCCTATCAAACATTTTTTATCCCGGCCTGATTTTAAGTAAGTGGATTTATTTATTCGGGCGTGCACCAGGGAAGACACCATTAATGGACTTGTGCTTGAAAAAGCCACCTAGCCCAAGACGGTTAAGCATAAAGTAGCTAAAGCAGCCCGCACACCAACCCATAAAAGCGACAAAGCCTAATACAATAACCAGCCACACAAGAGCCCAGCCTGTTAATGCGTAACCGTTATATAATAAATAACTGGAAATACCGGTTACCAGAAAGCCGATAGACATCGCAAAGCGATGAGCCTGGGGGATATCGACTCGGATGTCATTTTTAAGCAAACCCATTGGTTTAAGTACCTTATGATAAAAAAGAACATAAGGTCCATACTTGGGGAATAAGATTGTGAGTAAAAAAACTATCGCCTGTGCGGCTACAAATTCCCAACGATCAGTAACAAAGCCAGCTAATAAGCCTAGCTGAATCATTAACTGATGGGTGCGTAGTTCATTTTGGTCAACCTGCTGCTCTGTTAGTTCGTTCATAGTGATACCCTGCATTAAGTTATTAAGAAATAATTAGAATAATACGGAATATACTAATACGAGATAATAGAATAGTTATGAATATCATTTATTCTAATAATGAATATGTGTTAATTATTCAGCTATTGAAGAATGTTAAAAATGATCTAATCCGAATGTTTGCGGGTTTCTACATGGTTGAAGAATTTCAACTATATATTGTCCCAGGGGAGGCTACTTTGGAATTTTGTTTTCATATAATCAATAAATACCCTCACTTTCAATGGCAGGTATTTCCGTGAGGGATAAACTAACCAGACGGCATTGTCAAAATCGACCACGGCAGTATCATATTCTTTGTATAGTTGTACCAATGTTCCTTGTTGCAATTCTTCCCAGACGCTCCATTTGCTCACCATGGTAATCCCCATATTGTCCAGCGCACTCTGTTTAAGCGCGAGTGCATTAGTGAGCTGTAAGCGGCCACTCGGTTTAACCGCTGTCATTGAACCATTGGAATCGCGAAACAGCCAGTCGTTATTGAAACCCGGCATTGGAAATAAAATACATTGGTGTGACTGGATATCTATGGGTCGCACGGGTTTGCCATGTGCTTGAATGTATTCCGGGCTGGCAACAATGACGTAGTCCAGTTGTGTTAGCCGGGTGGCAACCAGGCCGGTTTCCTGTAGCTTACCCAGACGAATAGCAACATCAATTCTCTCATCAAGCAGGTCTACCACAGTATCTGAAAGGTTAAGGTAAACCTTTAGTCTGGGATAACTGGCCATAAATTCGGGCAGCAGAGGCACGATATTAATATTGCCAAATGTCATCGATGCAGTCAGTCGCAGTTCGCCTGCCGGGTTTTTGCCAAGATCTTCGGTGATGGACTTGGCGTGCTCCAGCTCATCGACAATGGCTTCAACCTGTTGAAAGTACACCTGGCCAGCTTCGGTAGGCATGATGCGACGGGTTGTACGGTTTAATAGTCGTATTCCGAGCTCGTCCTCCAGGGTAGAAATAGCACGCGAAATGGTCGAGGGCACAACATCTCTGTCACGCGCCACTGCTGCGAAGCTGCCTTTATGCATGACCTCGACAAAGATTGAAATGTTATCAAGTTCCATTGGTGCATATTACGCAATAATGAAATCTAATTTAAGTACTTAATTGATAATAAATGATGAATTAGGCTTGGTTAACTCGAAAATAATCAGGAGAAACGAAAATATGCTTCATTTACTTAGAATAGACAGTAGCGCCCGAAGCCATGATTCCCATAGCCGAAATCTGGCAAATGCCGTACAAAGTCACTGGCTAGCTGCGCATCCCGAGGGGCAGATAGTGCAACGTGATTTATCGTTAAACCCTATTGAACCAATTAAAAATGAAACAATTATTGGCTATTACACGCCAGAGCAGGAGTTAACGGATTCGCTACGCCGGGCTACCGCACTCTCAGATACGTTAATCGCCGAATTGATTCAGGCAGATGCTTTACTGCTTTCCACTCCTATGTATAATTTTACAGTTCCTGCAGTTCTGAAAGCCTGGATCGACCAGATTATGCGAATAAATAAAACCTTTGGTTTTTCGAAAGAGGGCGACCTTCAGGGGCTGTTAAAGAATAAAACTGCCTATATAACCGTCGCAATAGGAACACAATTTACTGGAACACCACTGGAAGTGATGGATTATCTCAGACCGTATCTAAAAACAGTTTTAAGCTTTATTGGTTTTGAGCAGGTCGAGTTCTTTTCTGTAGAAAGTACGGCCGTGGATGAAAAACAAATGGCTGTCAATAAAGAAAATACCATGAGAGAAATTGCAGCAATGTTTCAACCTGCGGTTGCGTAAAAACGGCTCAAAGGACGGGGAATGGACTCCCATCTTTTAATGTTAATAATTTCGAATAGACCCAGGTTTTAGGTACTATCATCCTGTTGAGGTGATTCATTATAGGTATATTTACACCTGTAAATTTCAACCTGGTTTCTTTCGGGATCGGGAATATTTTCTTTCTCGGACGCAATGCAAATAAAAAGCCTAAAGACAGCTTTAGAAAAAATATTATAATAAAAATAATAATAGCGAATAGACATGAATAACGACATGGATATTAGCACCAGTGCGATAATATAAACATCAATATGGAAAATATTGGTTGGTTCAGGAATGGAAATAAGAATAGCGGCTATCATCAACGCAGCACTTAAGTTGCGCAGAAAAGCAAAATTTTGTATTAGCTTCTGAAGATAACAACGAGCAGATTCTGAATTTTCCATCACGTAAAAAAATGGTAACCAATAGACATCAGTTTTAAGTTTTTTCTCTGGTGTGATATTAAATTTTTCAGTAAATAGTTGAATAAAAAAAGCAGTGATCTCAGGCGGGAAAGACTTATCTAATCCCCATGATTTTCGGATTAAATTTTCAATAGCATAAGAAGGAATAGATAAGGCTTTGTATGCTATGGCAGTGTACTTTGAGATGCTGGGGTATTCATCAGAATAGGCACTCCATAAACGGAAGCTAATAGCAGTGGAGTCGATTATTTTAATCAGGGTTAGCAAAACCAGGATGGATAGTGTGCAAAGCCCGGCGAAGATAAAAAAATCATCTAACCATCGTAAGCAGAAAAATAAAATTGAAAGACTCACCAGACTTAACTGAATCCGATGGATACAGCTTTTAGGATTATGAATATTATAGCTATCACTGAATAATAATTTCTCGTAGGGGTATTTAACTATTTTTTGTACAAAATTACGATCGAGTATCATCACCGAAAGTGCGCCGGAAAAATGGCCGGCAATATAGCCAATAACAACTATTAGTAATAACACTGTTATGTATGCTGTTATGCTTGATGAAAGTACGATGCCATGTATATCTTCTATGCTCTTATCAAAACCGAGAATAAGTGCAGCGATAGCAGCAAACAAAACAACTAGGCCGGGAAGTAAAAAAGCAAAAAAGTCAAAGCCATCGATATTTAATATGCGTGTTGTCCTATTCATAATAATTTCCTTTTGGTCTATGTAACATACTAGTGTCACAAGCTGAATGTAATATGAATAAGATAAGGAAAACCGTCTTGACGAAAGAAGTGTAATAGTTCTTTCTGTACAAGAAAATTAGCTGATGTTTAGCAGGTGGGATAGCTAAATAAAAACCATGTTAGCAAGATTGGAAAAGACTTTTACTCGTCAGGGAGGTGATTTATTTGTTAATGTAGGAACATGAAAAATACCAGATTAAATATGCAGTCTAAATATTTAGCCAACAAGAAATCAAATACCTCGATTGAGTATGAGCGCCGAATTCACCTGGCCTGCGAATATATAGAAAAGCATTTAGACAAAGTCATTAAGCTAGATGATGTGGCTGCAGCGAGTCATTTTTCACCTTTTCACTTTCATCGAATTTTCCATGCGCTGACAGCAGAAACAGTTAATGAATATGTGACTCGAAAACGTATGGAAAAGGCCGTAATCAGGCTGGTATATAAACTTGATTTAAGTATAACTGCGGTTGCAGAAATGGGCGGTTTTTCGTCAACGGCTAATTTTTCCAGAGCTTTTAAATTGTATTTCGGAATAACGCCATCAGCGTTACGAAAAGGAGATAGCTCGAAAATTAATAGCAAAGATGGAAAACTCTATAGCAAGTACGGAAAAGTATTTCGGCCTGAAGAAATGTATTCTCAGTTTGTCACTCGTTCAGGAGTGTTTACACAAAACAAACTAGAGGAAATGCTAATGAAAGTTAAAATTGAAGAGCAAGCTGAAAAACAAGTTGCTTACTTAACATCACCGAATGGATACGAGTTGGAATCTATTTCTGCGACATGGGATAAAATTGTAGACTGGGCTAAAAACAAAGGGATTGAATGTCAACGACAGATCCGCCTTGGTATTTGCCATGACAATCCATTGGTGACGCCGATCGAGAAATGTCATTACGATGCAGCGATTGAAATTAACCCTTCGATAGATGTTTCAGGTCCATATAAACAGTCAGTAATCCCGGCAGGTAAATATGCAATTGCTTTTTATAAAGACATCCCGGATAAAATCAGTAATTTTATGACAGAACTCTGTTCGCAGTGGTTTCCTGACAGTGGATACGAACCAGATGATTTTCCGCCGGTGTTTCATTATCTGAATGACTCAAGAAAAGATGGTTATGTTGAAATGGATGTATATATAAAAGTGAAAGCTTTAAATATATAAAACAAGTCTGCAACTGCCTGAAAAAAGTTTTGATAGTTAATATTAGTTGCTATCGCAATGCTTTAAATATTATAAAAATATGGAATATAAGCACGTAGATAATATCAAGTATCTCCGTGCTTATATAAGGTTTGAGATTTGGGTTATGGGTTGTCTTTGACAGCCACCCAAAATGGGAACTTGCCGACTGCTATTTTCTTGGCGACTTGCATATTAGCCGCATCAATAACGGCAATTAAATTGTCTTTAGTGACAGTAACATAAATCCATCTGCTATCTGAACTTGAACGTATGCCATGTGGCCCATTACCAACGATTATATTCTTGCTAGTAAAATCTTTAGTATTAATCACCGTAATAAAATTGGCGCCGATTGCCGCAGTCGATACATATCGACCACTAGGTGAAACATCGATTCCACCGTGCCCATTACCAACTTTAATCACTTTTTTTACTTTTTGAGTCTTAAGATCAACGATAGCGACATTGTGAACAAAATCGCGAACAAAAGCGGTATTTTCATCTAATGATAAATCGATATTATGTGGGCCAGTGATACCAGGAACAGGTATCACCTGTATCATTTTACGTTTAGCGGTATCAATAATGGCAAGTCCATCACCGCCCTGTAAAGTAACATATGCGAGTTTACCATCTTTGGTAAAACGTGCATTATGAGGGCCTTCTCTGACGCTAATGGTGTCGACGACGACTAACGAGCGAAGATCAATAACACTTATATTTGCCGAGTTTTGATTGCTAACATAAGCATACTTCCCGTTAGGTGTTACTTTTACTCCCTTAGGGGCTTTGCCAACTTTAATGACAGCAAGTTGTTTGCCTGTTTTAGAGTTGAATACATAAACTGAGTTTGTTGATGGGCTGGTAGACAGTACCTTTTTACCATCTGGCGTTACGGCAGTATAGAGCATGTTCGGGCCACCTTTCCAGGTTTCTTCACTAGGAAAACTTTCAACGGTTGCACTTTTCTTCATCGATACGTAGACCGGTTGCTTGAACTCGTTTTTTGTCGCTTTTTCTGTTAGAGGCTTGTTACTTTTAAGCGTACTTGCCTTTGATGTATATTTAAGACTAGAGTAATAGGATGATAAATCATCAATATCTGAATCTGACAACGTAGATGCGATTGCCTTCATCGTTGGGTCAACTCGTGAACCATCTCTAAAGCCTTTTAATTGCTTTATCAAGTAGTGTTTTTTTTGACCTGCCAGATTCGGGAACTCATTACCGAGGCCGATACCATTGCTACCGTGACAACCAATGCAAGCGTTAGCTTTTGTTTTTCCTTTGCTTAAACTGTCGTTTGCGTAGACGTTAAAATTGCATGCAGTGGACACTGCAAAAAATAGGCTATAGCCCAATATTATATTTTTCATGCTAAATTCCCTTAAAGAGTTAGTTTATTATCAGATTGATATTTATATTTGAAAGCCAGCAATCTCGGGAGGAGAGAAGTCCTGAGATAGCTGGATGTTACTTACCCTTCGTATAATTCACTGAATATTTCTGGCCCATCCCAAAGAATATTTTCAGAGTCACCATGTTTTTGAAAAAGTCTTTCTACCTCAATCGACTTATTTGCGATATCGCCTTCTATGCGAACCATCTCATTGTAAACACGGAGTTTCTCTTCACGTGGCAAATTATGCAAAAAATAATATTTGTCTGAAGTTACCAGAACAAAATCATTTTCCAGAACAAGATGCGGGTCATTTCTAGATTGAGAGCACTCGCCTTTTTGCAGATAGCATTGAGCGCCTTTGATAACTCCTTCGACAGAAGCAGCTTGAGCGAATGAAAATACTGAGAAAGTTAGTGTTGAAACAAGTAATGCAATATGGATATGTTTTTTCATTTTATAATCCTTATTTTTTATTGATGATTTATCTAGCAATACCATTGTTTTGATGTTGCATGTCTAGATAACGATTGGAAGATAAATTTGATTGCAAAAAATAAAAATATTTTTTCTGCAATCAAAACAAGAATTGAAACGTCAATAGAGTGGTTGTAAATAAATATCTGCAATTGCTATAAATTAGGGTCAATTATGAGAGAATGGGGTTTTAGCAAGTAGATAAGAACGGTAATGAATGTTGGATAAGCAAGATTTGCAAAAGCTTTATAGATATGCTTTGGCATTAGTCAAAGATGAAGATATGGCATACGATCTACTGCAAACCAGTATTGAGCGAACATTGAATAGAAATATGGCTACAATTGACGAACCAATAGCGTATATCAAGGTTATCATGCGAAATGTATTCTTTGATGAGCAGAGACGTAAAAAAATTGTGCCGATGATATCAATTGAGCAGGATGAAGAAGAACAATATGACAGCGAAAACATGCAATTATCTTTAGAAGATATTCATATTCATTTAGATGATATAGAACAAATTACAAAAATGTTGACCCCTGCAGAGAATGAATTATTGTATTTATGGGCAGTAGAAGAGTATACCGCTGAAGAGATATCTAAATTACTAACCCAGCCTAGAGGAACAGTTTTATCAAAACTACATCGGTTAAAACATCGTATCCGTCAGTCTATTAATAATTGAGCTATTAAAAATAACAGGTAACAAAATGAATGATGAAAGCAGAGAGGAAATTCCTCTTAAAAAGGCAGTTAAATCATATTACGCAGATAAAAAGCTTTCGGCTGAACAATTAGAAAAGTTATCTTCGCTAAGCGATAACCCGGTATCTGACATTAAACCCTTGCGTGTTCATAAATTTGGCATGTTTCCGTTTCCGGCAATAGCAGCAAGCATCCTTATATTTATTGCATTTTTTAGTTATAACAAGAATCCTGACATTATTACGGCTGCTTACAGCGATATTATTCATGATGAAAAATTATCGAACGGTTTATCAGATGTTCATAAAAACTGGATTGCAGTCAATGAAATTAAAGCAGCGCCTTCTGATTACAATGTGGAAATGAGTAAGTTTTGTGATATTGATGGATTTAAGACGATGCACCTACGTATTGCTGGTAAGTATCATGGAAAAATGAACCTGTTCTTTAAAAAAGGATCTCGATCTTATCGGTTTGGAAAATCCTCTGGTATTACAAAAGATATGAAATGGAAAGTTCTGGAATCAAATAAAGACATTACTGTCATCGTAATGTACACAAAAGATATGCGAGAAAATGTCGTAAATAATATTATTGGGACGATGCTTCCTGATTTGATTGCTTAGTGAAATGAAATTTGTATTTAAATAGTTACTGATGGCAGTGTTAACGTAATCCATCTATTTTTTAAAGATAAATTCAATCCTGAATGTTAAAGAATGCTCAGGTTCAAAATCATTTTCTTTTTGATATAAAATTTGTGGAATTATTTCCAGAAATAAGTAGTCTTTATGTATGTTTTGTCTGTAGCTGGCACCAATAAGGTAATGTGTTGAAAAAATGGTTGGTTCACTTTTTCCATATGCACCGATATAGTAGGAAACGGCTCTTCGTTTACTAAGTGTATGTAGCATAGAGAAAGTCTGGTTTAATTCATAATAATCCGTTCGGGTTGTCCAGCGAGCAAAGGACGTTGCACGAAATAAATCACGGTTTGTTATTTTATTATTAAATTCCAGCGTGGAATCAAAGCCGGTTCCGGTCGAATCAAACCAGAATAACATTTCATTCCAGTGAATGCTCCAGTCAGTAAAGGAAAATTTTCGACTAAACCTTAATTTTGTATAAAGTGAAATACCAGAACTTAACCTTAAACCTAAGGAAGGTTTGAATTTCCAGCTGTCTTCTTTACCTATTGACGTCTGTATGCCGGTAAAAATTTCTCTATTGTCGGATTCGCGGTTTATTGCTTCAGTAGCCTGTACCGTTTTATCGTCTTTTCTTTCATCGGCATCTGTTTCCAGAGTCAGTTTTAGTTTTTTATGAGTATGAGGTAAACGTAATCGTAAACGAATATTACCAACATAGCTGATATCGTTATTTTCTCTCCATATAGTATCGCCTCTTAGTTGCAGGTAAGTGCCACTCGATTCGTAAAAGACTTTATCTTCAGAAAAAAATTCGTCAAGAGTTTTTGCTAATGATTCTACACCAGAAGAAATTGTTTTCTGTGGCTCATCCATGAAGGAAAAAAAGGAATCATCGGCGTTAGTATTTTCTGTTGTACTCGGGGTATTGGTATTCTGGATATCGGTTTTCTGGTTAGTATCTGATGCTGGTATTTTGGCATCTGCGAATGAATTAGTTGCAATTAAGAAACTACTAAACAATGCAAAATGATAAATATTTCTAAACATACAAGCTTCATCAGTGAATTGAGATTAAACAAATCAACATAATATTTAATCTTCTTTAATTAATTATATGATATTTTTAAGCAATTATTTATATTTACTGAAGCTATATTTAAAAAAAGAGTATTAATTAAATTATTATTTTAATGCTATAATAAATTTTCTCGACTCATTTTCAGTTAATTCTTAAGGTTTTTCTGTGGATAAAGATATCTTTGTTTTCGAAGTTAATTATAAGAATTTTGACCAGTCTGTTCTTCAGAATTCTCATAAAATACCTGTTGTTGTGGAATTTATGGGGGTTTGGTCTGGGCCCTGTATAGCAATGGAACATATTTTTACAAATTTAGCCAGGGAGTTCCCCGAAAAATTTATTTTTGCAAAAGTAGATATTGATGAGCAGCCAGAGTTAGTCAAAACGTATAACATTGAAAATGTTCCGACAACACTCGTTTTCCAGAATGGTGAAACTCAACGTACTGAAGTTGGTGAATTAAAAGAAAATGAAGCTCGTACTTTACTAAAAGACTTTGGTATTTATCATCAATCAGATGTTATGCGTGAGCAGGCTCGACAAATGCATTTATCGGGAGACTCTGGCGCTGCAATTATTAAATTGAGTGAAGCTATTAAACTCGATCCATCTAATCTTAGAGTGGTGATGGATACCATTCAGGTTTTTCTTGATATAGGCGAATTTGATCAAGCCAATGATTTATTTT
>Ga0316207_10005441_pt1 | contig 10543 bp, 11 predicted proteins | sample 6weekpyrite_MG_FD_204943 | JGI IMG/M metagenome (GOLD analysis project Ga0316207, IMG submission 204943) | Microbial mat bacterial communities from mineral coupon in-situ incubated in ocean water Damariscotta River, Maine, United States -... | ecosystem: Environmental > Aquatic > Marine >...
AGATTGCCGCGGCGGCAGGTGAAGCACGCAAGGCCTCTAAGCGAAAACCAACCATGCGTTGGTAAATGACATCAACAGCAAATCCGTTTCGGGCTGCTTTAATCGCTGGCTGCAATGATACTGCTAATGGCAGTTTTCCATATCGTTTAACCAGATGCTCTAACGCTGCCGGCACCCCGGGAATACCTGCCGCTAATGGACCGTTAACCGAGGCTCCAGGGCGAACATCACCCTTCGCATCTAAATACATATCTCGGTGTGCCCGGCCTGGCGCCGTTTCACGTCCATCGAGCATGACCTGCTTGCCATCACTGGCTCGGTGCAATAACCAGAAGCCACCACCACCTATCCCGGAACTGTAGGGCTCAACCACGGCCAGCGTTGCGGTCACCGCCACAGCCGCATCAAAGGCATTACCACCCTGGGCAAGTATGTCATGACCGGCCTGGGTCGCGATCGGATGCGCCGTTGCTACACCGGCATGCGGCAAGTCCAGTGCCCAGGCATGAACACAACTCAAACCAAGTAAAAGTGTTAACAGTAATCGTCTCATCAAAATTTCCCAAACTTCATAAACAAAAAAGGTCCCGCTAGCGGGACCTTATCAGTATAACCAAATCAGGCAGTCAGCAAACCGGTTCAACCACCTGCCTGTAATTTTTCGTACTTAACCTCTAATTCCTCGTGACTCTCAACCCTGTCAGGATTGCCTGGAATACAGTCAACCGGACAAACGTCTACGCATTGTGGTGTGTCGTAGTGACCAACGCATTCGGTACACAGATCAGGGTTGATCTCGTAGATCTCATCACCCTGATAAATCGCTTCATTTGGGCACTCGGGCTCGCAAACATCGCAATTAATACATTCATCGGTAATCATCAGGGCCATACTAAAAACTCCATAAAATCGATTTTTCACCCACCAATATGGGTAGCGGTGCGTATATTAGCCGATTCTGTCAGAGAGTGCAGCCATGACTTTAGTGTGGACAAAGGCCGAAACATCACCACCATGCGCCGCTATCTCCTTGACCAGGCTGGAAGAGATATAGGCATATTGTTCGGCAGGGGTCAGGAACAGGGTTTCTACCTCGGGAGCCAGGCGGCGATTCATGCCGGCCAGCTGGAATTCGTACTCAAAATCTGAAACAGCGCGTAAACCACGCAATATCACCCTGGCATCATGTCCCTCTACAAAATCCACTAACAGGGAGTTAAAGCCCTTCACCTCGACATTCGGCAAGCTGGCCAGCACCTCGCGAGCCATATCGACACGCTCTTCAAGGGTAAAGGTGGCACCTTTGCCCGGGTTTTCTGCCACGGCGACAATCAGTCGATCAAATAATCTCGAGGCTCGCTCAATCAGGTCAATATGACCATTTGTGACCGGATCAAAGGTACCTGGATATACGGCTGTAATCTTCATGGCGAGAAAACTAACACGCGCGCGCCTTGCTGTCAGCCATTAGCCGCGTGTAGATTGCAATAATAAGGCGGTCGCCTGCCCTGCCTGGCTTTGTTTTATCTGCTGCCAATGCGCTGGTAACAATGGCGCGGGCTGGTGACTATCATGCTCCAGGTAAATTCGTGCGCCCTCGGCCAGCCAGCCTTTGTCTAGCTCTGCGATTATCTCGGGCAACATATCGCCCTGGTAAGGCGGGTCGAGGAAGACCACATCGAAGGCAGTTGGCTCACCGGCCAGGAAGGACTGTGCTGTTTGTTGCTGCACCCGGATAGCATCGTAGCCAAGCAACTTGAGATTCTCCTGCAAACGCAGTGCAGCCTTTGCATTTTTTTCAACAAACACCACCTCACCGGCACCGCGCGACAAGGCCTCAAAACCCAGCGCTCCACTGCCCGCAAAAAGGTCGAGACAACGCGCACCTGGGATGATGGGTTGCAACCAGTTAAACAGGGTTTCACGTACTCGATCCGGGGTGGGTCTTAAATCGGGGGCATCAACAAAACTTAACTTTCGCCCACGGTGCTCACCGGCAATTATTCGTAATGTATTAGTTTGTTTCGCCATAGATATTTATTTCGAGGCAACAAGAAAAGCGAACAACAGCAACAATATCCACGCCATCAAGACCAAGGCAGGCATCGAATGCTGCGGTGATTTAAAATCTTTCGCTTTTGACTCCCAGAAACCAAACGTCATAATGGTACTTGTCCAAAAATCAGTAAACCATATCATTGAGGCAAGTAGAGCAACACCAAGTGAACTTGCCAACGCCGCTTCCAACCCTTCCAACATATACATACGTACAACAATAAAAAAACAGATCGCTAAAAATATCAGCCGGCTCATTATGTTTTAATTATCGACAATGTCGCACATCAGTCTTGATGGCTTTAACTGGTTTACGTATACGAACAGTCTCTTCATCCTTCCACTGTGCCTGTTTCGCGGCGCGATGTTTCCTGATCACCTTGAAGCTGCAACTGATATTCCTACGCTGATCGAATTTCAATTTATTATAAACAACATAATCATGATTAAATCTTGGCACAAATGACATCGTTACATTACAGGACTCACGGCTGTTTGCGTAAGTCATTTGTAATGCCATCAATTTATTACCTCTCACCGGAAGAGGTTTGGCACCTGGTAAGTATGGGTTGTGTGGCGACTCAAGTTTAGCCGCGTGAGAACAATCCCTGCCTTCTTCAAAAAAAAGCAACGATTTAATATTTTTCATATCAAACCGAATCTTCGGATGAGTTTTGTTTTCTGGCGGTGCATAACTGGTTACACAGCCCGCCAGTAACAAACAAAGTAATACCGACCATTTCATTTTATTCTACTTGTCGCCACCCACCATGACAGTGACCAGCTTATCGGCATTAATTCTACGTTTAAACGCATCCTTGATTTTTTCTAGCGTGACGGCTTCAACCCGATCGTTAAAGGTGTCCAGGTAATCCAATGGCAGATCATAAAAACCTATCATGGCAATATACTCTGTGATCTTCTTGTTGCTATCAACACGTAAGGCAAAACCACCGGTGATGTTCTGCTTGGAGCGCTTTAACTCATCCGCTGTCGGACCTTTTTCAAGGTATTCTTTAAGCACACTGTTGAGAAGTTTTAACGCATCATCAGCTTGCGAGTTTTTAGTTTGCATCCCCATCATGAATGGGCCATCTTCACGCATTGGCGAGAAATAACTATAGACACTGTAAGCAAGCCCCCGCTGTTCACGCACAGTATCGCTCAGCCGCGACACAAGTCCGCTGCCACCGAGAATATGGTTGCCTACATACAAGGTCATGTAATCAGGATCGCCGCGGTGCATCCCCGGCTGACCAACCAGGATGTGGGTCTGCTGTGACTTATGCTTTATACGTTTAACCTTCGCCGCCGCAAGTCTTTCCACTTTTTCCAGCCTGGCAGCACGCTCACCCTTTGCCAGCCCTGCTGAAACACGGTTTGCCAACTCTTCAGCTTGTGAACGTGATACTGCTCCTACAATGGCAATGACCGCGTTATTCGCAACGTAGTAACGCTTGTGAAAATCTATCACGTCCTGTCGGGTCATCGCCTTCAGGCTTGGTTCTGTGCCACTACCGTCGATCCCATAAGGATGGTCATTAAATACCTGTTTATAAAAAGTCTTGCTTGCTATTGAATTAGGACGCTGACTCGCAACCTTTAAACCCACCAGCATGGCCTTGCGGTTTCGCTGAAAAGACTGTTCTGGGAATGTTGGGCTGGCCACAACCTTGCTAAACAGGTCCAGCGCCTTATCCAGGATAGGTTTATCACTCAGGCTGCGAATACTAACAACGGCCATGTCACGCAAAGAAGCACCACCATACTGGGCACCCACGCCTTCAAACTGCTCTGCAACCTGGTCAGCATTGAGTTTTCCGGTACCCTCATCAAGCAAACTGTTTGTCAGCCCGGCCAGGCCCGGTTTGCTTTCGTCACGTGCACTACCGGCATCGAATACCATTCGCAAATCAACAATCGGTAATTCAGGTGCATTGACATAAAATACTCTTGCGCCATTTGCTGTCTGCCAACGTTCAATCTTGGGGCCCGCATGGCCGACGCTTGCGACTACTAATAAGCTCAGCAGAACTAAAAATTTATTTCGCATTGTCTGCTCCTTTTACTTCTACCGGTTGATCTTTTTCTTTTTTATCCTTCATCGGTTCAAGCACCGCGACGGTTAACCTGTCATCAACCAGGTACTTCCTTGCTACCGCCTGCACCTGCTTAGGCGTGACTGCTCTCACTCGATCCACATACTCATCCAGTTTCTTGTGACTTAAACCAACGGTTTCCAGGGTTCCTATTTGCATGCCCTGGTAAAATACCGAGTCAAGCTCATAGACCTTAGCGGCCACAACCTGTGCCTTAATTCGATCCAGTTCATCCTGGTTAGCCAGTGTCGTATGTAAGCGCTCAACCTGGTCACGCAAAGCCTGTTCCAGCTCCTCAACGCTATGTCCAGTTGCCGGACGACCATCAAACAGGAACAGGTTATCAATTCGATCATACATGTCGTAACCGGCTCCGGCAGACACCGCAATTTGTTTACCACGCACCAACTCGCGTGCTAAGCGTGCACTGTTTCCGCCATCAAGAATGCCTGCCATTACTTCAAGTGCATAAACATCATTCTCATCTTGCGCTGTTCTTAAGACAGGTACCTTGTATCCCATCAGTAAATAAGGAACCTCTTCCTGTGCCTTAACTATAATGCGACGCAATCCACGCTGCTTAGTTTCACGTTGCGGTTTAACTGGCTTAATGTCAGAACCTGGGATAGGTCCAAAATGTTTCTTCGCCATGCGATACACATGGTCGGCCTTAACATCACCAACAACCACCAGGGTCGCATTTGAAGGTGAGTACCAGTGTTCGTACCATTGCTGTAAGTCATCAAGCTGCATACTTTCCAGGTCGTCCATCCAGCCGATCACGGGATGATGATAAGGGCTGGTCTGAAATGCCGTGGCGATAAATTGCTCATAGGTTAAAGAGGTAGGTTTATCTTCCGTGCGCAAACGACGCTCTTCCTTAACTACGTTAACCTCCTTGGCAAACTCTTTCTGATCCAGGGTCAGGTTACGCATACGATCAGCTTCGAGACGCATACTCACTTCGAGACGATCCTTGTGCAGGCGCTGGAAGTATGCCGTGTAGTCTTTACCAGTAAAGGCATTTTCACGCCCACCGTTAGCGGCGATGATCTTGGAGAATTCATTGGGACCCAGGGTCTTGGTGCCCTTGAACATCATGTGTTCAAGGACATGCGAAACCCCGGTGATACCGTTATATTCGTAACTGGAGCCGACCTTGTACCAAACCTGCGACACAACCACTGGCGCACGATGATCTTCCTTGACCAGGATCTTCATTCCGTTATCCAGCTGGTATTGTCTGACATCAGCGACACCATCACGGTGCTTGGCCTGCAATGGCGTCACAAGGCTCCCTGCCAGCACGGCTGCCAGGGCTAAAGTAGCTACTAAACGCATGTTTTTATTGCTCCCGATAAAATATTTTTTCCGACAAGGCGGCACAATGTTACGATAGCGCCGCAACAAAATCACAATCCTATTATCCTCTGCGAGTCTAAGACAGTTGTAAAGTATGTTTGGTTTCGGAAAAAACAGCAAAACACCCAAGACACCTGAAAATCAGGATGCCGAGAATGAGCCTGCAGGTTTATTTACGCGCCTGAAACAAGGCTTGAGCAAAACCCGGCGCAGTTTTGGGGGCGCCATTGCCGATATGGTGGTGGGCAAAAAGGCCATTGATGATGAATTGCTCGAAGAAATCGAAACCCAGCTGTTGGTGGCCGACGTGGGAATCGAGGCAACCACTCAAATTATCAAGGACTTAACTGAACGCCTGGCCAGAAAGCAGCTTGCTGACAGTGAAGCCCTGCTAACCGCACTGCGTGACGACCTGGCGGCCATGTTGGAACCCAGCAACATCCCGCTCGAGATCCCTGCATCTGATAGCCCGTTTGTGATCCTGGTGGTTGGTGTTAATGGTGTTGGTAAAACCACCACCATCGGCAAGCTCGCTAAACAGTTACAAAGCAACGGACGCTCCGTCATGCTGGCGGCGGGTGACACCTTTCGCGCCGCTGCCGTAGAACAACTGCAGGTCTGGGGGGAACGAAATGAGATTCCTGTGGTTGCCCAGCATACCGGTGCCGATGCTGCCTCGGTGATCTTTGATGCCCTGCAATCTGCGCAGGCCAGGGGGATCGATGTATTAATCGCCGACACCGCGGGGCGCCTGCATAATAAAGACAACCTGATGGAAGAACTCTCCAAGATTAAACGAGTTCTCGGTAAGCTGGACGAATCTGCTCCACATGAAGTCTTAATCGTACTCGACGCCACCACTGGCCAGAATGCCCTGGCACAAACCGAGCAATTCAACAGTATTATTGGTCTCACTGGCGTTGCCCTGACCAAGCTTGATGGGACAGCCAAAGGCGGTATTATCTTCTCTATCGCCAACAAGACCCAATTGCCAATCCGTTTCATTGGTGTTGGTGAGGGCATTGATGACTTACGCCCCTTTGTGGCAAAGGATTTCATCGAAGCCCTGTTTTAAGCTTGTGGTTCATGCCACAATGAAAAAAATAACAAGTGCAAAAACTGCATAACAAGTAACCAGATGATTGAATTTCATAACGTCAGTAAACGTTACCCGGGTAGTTGTGATGCCCTAAGCCAGGTCAGTTTTAAGCTGGGCAGTGGTGAAATGGCGTTTCTTACTGGTCATTCTGGTGCCGGCAAAAGTACCTTGTTAAAACTCATCGCAGTACTGATACGCCCTACTAACGGCCAGGTGCTGGTCAATAATGAAAATATTGGTCATATCAGTCGTCGCCGCATCCCTTACGTGCGTCGAAATGTTGGTATCATTTTCCAGGATCACAAGCTGCTCTTTGACCGTACCGTATTTGATAATGTCGCCCTGCCACTGGTGATCTCGGGTGTCCCTCACAAGGAAATAGGCCGTCGGGTACGTGCTTCTCTCGACAAAGTTGGCCTGCTAAACAAGGAAAAAGCCCTACCCATTACCTTGTCAGGTGGTCAGCAACAACGTGTTGGCATTGCCCGCGCAGTGGTTAACAAGCCCCCTATACTTCTAGCAGATGAGCCTACTGGTAACCTCGATCCCGAGTTATCTCGCGAAATCATGGATCTTTTTGCGCAGTTTCAACAGGTCGGCGTCAGTGTCCTGATCGCCAGTCATGATCTGGACCTGATTGCTCAAATGGGAAGCAAGGTGCTCACATTGCACGAAGGCAGGATGACTGCCGGTGGCATGCACAATGAACCGCAGGGGCAGCTGTAATGATTTCTCCCCGCGTTTATCTTGCCCGTCACATGCAGGTGATGCTGGCGACACTGGGGCAAATGGTGCGTTCACCAATGTCGAATTTCATGACCATTGCCGTTATGGGGATCGCTCTTGCTCTGCCCACTGGCCTTCACGTCATCCTGAAGAATGTTCAGCAAGTTACCGCCCAATGGGATGGTGCCGCTCAGATCTCGCTATTCCTGAAGCAATCCGTCACCGATAAGCAGGCCGATCAGCTCGCCAAGGTCTTGAGACAACGCCAGGATGTTAAATCGGTAACACGGATCACCCGCAACGATGCACTGGAAGAGTTTCGCCAACATTCCGGGTTTGGTGAAGCACTGGAAGCATTGGAAGATAATCCGTTCCCAGCCGTGATCGTCGTCTACCCAACCCAGGAGTCCGACAACCTGCTAACTGTGCAAGGCATGCTGGGCAGTTTTAAAGAACGGCCCGAAGTGGAGCTGGCACAACTTGATATGCAGTGGCTCAAACGCCTGTATGCCATCATGGATTTTGGTCGCCGCGGGATCTGGGTGCTGGCAGCAATGCTGTCGCTTTCAGTTTTACTAGTAGTGGGTAACACCATTCGCCTGGCAATCCAGAACCGGCGTGATGAGATTGAGATTATCAAACTGATTGGCGGTACCGATGCCTTTATTCGCCGCCCTTTTCTCTATACTGGCTTCTGGTATGGCCTGACCGGTGGCATTCTCAGCTGGCTGCTTGTAACCCTATCCATTTGGCTACTCAGCGGCCCAGTAAGCCAATTAGCGACTTTATATGATAGTAATTACTCACTTACATCTTTGGACATCAGCAGTAGTTTTATCCTGCTCGGAATGAGCATTCTTCTTGGGCTGGCAGGCTCCTGGATAGCCGTTAGTCGGCATTTAAGCGCCATTGAGCCAGAATAGCGAAAAAACTCCCAATAAATTAGCCAATTCACATTGCGGAATCCCGATCTAGTTGCCACACTGTTAGTCATTACAAAACAACTATAAATCAATAAATTACTAATATACCGAGTATGGAAACACCGGTGGGGTGGGGTAACGGATAAATGCAACAACGTCAAACCAGCATCATGATCGTTGATGGTTCTGAGGTCTCTCGAACTATTATTGCTCGCATTCTCAAAAGCGAGATTGAAAACGTCAATATCACCTCTTGTGAATCTGCCGCCGAAGCCCTGCAACGACTTGGGAACTGGGAACGTTTTGATCTGATCACAACTTCATTGATGCTACCTGACATGGATGGCCTGGATCTCTGTACACGTATTCGTGCCTCAGAGCGCCATCACTACACACCAGTGATTGTCGTCTCCGGTGATGCCGATAGCCGTTTATTACGAGAAGGCTTCGCCGCGGGTGTGACCGACTATTTTGATAAATCGAGCGGTTATAAAGCCTTTGTCGACTTTATTAAGTCCTTTTTGCAGCGTAATTCGGGACTTGTCGGTAAGATCCTTTACGTCGAAGACAGCCCTACAGCGGCAACCATTACGCGTCGTATTATGGAGAAACATGGCCTTAAGGTTGTCCATGTAACCCATGCTGAACAAGCCCTGGAGTTACTTGAGGGCGTTGCCAATGGCTGGGTCAGTGGTGATGATGGCTTTGACATTATTGTCACCGACTTTTTCCTCAAGGGTAAGTTAACCGGTGGCGATCTACTGCATGCCATTCGCACTCGCTTCCACTATTCACAGCAGGAAATGCCGGTACTGGTAATAACAGTAACCGATAACCAGCAAAAACAGGCCGAAGTCTTCCACGCCGGCGCCAATGACTTTGTACAAAAACCGATTTACGAGGAAATCTTTATTGCCCGTATTCGATCCTTACTGCTGATCAAGCAACAGTTCATTGCCTTGAAGCACCAGGCTGATGAAATGAGTCGACTGGCAACAACTGATAGCCTCACCGGTGTACGAAGTAAGCGTTACCTGCTGGATCATGGTAATAAAGTCCTGAATACCGATTCCAACAAGCCTGTTTCTGCAATGATTATGGATATTGATCACTTTAAAAAGATCAACGATCTACTCGGGCATCTAACCGGGGATCATGTCCTCGCCGGTATTGGCACCCAGCTTAACGAGAGCTTCCCTGACAACATGGTGGTTCGTTTTGGTGGTGAAGAGTTTTCCGTCATTATGACCAATACGACTCCAGCCCAGGCTGCTGAACGTGCAGAAAAACTTCGCGTAGAAATTGAAAACCTTCGCCCTGCCAATGTCGACGTCACCTTCAGTATTGGCGTTGCATCAACAGAAGATCATGCAGACGCAGACATCACCCAGCTGCTCGCCTTGGCTGATAAGGCCCTTTATGCAGCTAAGCAAAATGGCCGAAACCGCGTCTATATCGCCGCCAAGGAAGGCCCTGTGGCCTTAAATTCATCATCTGATCAAGCAATAACCCTTTGATTTAGAAGTTATTTAGCTGTTTTTCAGGCATTTACCGGGAACTTTTTCCGATATTGGCACTCTCATATCGGGAGTGCTAATATAAGCACATCCGAATATATCCGGCGAAGCAAAAAGAGGATTAAATTCATGGATAACACCATGCAACTACAATTAGCCGTCCCGACCAGCAATATCTCGGGCTACATTACCACGGCCAACAGTGTTCCTATGCTGAGCGCTGAGGAAGAGCGTGCGCTTGCCCTGGACCTGCAAGAAAATGGTAATGTTGAAGCGGCACGTAAACTCATTCTGCCTCACCTACGTTTCGTAATTCATGTTGCACGTGGCTATTCTGGCTATGGGCTAAACATTGCTGACCTGATCCAGGAAGGCAATATTGGTCTGATGAAGGCAGTAAAACGCTTTGACCCTAACGTTGGTGTTCGACTGGTGTCGTTTGCCGTGCACTGGATTCGCGCTGAAATGCATGAGTTCATTCTGAAAAACTGGCGCATCGTAAAAGTTGCCACAACCAAGGCACAGCGCAAACTGTTCTTTAACTTGCGTAAGAACAAAAAACGTCTTGGCTGGTTCAGTCACGACGAAGTACAAACTGTTGCTAGTGAGCTTGGTGTTAAACCTGAAACCGTACTAGAAATGGAATCACGTCTTTCAAGTCGTGATATGGCCTTTGATGGTTATGCGGATGAAGATGACGATAGCCACTACGTTGCACCGTCTCAATACCTTGAAGATATGAGCGATGAACCTTCTAACGTA
>Ga0316207_10005442_pt1 | contig 10542 bp, 11 predicted proteins | sample 6weekpyrite_MG_FD_204943 | JGI IMG/M metagenome (GOLD analysis project Ga0316207, IMG submission 204943) | Microbial mat bacterial communities from mineral coupon in-situ incubated in ocean water Damariscotta River, Maine, United States -... | ecosystem: Environmental > Aquatic > Marine >...
CTGTACGCCAGCGTTTCCCCAGATGAACATTAATAACCTGTGGGAGTGACTGGATCCAGATTTTTTGACTGCGATCGACGGTTGATATTTGTTCTTGTATTAAAATATCAAACTCATCAACAGAGTTAAGAATTTCACTCCATTGCTTCTGGAATTGCTCAACCTGAGCCAGTGTTGCCTGTTGAGTACGACTTGTTCTAAGCAGAAGAAGAGCACGGAATTCAGTAATGATTCGTAGCCAGCGGTTTTGAACTGATTGAAGTTTATAAATGAGATCTTTATCAGCACTACCTTCCTGGATAAGAATTTGAACGGCATTACCCAGGCTGGCTATTACTTTATAATTATGGGCCGCCTGTGACTGAGAGGAGTTTACGACGCCCTCAATAACACCGCGTTCATCCTGTCTTATTCCTCGTAGTGGCGGTAGCTTTAAAATATATTCATTCACATTGGCCTTTAAGTTATTGACCAGAGTTTGCTCAATATTAACGCTGCTACTATCGATTTGTTTCAATTTTTCTGCATGGTTATATAGTTTTTTCGTTTGGTTGTCTGCGATTTCCCAAGTTTCATCGTTACCTAAAAACATGAAGGTATTAATGGCTGCACGAGAAACGTCGTACTGAATTTGAAACTCCTGTGTTGTCAGCAGCAAATCGTTAGCAACACGCAATCGCTCATGCACTTCAGAAGTTTTACCGACAGACAGGAGTAAATTGGCAGAAAGCACTAGGCCGATAATAACAATTAGCACAAATAAAATAAGCCGTTTATCCATGAAATCGATATAACGGGTGCTCTTGTTACTTGAATTATTATTATTTTTAGATGACATAGTTGATGCTGTACATAGCTTCGTCAACTTATTTTATTGATCTATGCCTCAATACTATACGTATAGCACGCCAAAATCACCATAAACTCATGTTTTGATTTAAAAATATTAGACTGGACACGTATTTATACATTTTAGCGTTAATAATAATGACATATTACTTACGCAGAATGAGGCATTGATACGTAAAAATGACCGGGTAATTATTTTTTATTGTCACCACAGGACAGGGTTTAAGATTTTAATTCAGTAATAACCATCGTGTAAACGTTACCGCCTTTATGACGTTCGACTTTTATTGGCAAATAATGTTTTTCTGGTAATAGCCATAAATAGGTAATGCGATTTTTTTTACCCACACGGGTGCGTTGTAATTTAACGGTGTTAAATTCGCCGAGAGGAGTTGTGATGATTTCTTTTTTCAGTGTTGTGAATTGGTAGGTTTTTAGTCGGCCGCCATCAGCAATTTTATACTCAGTATTTTTTTTACCGTGTTTCAGATCTTGCATTAGCGCTAGCATGTAACTGAATTTGTCTTGTGTACCTACAGGAATTGTCATTTTCCATGGTTTCTTGCCGACTTTATTGGTAACAGAGTTCTTATCCCAATTAAACTCAAGCTGGGCATGACGGTTATCATTGTCAGTATCACGATATTCATAACGTAGCGGTACAATTTGATCGTTAGTTAATTGCCACTGACTGGTTTCGCTTACTTCACCTGATTTGAGAATGCTGGCAAAGCCTGTTGCATGCATGGTGGCATGATAGATATATTGATTTTTCTTTAGCGACAAGTCATGGGTACGAATGCCTATGTCACTATTGTTTCGGCTGACTTTATAAACGGCTGTAAATGGACTAAAGCCGTGATCGGCAAACGAAGGGGTACAGACCATCAGGGCTAGCACGGAGACTAGCCATCGATTGAATTTATTGGTTTTCCACAACCTGCGCATAATTCAAACCTGTTTCCGGTAACACCACATCATCTAATAATACCTTGTTATCCTTGAGCACCAGGCGTTTCTCAGCAAACCATTTTATTGCTAACGGGTAGATGAGGTGTTCTTGTTGCAAAACACGTTGAGCTAATTTCTCAGCCGTATCATCGTTTTTTACCGGAACGTCTGCCTGTAAAACAATGGGACCACCATCGACCTCGGCCGTAACAAAATGAACACTGGCACCGTGTTGTTGGACACCAGATTCTATGGCGCGTTCATGTGTATTTAGCCCCGGGAAATCAGGCAATAGTGCAGGATGAATATTAATCAGTCGCCCGGTGTAATGTTCAACAAAATCACGGGTTAAAATACGCATAAAACCTGCCAGCACCACCAGATCAGGTTGATAATAATCAATCTGCTTTATAAGTGCCTGATCAAAATCTTCGCGGCCATTAAACTGTGTATGGTCAACAACGACGCTGTTAATATTGGCTTGCTCAGCGCGTTCAAGACCTTTTATATTGTGACGGTTACTAATTACCGCAGCGATATTGACTGGGTAATTATCTGTTTGGGTTGCATCAATAATCGCTTGCAGATTAGAGCCGCTGCCAGATATTAATATAACTACCGAGGCGCTCTTGGAGGACATCGGTGTGCTTAGTTAAAGATGACGTTAGGCGTATCAGCACTACCATCAACAATTTCACCGATTTGCATAACCTGTTCCCCTTGTTCAGTTAGAAGCTCAATAGCTTTATCTGCATCAGCGGCGGCAACACATACGGCCATACCTATACCACAGTTAAATGTGCGTAACATTTCAAAGTCCTCAACGTTACCATGTTGCTGCAACCAGTCAAAAATAGCCGGACGTTGCCAACTTTGAGTGTTAATGATGGCGTCGGTTGCATCAGGCAGAACGCGAGGCAGGTTCTCGGGTAAACCGCCACCGGTAATATGTGCCATCGCATGTACATCGACGTGTTTACAGAGTTCCAGCAAGGGTTTGACGTACATGCGCGTTGGTGCAAGTAAGGTTTCGCCGAGCGGTTTACCATTAAAGTCATCAGTTAATGATGCACCACTGACTTCAATGATTTTACGTACCAGTGAATAACCATTTGAATGAGGGCCTGATGATGCGATACCAAGAATGACATCACCGGATGCGACCTTGCTGCCATCGATAATTTTGTCTCGTTCAACGACACCAACACAAAAGCCGGCCAGATCGTAATCGCCTTCACCGTACATGCCAGGCATTTCAGCTGTTTCACCGCCGGTAAGCGCACAGCCCGCTTGTTCACAACCGGTACCGATGCCTTTGATAACATCGCTGGCCGTATCAAGATCAAGCTTGCCTGTGGCGAAGTAATCAAGGAAGAACAGGGCTTCTGCGCCTTGTACGATGAGGTCATTGGCACACATGGCAACCAGATCGATACCAATAGTACTGTGTAAATTTAAATCAATCGCGAGCTTAAGTTTGGTGCCTACGCCATCAGTGCCAGACACCAGAATAGGTTGCTTGTAGTGTTGAGGAATCTCAAATAATGCGCCAAATCCACCTAAACCACTTACAACTCCTTCACGTTTGGTGGCAGCTGCAATGGGTTTAATGCGGTTGATAAGTTTGTTGCCCGCATCAATATCAACCCCCGCATCACGGTAACTCAATGATGTTGAAGAAGATTTTTTATCTGTAGAGGAAGGTTGGTCTTTCTGACTCACGTTTATGGCTCCAAAGTTTTGACCCAAAACAGGCTGGGTCATTGCTGATGCGTATGGTATCGGGGCGATGGGTGGAGTGCAATGCAATAAATGGCTCAGGTGCGAGATGTTGAGGAATAGGTATAATCACCCTTATGCAGAAATTAACAGCAATGAGACCTTATATACTATTGGCGTGGTGCTTATGGCTGGTATCCACATCGACTCAGGCGGTAGAAGTTACGGGACTTTACGAGGCTGAGTTGGCGGTGACCAGTCAGGGGCGTACTGAGCGTCAGGAAATTATTCGTGCAGCCCTGCTTGAGGTGCTTATTAAAGTGTCAGGAAATACCAATGTTGCTTTATCACCGGGTATTCCTCAACTATTGAAACGTAGAAATCAATTCCTGCAACAATACCGTTACCGTAACCAGCGTCAGGTGGAAAATCCCGCAACGGGTGTCGGGTCGAACCAGCAATATTTATGGGTGCGCTTTGATAAAAAATCACTGGATACCGCAATACGTGGGCTTGAGCTCTCCATTTGGGGGCGTAGTCGGCCATCAACGCTGGCATGGATAGTCATTGAGAATGATGGTAAACGTCAGTTACTGAGCAGTGGTGCGAGCACAGATCTGAGTAAAGTCATTCTTGAGCGTGCGCAACGACGTGGTATACCACTCGATTTACCGTTACTGGATCTGCAAGATCAACAAAACATTGACGTGACCGATGTGCTCGGTGGTTTTCAGGAAACAATTATTAAGGCATCACAACGTTATTCTGCCGATGCTGTATTGGTCGGAAGGTTGCGCCAACTTGCAAACCAACGTTGGCAAGGACGCTGGACATTGAATCTTGCCGGACGTGAATATAACTGGTCTGAAGAAGGAGATTTTGACGCCATTATTGGTTTTGGTATTGATGGCGTGACCTCAACGTTGGCGAGTACTTATGCACGTACCCCGAGCAATGTCGCAGGAGAAGTGAATGTATTGGTTACAGATATCTTGAATCTTGATGACTATGCTCGGAGTGACCAGTTTCTTGCCGGGCTTGATGGTGTGATGCGTGTTGAACCTGAAAAAATAGAAAAACAGAGTATTTTATTTAAGATAAAGCTACGTGGAGATCAGCAAAGTCTGCTTGAAGCGGTTCGCCTGAGTAGTCAGCCTATTCTTACAGAGGTTGAAGCGACACCGGCTGCTGTGCCCACCCCGGCAGTAAATAAAATTGCGACTGTTCCATTGCTAACATTTAAATTGATCCCGTGAATTATCGATTTATTCCAAACCTTATTACGGTCATGCGGATTATTCTGGTTGCACCGATTGTTTGGTTGTTAATACAGCAACAATTTACTACTGCGTTAATTTTGTTTGCAGTGGCCGGAGCCAGCGATGCCCTGGATGGTTTTTTGGCACGTTATTTTCATTGGCAGAGTTGGTGGGGCTCTGTGCTTGATCCCTTAGCCGACAAACTTCTACAGGTTTCTTGTTATATTACTTTGGCATGGATGGGACATATTCCATACTGGTTAGTGACAACGATTGTTCTACGTGATCTGGTTATTGTTTTGGGGGCGCTTGTTTATCATCACCGCATTACAGCCTTCGAAGCAGAACCCAGTATTATAAGTAAGTTAAATACCTTTACACAGATTGTATTGATACTCATGGTGGTGTTGCATATTGGACTCTATGCGTTGCCAGAATTATTGTTACAAGGAATGATTTATTTAGTATTTTTCACAACGCTATATAGTGGGATAGACTATGTGTACCGTTGGACGCACAGAGCCGTTAACCACCAAAGCAAATGAATAAGGAATAATGACAGTGACTGATACACGTTCAGGCTTGATCTTTGCAGCAGTCGTAGCGTTAGGTGTGTTGTTGTATTTACTGGCGCCAGTACTCACACCTTTTTTAGTTGCCGCTTTATTAGCTTACATTGGTGATCCTTTAGTCGATCGACTGGAAGCACATCGCTTGTCGCGCACATGGTCTGTGTTGGTGGTTTTCGTGGGTCTATCATTTGTGTCGCTAATCTTATTGGCGATAATAGTTCCTTTGCTAGGGAAGCAGTTACAGGTGTTTGTTTCAAATGTGCCTGTCTATATTGATTGGTTACAAAATGTTGCAATGCCCTGGATACAACAGCGGCTTAACCTTTCCGAGACACCTGACATAGGTGAGTTAAAGCAAGTCGCTCAGGAAAACTGGAAGCAGGTTGGTGGTGTCGTTGCCCAAATGATTAAAGCAATCACGGGTTCAGGTGCAGCGCTACTCGCAGTTGTTGCGAATATGATATTAATTCCTGTGGTGACATTTTATTTATTACGTGACTGGGACACGCTGGTTAAACGTGTTCATGATCTACTACCAGCGAATATAGAACCACTTGTTTCCAAGTTAGCTATTGATACAGATGAAGTGCTGGGTGCTTTTATGCGCGGTCAGTTATTGGTGATGTTGAGCTTAAGTTTGTTTTATTCACTAGGACTTTGGGCAGCAGGTCTGCATTATGCCTTATTGATAGGTTTGATTGCCGGTATATTGAGTTTTGTACCTTATCTGGGCGTGGTTATCGGTATTGGTCTGGCCGTTGTTGCGGGATTGTTTCAGTTTGATAGTGTCTCGGCACTATGGCCGATCGCAGTAGTATTTGGTATTGGTCAATTGCTGGAAAGCTTTTTGTTAACGCCGTTTCTCGTCGGCGATAGAATTGGTCTGCATCCGGTGACGGTTATTTTTGCGATTGCAGCATTTGGTCAATTATTTGGTTTCTTCGGTATCTTATTGGCATTACCCGCCGCTGCTGTGGTGATGGTGATTGTTCGTCATGCACACAAAGAATATCGTAATAGTGATCTGTATGGCCGACAAACAGTGAGTGATACTGATTGTGGTGATGGTTGCTAGATTTTAAGAAATACAATGTCTGTTCAACTCCCTTTACATATCGGTTTGCGAGATAGCGCGACCTTCACAAATTTTTACCCTGCTAATAATGAACAACTTGTTGCCGAGTTACGTCGTTGCGGGATGAATCAGGGTGAGCATTTTATTTTTCTTCACGGTATTACCGGTACTGGAAAGAGCCATTGTTTACAGGCCGTTTGTCACGATGCAAGCACGCAACGATTACAGACGACGTATTTACCAATGCGGGAAATTCAGTCGATGCCAGTTGATTTACTGGAGGGGCTGGAACAACTCGATATCGTTTGTATTGATGATATTGATTTGATTGCAGGTGATGAGCAATGGGAAGTCGCGATTTTTAATTTGTATAACCGGATTCGAGATAATAGCGGTAGTTTGATTGTTGCAGCGAATGCTAAATTTGATGAGTTGGGTTTAGTATTGAAAGATTTGCAATCACGTCTTGCCTGGGGATTGGTTTTTAAGCTTGAATCACTCGATGATACTGCCCTGGCAACAGCATTACAGCTGCGTGCCAAAATACGTGGTATGGAATTACCGGATGATGTTGTCGCTTATATTTTGAAACGCAGTACGCGTGAAATGAATGCGCTGTTTTCTTTGCTTGAAAAACTGGATAGAGAGTCGCTGGTAGAGCAGAGAAAATTAACCATTCCTTTTGTTAAAAATTATCTTTAGTCAGCTTTCAGCGACACTCTGAGCTGCGCGTTTTTCTCTTGCTTTAACCCGCACATACATCATTGATCCGATAAACATCATAATACTAAAAGCAACCTGTATTAATGCGTACACTCTTTCTTCTGCATTAGCTGCCGCGACCATGACACCAATCGTAAAATAAAATAAGGCCATGAAATGAACCCAGGCATGGGTATACAGTTTCCCGTATAAAAGTCCGCGTAGCGGAATTAAAAGTGGTCCCACATAAAATATTAGTACGATACTGACCGGAAAAATAGTGGGTGGTGCAAGATGAATAGTCCAGAGCAGAAGCAGGAAAAACAGACCAAAATAGCCAAGCAGTGCAAGAGAGTAATAGAATCGGCTGTTCATGGTTTATTTGTTTTCAAGCGAATGCGCTATGCCTGCAATGCGTTTACCGAGTAGTTGGCAATGATTAATTTCATCATCAGAGAGAGGTAACTTGCTATCAGTGCCGGCAAGATGACTCGGTCCATAAGGTGTACCACCGGTTTTGGTATTCATTAAATCAGTATTCGGGTAGGGCAAGCCAAGTATCATCATGCCATGATGCATCAGTGGTAACATCATTGATAGTAAGGTGCTTTCCTGGCCACCGTGTAAACTTGACGTTGATGTAAATACCGCGGCAGGTTTATCAACCAGACTGCCTTCTAACCAGAGTGAACTGGTTGAGTCGAGAAAGTACTTCATTGCGCCAGCCATATTGCCAAACCGTGTTGGACTGCCGAGCACCAGTCCTGAACATGATTTTAAATCTTCCAGAGTGACATATGGATCGCCAGACTCAGGAATCGAATCTTCGGTGGCTTCGCAGACGGTGGACACAGCAGGTACTGTACGTAGACAGGCTTGCATGCCATCTATTTCTTCAACACCTCGAGCAATACGACGTGCCATATCCGCAGTAGCGCCATGACGGCTGTAATAGAGAATTAATATTGTGCTCATAATAATTAAATAATCGTTTTGACGTTGACAGGAGGACGACCAATGACGGCTTGTCCGTTACTAATAACAATCGGACGCTCAATGAGAATTGGGTAAGCAATCATGGCATCAATTAATGCATCATTACTTAGCAACTCATTATCAAGATCATTGTCTTTGTATTCGGATTCATGTGTGCGCATTAACTCACGTGGCGACATATCGAGCAGTGTTAGTATTTCGATAAGTTCTTCACGACTGGGTGGGGTATTTAGGTATTCAACCACGTCCGGCGTAATATTGGCCTCTTCAAGCAATTCCATGGTTAAACGGCACTTACTACAGTTTGGGTTGTGGTAGATTTTGACCGACATAGTATATAAACCAACGCTTATTTAGTGGACTATAGTGTACCTGTTGCACAGCGGGTGGCCTATAGGTGTGAGTAGAAATCTTGTGAATGAAAAAAGTCTCTGAAAACGAGATCTTGGACACGTTTCCTGCTTGACAGGTTGATGTGGCGAATGCTAGTTTTTAACTATTAATAGCTGGCGATTTTAGAGTGCTGCGCTAACAATATAAGAATGATGAATTTCGCCGTAAAAACCGGCCTTTGGAGTGTTAAAACAATGAAAACCAACAAGTTTCTTAAAAATATCGCCATGATGACAGTTGTTGCAGCCGTCAGTGTCGGTTGTGCCAGTACTCAGCAAGAGCAACAACAGCCTGCTGAGCCTCAAAAAGCTAGTAAAGGTCCTAGTGAATGTGAAAAAGAACTTGCTCGCGCTGAAGCGGCCCGCAAAAAAGCCGCCAGTGTTGGTGGTGAATGGCGTGATATCAAGAAGATCATGAAGAAAGCCAAAAAAGCCGGTGGTTCTAAATGTGTTGAGTTAGCGACAAAAGCACGTCGCCAGGGTGAAATTGGTTACGCTCAAGCACTTCGTGAACAGGCTCAAAAGACATCAGCATCAAGTGTCTACACTGTTTCTAAAGGTGACAGCCTTTGGTCAATCTCTGCTGATGACAGCGTTTATGCTGACCCTTACCAGTGGCCACTGATTTACAAAGCGAACCGTGACCAAATTAAAGATGCTGATCTGATTTACCCAGGACAGGCTCTTGATATTGATCGTGCTGCATCATCTGCTGATATCGATGCGGCGATTAGCCATGCTCGTGGACGTGGTGCATGGGCAGTTGGTGTAGTTGAAGAAACAGACAAGGCTTACCTTGCACGTTAATCTTTAGCGTATAAAGTTTCACTAAAAAGCCCCGCATTGCGGGGCTTTTTAGTTTTTAGGTCTTTAAGGAAGTCGTTAGAAAGAATGCCATCAGGTGAATTCTGTCTGAGATTTGTTTAAAGAAGTTCTTAGAGGGAATGCCATCAGGTGAATATATCACCTCCACGCTGAGTGCTTGACGTCGATGATATAGTCACCTGATGGCATTTAATGTAATTTTAATTGGTGTGCTCTGCGTTAGAGTTTTGATTGTTATCTTGGACTCTAATCAACTATCCCGTCTCTAGCCGCTTTTAAGACAATGGCATCGAAGTCATCAATATCCATGAGTCCTTGTTCGGCTACGATGTCACGCACGGGTCGACCACTTTTTTCTGATAGTTTAGCGATATCAGCGGCCTTGCTGTAACCGATATGAGTATTGAGTAAGGTAGCCAGGCCAACACTACTATGTAAGAACTCTGCACAGCGTTCGCGGTTAATGATTAAGCCATCAAGATTAAATTCACTGGCGGCATTCATGGCGTTAGGTAACCACTCCATGGCATCGAATAGCGCTGAGCCCAGTGCAGGCATCATTACGTTAAGTTCAAGCTGGCCAGCCTGAGTCATCATTGCAATGGCATGATCCTGACCAAGAATTTGGTAACAAACCTGATTGAGCATTTCGAACATGACGGGATTGACTTTACCGGGCATGATACTTGAACCGGGTTGGACAGCTGGCAGGGTGATTTCACCAATACCGGTGCGAGGACCCGATGCGAGTAGACGCATATCATTACTGATACGGGTTATCTCCAGTGCCAAACTGCGTATTGCACCGGAAAGCGTTTGCAGATCGTTCATAGACTGCATTTGAGCGGCGAGATCATCCGCAGGACGAATGGCTTCGCCCGTTAACATGGCAAGTTCTTTGGCAACGTTAACAATGTAATCGGGCGAGGTATTTAAGCCTGTACCTGCGGCCGAACCGCCCAAACCAATTTGGCAAAGTGGATCACGACAGTGTTCAATCTGTTGGCTAATGCGACGTAAGGTGCAGGCATAGGCGTTAAATTCACGTCCTAGCGTGGTTGGTACGGCATCCTGTAAATGGGTACGGGCACTTTTAACTGTGTCGGCCTCTTGCTCACCCAGTTTGGCAAAGGCGTTGGCCATGGTTTCAACTGCATCGAGCAATTTGGGTAATTTAGCCAGTGCAGCGAGCCGGATTGCCG
>Ga0316207_10005443_pt1 | contig 10538 bp, 9 predicted proteins | sample 6weekpyrite_MG_FD_204943 | JGI IMG/M metagenome (GOLD analysis project Ga0316207, IMG submission 204943) | Microbial mat bacterial communities from mineral coupon in-situ incubated in ocean water Damariscotta River, Maine, United States -... | ecosystem: Environmental > Aquatic > Marine >...
AGTGAATATTAAACCTTCCAATATTTTAACTCCGCCCTTACATGCTAATGTAAAAGTAGTACGTGTGATAAAACAGCGCCATGACGAAGGTTATGAAATTGGTGCGGTGATCAAAGAAATTTATGATTATGAAGAGTAAAAATTAAACTCTATAATTAAAGCGGTTTACAAGTTCTTCGCCATTAAATTGTTTATTATTTTCTATCTGTCGATAGAGTAACAGCCCTTTTTTATCATGGTGAGAGGGTATGTGATGATTATTTGAAAATGTTTTTACCGATAACGTGGGTTTGTTAATTCCTTCTTTAGACAATACAAGAAGGTGATTTTTAGAATTTGTTGTTGTTAATGGGCTGGTGGGTGCAGGTTGTTTAAGTTTACTTGCACTAATATAGCTTGAATGATGTAACTGTTGTGACAAATTCGGTTTTGAATTAGCCAGCCTTGATTTTTCTAAAAAGGACTTATCCTGTATGGAAAAATTTGCTAAAGGTGTTATTCGTATATCCACATTGCCATCCATTATAAAAGTCTTTATGTTTTAGAGCATAAACAAAATAAATTCCAGTTTTATAAAAAAAATGTCAAATAAAAAACTAACCATAATAGTAGAACAACTGGCTGAGTTATTATTGAAAAATAATAAACGGCTGACAGTCGCAGAGTCATGTACGGGTGGCTGGGTGGCTAAAGTCATTACTGATTTGAGTGGCAGCTCACACTGGTTTGAGCGCGGTTTTGTCACTTACACAAACCAGGCAAAACATGAAATGTTAGGTGTTGATGAATCTATCCTGGAAAAATATGGTGCAGTTAGTCAAGAAACCGTTAATGCCATGGCACTGGGTGCACTTAAAAATAGCCATGCAGATTTTAGTTTATCCATTAGTGGAATCGCAGGGCCTGGCGGTGCAACAAAGGATAAACCCGTTGGGCTAGTTTGGTTTAGCTGGGCAGTAAAAGAAAATAATACTTTAAATGTTTTAGCTGCAAAGAAACAGGTGTTTGAGGGGGATCGTGAATTAGTCAGGTTACAGGCAGTGGAATATGCTTTAACAGGATTAAAAAAATATATTGAAGAAACATGCGGCTAAAATTAAGTGAGTAAGCAAGAAGAGTTAGCATCTTCAGCTCCATCATTGACAAGTAAGCGTCTCTTTTTTGCCTTGTGGTTAGATGATGAAGTTATTCAGAAGATTAAAAAACATATCATAAAAAATTTTTTGAATTGCCAGGGAAGAATCTTGGACAATAATAACTGGCATATTACCTTGGCCTATTTTGGTTCAGCAGATACAACTATTCAGGCCTGTCTTGAAGAACAAGCTGAAAAAATTAACGCTCAGCCTTTTGAATTAATTCTTTCAAAATGTGGTTTTTGGCCACGACCTAAAGTTGCCTGGTTAGCAGCTGAAGAAATACCCGATGCCCTTAAACAGTTAACCGATAAGCTTCAGCATGCGATAAAACCCTGTGGTTTCACTGCTGAAACGCGAGACTATCAGCCACATATTACGCTTGTACGAAAAGCGAAACATCCGCCCTTATTAAAAGAAGTCATGCCGATTAATCTGAAAGTAGCGGAATTTTGCTTAGTTGAATCTAAAACAGAACCCGAAGGGGCTCAATACACCGTTTTAAAGCGTTGGCGCTTATAAAAATGCCCAGCCGGCAAAGGGCTCAATTTCATCCCTGTTCATGACAATTAACTGGTAAGCATTTGGATTCAAAGAATGCTCTTCTGTGGTATCAACAGAGAGTCGTTGTAAAACATAAGCAAGCAAGGCGCGACGCACGGTAAATTCAATAACATCGCCTTTTGCCGCATAGTCAGTCATCAGTATTTGCCGTTTTTCTTCACTTAAGTTTGGATGTGGGGTGAGTTGCACGTTTATCGGCTCTACCCAGTCATCATCATACTCTGGATTCGATTCTGCTTTTTCGCTGAGTTGTTGAGCTTGTTGCACCCGCGATAAAACGAAATCACGAAAATCAAAAGTATCTTCACTATAAGCGCGTACATGCCAGCGTAGCCCCGTATTAATTAATGAGTGTGGCTCGATAATACGTGCCTGGCTACTGTCACGATCAGATAACGAGCTATAGACCACGCTGAGTTGGGTTTTTTGTTTTATCGCGCGAATTACCTGTGCCACCACGTCTTTACTCGGCAGACGTTGGGGTAGCGGTAATTGTTCGGTGTGCACACCATACAAAAGATTTTGCTCAAATGTTTCACCTATGAAGGGCAGGTTGGCCGCTATCATCGGTAAAACCTGCTGCGGCTCAAGGTCGGTAAAGATTTCTTCAAAGCGCGTACTGGGTACAAATCCAAATACATTGTGCTTATAAAGGAGGTTATCAGGGGCAATCTGGCTGTAAAACTTGAGATCTTTCGTTGCTGCCGCGTCGGAAATACCAAATGCTCTGGCGACATCACTGCGTGTCACCACGCCGGTGTAATAGGCCATAAGCTCAATATATTGCAGGCGTTGCTGTGTTGCGCGCTTTATGCCGTTGATTGATTGATCGACTGCCACAACACCCTCCTGATTAAAGACCCTTTATTATACATACTATAAAAAATGATCTCATATAAAATATTAAGTGGTATTTTATATTTAGGTGGTAAAAAGTATTGACATAGGTAAAAGTACAGACTAAAGTACAACCATGATGTAAAGCGCGAGCAGCGTTTCATTTTTAAAGAAGCCTGAAATAGCGCGAAGTGACGAATTAAAAGAACAAACAGTTGAAATTGGGCAGTATTAAATCAGGAGAAGAAAAATGGCAGATATGAGTGGAGATAAGAAAAAAGCATTGGCGGCAGCATTAGGCCAGATTGAAAAACAATTTGGTAAAGGCTCGGTCATGAAAATGGGGGATGGCAGTGCTGTTCGTGATATTGAAGCGGTTTCAACCGGTTCATTAGGTTTAGATATCGCTCTGGGAATAGGCGGTTTGCCACGTGGTCGCGTGGTTGAAATTTATGGGCCTGAATCTTCAGGTAAAACAACACTGACATTACATGTCGTAGCGGAAATGCAAAAAATGGGGGGGACTGCGGCGTTTGTTGATGCTGAGCATGCTTTAGATCCTGTTTATGCGGAAAAATTGGGTGTTGATGTTGATGAGTTACTGGTTTCTCAACCTGATACGGGTGAACAAGCCCTGGAGATAACAGACATGTTAGTGCGTTCAGCGGCAGTAGATGTCGTTGTCATTGACTCGGTTGCTGCGTTAACACCAAAAGCTGAAATTGAAGGTGATATGGGTGATTCACACATGGGTTTGCAAGCCCGCTTAATGTCGCAAGCCCTGCGTAAATTGACTGCTAATATCAAACGCTCAAATACCTTAGTGATTTTCATTAACCAGATTCGGATGAAAATTGGTGTCATGTTTGGCAGCCCAGAAACAACAACGGGTGGTAATGCCTTGAAGTTTTATGCTTCTGTACGATTAGATATTCGTCGTATTGGTGCAATCAAAAAAGGTGATGAAATTTTAGGCAATGAAACCCGGGTAAAAGTGGTTAAGAATAAAGTGGCGCCTCCTTTTAAACAGGTTCAGTTTGATTTGCTTTATGGTGAAGGCATTTCGCGTGAAGGTGAAATTATTGATTTAGGTGTGCAGCATGACATCGTCGATAAAGCGGGTGCCTGGTATAGCTATAACGGCGATCGTATTGGTCAGGGTAAAGATAATGTACGTAATTACCTTAAAGAACACCCTGAAATGGCAGAGGACATTGAAGCTCGTGTACGTGCCATTATGTTACCCAGCAATATGCCTGAAGAAGAAATAGCAGAAGAAAAAGCCAAAGCGAAGGCGGTTAAAGCCGAGAAAGGCGCTGAAGAAGAGTTGGCAGAAGCTTAATATTGGCAACAATATAATAGGCCGGCCTAGAATGAGGCCGGCTTACACAGGATAAAAATAACGGTCATATAATATGGCAAAAATACCCCGTTCAATTCGTGAAGCGGCAATGGATTATTTATCCCGGCGTGAACACGCTAGCCACGAACTTTCCCAAAAACTGCTCGCAAAAGGTTATGAATCGGATGATGTTTTAGCAGCGCTGACACGTTTATCTGATCAGGGGTTATTGAGTGATGAACGTTTTACGGAAGCTTTTATTAATCAGCGTATTAATCGAGGTTCAGGACCTTTAAAAATTCGTGCAGAATTGCGCCAAAAGGGCATTAGTGATGCTATGATCGGGACGTTTTTAGATGAGCGAGATAAACACTGGCAAGAAAGTGCGAAAGCTGTGCGTAACAAGAAGTATGGTTCAGAACTCCCTGTAGACTTAAAAGAAAAAGCACGGCAAAGCCGGTTTTTGCAGTCACGGGGGTTTTCAAGTGAACAGACTCGTTATGCTATGGAACACATAGACGTATAGCCATAATGTTTAACTCACGCAGTTGTTTAATAATAAGTAAATAAACTTAACTAGAAGTAAATAGCCCGATGACAACCAGCATTAAAACCAGCGCCCAATTACGCCAAGCTTTTCTTGATTTTTTTAATAAGCAAGGACATGAAATTGTGTCTTCAAGCTCACTGGTTCCTGGCAATGATCCTACGTTGCTTTTTACTAATGCCGGTATGGTGCAGTTTAAAGATGTTTTTTTAGGTCAGGATAAACGTAACTATGTACGTGCAACCTCATCACAACGTTGTGTACGTGCTGGTGGTAAACATAATGATTTAGAAAACGTGGGGTATACCGCGCGCCATCATACTTTTTTTGAAATGTTGGGTAACTTTAGTTTTGGTGATTACTTTAAACGTGATGCGATTAATTATGCCTGGACATTTTTAACTGAAGTACTGCAATTACCTAAAGAAAAACTCTGGGTTACGGTTTACGAAAGTGATGATGAAGCGGCAGACATCTGGTTAAACGAAATTGGAATTGATAAAAATTGTTTTACCCGCATAGGTGATAAGAACGGCGGTAAAAAATACGAAAGTGATAATTTCTGGTCGATGGGTGATACCGGCCCGTGCGGCCCTTGTACTGAAATATTTTATGACCATGGCGAAAACATTGCCGGTGGTCCTCCCGGTACGCCTGAAGAAGATGGTGATCGTTATATTGAAATCTGGAACCTGGTGTTCATGCAATATGATCGCGATAAGGCGGGTAAGTTAAACCCGTTACCCAAACCTTCGGTAGATACAGGCATGGGACTGGAACGTCTTGCGGCAATTATGCAGGGTGGTCACAGTAACTATGATATTGATTTATTCCAGAATCTCATCAAAGCCGTAGCAAAAGAGACTAATAGCAGCAAAGATATAGATAATAATTCCTTAAAAGTCATAGCCGATCATATTCGCTCCTGCGCTTTTTTGATTGTTGATGGAGTAATGCCATCGAATGAAGGTCGCGGTTATGTTTTGCGCCGTATTATTCGCCGAGCCATTCGTCATGGCCATAAGCTTGGGCAAAAAAATCCTTTCTTTTATAAGCTCGTAAAACCACTCGTTAAAGAAATGGGTGAAGCTTATCCAGAATTGTCAAAAGCTCAAGCGCAAGTTGAAAAGGCTCTTAAACAAGAAGAAGAACGCTTTGCTGAAACATTAGAGAAAGGTATGGCAATTTTAGAACAAGCTATTAGTGAAATGTCAGGTAAAGAAATTCCTGGAGAAGTTGTTTTTAAACTTTATGATACCTATGGTTTTCCTGCAGATTTAACCAATGATGTTGCACGTGAACGTGGTCTAATGCTTGATGAAATTGGTTTTGAAAAAGCGATGGATGAGCAACGAAAACAAGCTCGTGCAGCAAGTCAATTTGAAGCAGAGTCAGTTAATTCAATTAAAATTGAAAATAGTACAGAGTTTACTGGATATGATAATTCAGAAGATGAAGCGACAGTTATTAGTATTTTTAAAGATTTAAACGAAGAAGTTAAAAAGATTGAACAAAATGAACTTGCTATAGTTGTGTTAGATAAAACCCCCTTCTATGCAGAGTCGGGTGGTCAGGTGGGGGATCAAGGTAGCATCGAGTACCATTCAAATCTGTTTACTGTCGAAAACACGAAGAAACATCCTTCTGGTGCATATATGCATATAGGTCGTATGAACAACGGCTCATTAAAGATAGGTGATAAAGTAAAAGCACGAGTATCTGATAATCGTGATTCTAAAATACGTTTAAATCATTCTGCTACTCACCTTATGCATGCAGCCCTTCGGCAAGTGCTTGGTGAACATGTTTCTCAAAAGGGTTCTTTAGTTAATGCGGGATATTTGCGTTTTGATTTTTCCCATAATGAACCTGTCTCCCATGAGCAAATTAAAGAGATAGAAGATATTGTGAACGCGCATATTAGAGCCAATCATGAAGTTGAAACAAAACTTATGAATATTGATGATGCCAAAGCCAGTGGCGCAATGGCTTTGTTTGGTGAAAAATATGGTGACGAAGTTCGTGTTTTACGTATGAGTGATTTTTCTGTTGAGCTGTGTGGTGGAACCCATGTTAAGAGAACAGGTGATATTGGTTTATTTAAAATAGAATCTGAATCGGGTATTGCATCAGGTGTGCGTCGAATAGAAGCAGTAACCGGTGATGACGCACTTCTCTATGTGTCTGAAAATCAAAAACGGCTGGGTAGTATTGCGGGGTTATTGAAAACGAATTCTGAGCAGGCAGAAGATAAGGTGCGTCAGTTGTTAGATAAAACGCGTTCTCTGGAGAAAGAACTGGAACAGCTGAAAGGCAAACTTGCCAGTAGTCAGGGTTCAGACCTGGCATCACAGGCTGTTGAAATCAATGGCATCAAGGTTCTGGCAGCGAATCTTGAAGGTGCCGACGTGAAAACATTACGAGAAACGTTAGATCAGTTGAAAAACAAACTCGGTACTTCGGCGATTGTGCTTGCCGCGGTAAATGGCGAAAAAGTAAGCCTGGTTGCCGGAGTGAGCAAAGATGCCACAGGTAAAATTAAAGCCGGGGATTTGGTAAATTCAGTTGCCAGCCAGGTTGGAGGCAAAGGCGGTGGTCGTCCTGACATGGCTCAAGCGGGTGGTGATCAACCAGAAAACCTGTCTGCAGCATTAAAAACTGTTGCTGATTGGGTGCAAGGGCAAACAGTATAACGCTTTTTTCTTAGACTAAGGATTATCCCCTGGTTTGAGATTTTATCTTGTCGTCAGTTAAAACAGTCTTAAATCATAATGATTTTCATTTAGTTTTACCCACGTAAGTTAAGCATTTTAGAACGTGCCTTTTGCACGATCGCTTTATTTGTCGCCCTTTTTCAGGGCTTTCTCTTTAAATCTGTGACGAATTAGTGTTTAATTTGCGTCCTTTTTGCGTGGGTAAATCATGGCTTTAATTGTACAAAAATATGGCGGTACTTCGGTCGGCTCGGTTGATAAAATCGAAAATGTCGCTGAGCGTCTGATCGCGGCTAAAAAAGCCGGTCATGATGTCGTTGTCGCTGTATCGGCTATGAGCGGTGAAACTAACCGCCTGGTTGAAATGGCCAGTCAAATTTCAGCTAAACCCGACCCACGTGAATATGATGTTTTAGTTTCAACTGGTGAGCAGGTGACTATTGCCCTTCTCGCGATGGCGTTAAAAGAACGCGGCTATGACGCCCGTTCATATACTGGCTCGCAAGTTCATATCTTAACGGATAGCGCTCATACCAAAGCCCGTATCCTTGATATTGACGAAGCAAAAATTCGTGCTGATTTAGATAAAGGCCGGGTTGTTATTGTGGCTGGATTTCAGGGTAAAGATGAGCATGGCAACATTACAACTTTAGGCCGTGGTGGTTCAGATACTACCGCCGTTGCTTTAGCGGCAGCATTAAAAGCGGATGAATGTCAGATATATACTGATGTTGATGGTGTGTATACCACCGATCCCCGGGTGGTGCCGGATGCGCGTCGTCTGGAAAAAATTACTTTTGAAGAAATGCTGGAAATGGCCAGTTTAGGCTCAAAAGTACTGCAAATTCGTTCTGTAGAATTTGCTGGAAAATATAATGTGAAATTACGCGTGCTCTCATCGTTTGTAGAGGGGCCAGGCACATTGATTACCTTTGAGGAAGATAATATGGAACAGGCAGCCATTTCAGGTATCGCTTTTAACCGTGATGAAGCCAAGCTCACTATATTAGGTGTGCCAGATCAACCTGGTGTTGCACACAATATCCTGGGTTCTATTGGTAATGCTAATATTGAAGTGGATATGATTATCCAGAATGTGGGTGATGATGGTACGACTGACTTTACTTTCACGGTACACCGTAATGATTACGAGCAGGCACTCGAAATTTTAAATAAAACCTCTGAAAAATTAGGTGCGCGCGAAGTAAACGGTGATAATACCATCGTAAAGATTTCACTTGTTGGAGTAGGTATGCGCTCTCATGCGGGTATCGCAAGTCAGATGTTCAAAGCTCTGGCCGATGAAGGTATCAATATTCGTATGATTTCTACCTCTGAAATCAAAATTTCGGTCGTGGTTGATGAAAAGTACCTGGAACTGGGCGTGCGCGCCCTACATTCAGCGTTTGGGCTGGATGAGCCGAAGGATTAGGCTATTAAATAGCAAAATGTCATTTAATTGTTAAGTAATTGAACATTTTTTAAAGTTTCCTGATGTGGTGTCGATATTAATGTCGAGCGTGTCATTTGAGCTAGTTTCTCTAGATTCTCTACCGGCACAGAAGGAACTGTAACTAAGATTTTTGTTTGAGGAGTATATAAGTATGTTAATTTTAACGAGACGAGTTGGTGAAACGCTCATGATCGGTGATGAAGTAACCGTGACCGTCTTAGGAGTGAAAGGAAACCAGGTTCGAATTGGTGTCAATGCTCCCCGTGATATTTCAGTTCATCGTGAAGAAATTTACGAACGTATCCAGAATGAAACTAATCCTGACGGTGAATAATAAATTTTAGTCGATTAGTGTTAATAAGGCTTTACCTCGGCATTGTCCTTCAGTATCCTTGCGCACGTTGAAAATAACTGGAGAAGTGGCCGAGTGGCTGAAGGCGCTCCCCTGCTAAGGGAGTATAGGTTAATCCCTATCGAGGGTTCGAATCCCTCCTTCTCCGCCATTCAATTTCAACTATCCTCGTGTACAAAAGCATTGGAATTCAATAAACATTCCATGTATAGTGCGCAGCTTAAATAAAGCGCCCGTAGCTCAGTTGGATAGAGTACCTGGCTACGAACCAGGCGGTCGCACGTTCGAATCGTGCCGGGCGCGCCATACAATCAAAGGCTTATACTTTATAGTGTAAGCCTTTTTTATTTCTGCTGAGCCTATAGGCCAGAGATTCTTCTGGGTTAAATTAATTATCTACCATCGCGGCATAACGAAGGCTACTGAGTAGTTCCTGTTCTGTGTTCATTTTCGAAAAGTCTGTAGAGACAAGTATAGGGCCTGTTTTTTCATTGTTATTGTCGTCTTGTGCCAATGAAATATCTGGATTTCTTTGTTGGAGTAATTTAATAAGGTGTTCTATAGTCTCTTTTTCCAGGTTATCTTCTTTAGCGGCAGATTTAATTTCAAATGGGATACCATATTGATCCTGATATAAACCATGTAATGTCAAAATTAAATTTTTCATTGTCGGTTTTGATATACGATCCATTTTTAATGCATCATCAAGTATTTTTGATAAGTCTATGACATAGTCACCAAAGCGTTTAAGGTAAGCATCGTTTATTTGTTGCAGGGTTTCTTTTATTTTTGCCTGTTCGCAATTTATATTATTAATATTATTTATTAAATTTGTTTTTTGTTGTTCTAGTGGAAGTGCTGGAGCACTGTGTTTTTCTTCAATAATGTCTGCATAACTGCCTGAGAAATCTGGCTGCTGTACAGGTGACGTTTTTTCAGCAGAGGGCAGGGGATTGTCTTTTGTTTTTTCTTTTAGTCTTTGTTTGTGAAGTGATGCCACTTTAATGCTTAAATCATTAAGGTTATGAGCAGGGAGTGAAGCAGGGTATTGAAGAACAAGCGGTTTTTGTAAGCAGACTGATTTAGCAACAAGTTTATCTGAAATAATATAACCCAGATAATTAAGTTCACAGCCAATATGTTTAGTAACAGCATCTTGAAAACGATTAAAAATTTTATTCGCATAATCTTTATTGCTGACATTATTAACAATGATATTGAGTTCTTTATTATTCCCGCGCCTATGCAGTACACGTATTAATGCAAATGCATCAGTTAGAGATGTTGGTTCAGGAGTTATGACGATAAGAGCTTCGTCACTAAACTTGATATATGAAAGGACATTTTCACTAATGCCCGCTGGGTTATCAATTATGAGGTAGTCATATTTTGTTTTCAGTTCCTGCATAACTTTTTGCAGGCGTTGTTGCTGCTCAGTTTCGAGCTTAATGAAATTATCAAGACCCGAGGCACCCGGGATAACTTGAATACCGGCTTTATATAGAATGATATCGTTTAATTGTTTCTGACCAGAAATGACATGCTCTAAAGTGTACTCGGGAGCCAGTTTAAGCATGATATTAACATTTGCGA
>Ga0316207_10005444_pt1 | contig 10538 bp, 10 predicted proteins | sample 6weekpyrite_MG_FD_204943 | JGI IMG/M metagenome (GOLD analysis project Ga0316207, IMG submission 204943) | Microbial mat bacterial communities from mineral coupon in-situ incubated in ocean water Damariscotta River, Maine, United States -... | ecosystem: Environmental > Aquatic > Marine >...
CCCCTGGAGAAATAAAGTTAATCTCAAACTGGTGGTTATTTCATGACAGGAATTTGATTGTTCAACTGTAAAGCCACAAATTGAACTTCCTTATCTTGATTTATCACCTTTTTATCACGTGGGGAACTCTAAATACATATCCAAGTCAATATTTGTTATACACTGTCATTAGATACTAATCAGGACAATAAATTGAGCATCTATGGCACATTTAATAATAATTCAATAACTGGTTAATTATGGATGTAAATTCGCAGGCAATAACACAAAATCAGAGTGAAACGGATTGCGCCTCATTACTGAGTCTTATAAGTGTTAAAGATGAGGCCGCACTTTCACAACTCTACGACTTGACCGTCAACAAGGTTTATGGCCTGGCCTTAAAAATCCTGGTTAATGAAGCCGATGCTGAAGAAGTAGTTTGCGATGTTTACTCTCAACTTTGGCACAAAGCTGCTGATTATCAGTGCGAACGAGGCTCAGCAATATCCTGGTTACTAGTTATCTGCCGTAGTCGCGCACTTGATCTGTTGAGAAAGAAACGCCCCGAATATTCTTCCAGTGATGATATAAAAAAATTTGCTGAAAAGTCTAATGACAATCAACCGGATGATATAATCAATTTACTACAGGAAGGAACCGCAGTAAAAAATGCCATGATGCAATTAACCGATATCCAAAGACAGCTCATCACGCTGGCCTACTTTAAAGACCTGAGTCATACGGAAATATCTGATGCTATTCAACTGCCTTTAGGTACTGTTAAATCGCACTTAAGAAGAGCATTACAAACTATGCATAAACTGATTGAATTATAGGAATGGGCATGGCAAGCAAAAACACTAACAACCAGGCTCTAGATTCAAAAACCTCAGCAGCCATTTCTGACGCTCTCATTAGTAATGAAATTCCAGAGAAGCTGAAGACCTCAATGAAACAGCGCATTTTTGATCGCATTCATAGTAAAGCGCCAGATGGAATAAGCACTATTCGCGAACATGAGGGAGAATGGATCGATGTAGCCCCAAAATTACAGATGAAGGTCTTACGCCGCGACCAAAAACTAAATAGCCAGACTGCGTTATGGCGATTAGAACCTGGCGCAATTATACCAGCTCATGAACACCCGGTAGAAGAAGAATGCCTGGTAGTTAAAGGTGAAATTAACTTTGGAAATCATGTATTACATGAAGGCGATTTTGAAGTTGTACCTGCAGGAATTAATCATATGGCGATGGAATCAAAAACAGGGGCGCTTGTCTTGCTGCGTTCTGACATTCCTGAGGACTTGAGCTGGATTGATTAAATACGACTTTAATGTATGCATTCAAATCCAGTTGAAGATTTCTATATCTGCAACCCTTTCAATGAGCCAGATAACAGCAATTCCAGCTATGACTAAGGAACTAAACTGTAGCATTGTATTTCGATAAAAGCTCCAACGACTCAAGCCATAAATAACTGGCAGTGCAATTGCTACAATACTTAACTGCCCTAATTCCACGCCAATATTAAAACCTGATAAGGCTAACACTTCCAAATCTACAGGCAAACCCACACCATTAAGCACACTGGCGAATCCCATACCGTGAATAAGGCCAAATATAAATGTCAACAACCACAATCGCTGCTGAACAACGGGCTTAATATTATTAAGTGCTGCAATGATAACTGAAGAGGCAATAACTGATTCCACAACACGTGAAGATATAAACTCCCAGCCAAATACACTTAATGCTAAGGTAATAGAGTGCGCTAGAGTAAATGCACTAACTATTTTAGTAGTATTTATTAAAGTTTGTTTAAGGCATTGTTTTTTTAACCAGGCCCCCTGGTTAAAAATCAAAGCAGCTGGTAAAAGCAGACTTAGTAAAAACAATATATGATCAATACCAATCCATATATGCCATACTCCCTGACCTATAAATTCAAACAAGGTCTGGAAATTATTCTCTATTGATGAATTGTATGAAAATACCCTTTTTTGATTATTAAAAATAAAACTTTGCGTTACATTATTAGACTTTATATTCAATATAGCTTTATGCTGGGCATCAAAGGAAAATAAAAAATCATAATTTATACTTATTTGTCGAATAAGCCTGGGACATTGTATTTTTAGCGGTAAATAAACATATAGACCTGTTGATAATTTATCCAGCATTAAGTCACTAGTACTAAGTACACAGGTTGATTGACTCTGCTGTACTCTTAAATGCGCTTTCGCCAATGCGTTAATTAAGCCCTGTTTTTTAACTAGCTCGCCCCAGCTTAATTCCCCATCACCATTAATATCTAACCCTTCACTACGCTCCAGGTCATCAATCGCTATATACCACTCGCCTTCCAGTAAATTCCCTGCCTGCTGAAGGCTAATTTGACTATGGCTAGACTGGTGTGCCAGACCCACTCCACTGAATACCATTGCTATAAAACCTAGCAATCCATAACATATTTTTGACATTACAGGCTCACTACCTGATTCAACATACTATCTAGCTCTATATCTTCTAGCAACTGCCTCGAAATCCATTCAACCACATTTTTCACTTCCAGATTATTTCCACTATTAATTGATATATTTAAAAGCAACTTAATATCAGCAGGTTCCTTTTGAAACTTCCAGTTACGTTTTGCCAAACTCAATGCTTTTTCTAAATTACTTTTTACACTGAAATAGAAAATAGCCTGATCACGCAAATGTACTTTTTCACCTCGTAGTTCATTTAATCGATAACCACTTTCTAGTTGAGCAATATATTTTTCACTTAAGTCATCACCTGTTTTAAAACTAGCCTGAGCAAGCCTGAGCAACAGCTTATCCACATAAGTAAACTCTCTCAACAAGGAAATCACACGATCGAATTGATGCTGCTTTAATAATAAGTCTGCATAACTGGCCAAAACATAATAATCATGATTATTTAACATCAGGACCTGCTGATAATATTTTTCAGCAATACTAAATTTTCCAATTCGTACGGCCATATCACCCAGTAAAGTTATTGCCCAGATTTTTTCCTCACGATCACTATCCTTACTCAAATCAAGTGTTTGTCTCAACAGCTCAAAGCTCTTCTGTAATTCCCCTGTTAAACTTTTCACCTGTGCAACACAGCTCACTGTTACCAGATGTGTGGCTCGCGTAATTAGTGACTTGCAATTATTTAATGCCAGATCATATTCCCCCCGACTGATATGAATGATTGCTCGCATCAGGTAAACCTGTGGGTTTTCACTCCTTTTGTCAGCCAGGCTATTTAAAACTTTTAATGCCTGATCAAAATCGTGTCGATGCTGCAAAATATCAGCCCAGTGTATAATCGACTGTTCGGGTAAGTTATTATTTATTAAGTAAGGTGACAGAAGTGCTTCTGCGTAACCAAAATATCTTGGGTCAGACTTTTCTCGACCTAGCTTTAAGTATAAATTGACTATTTTGTTCAATATTTTGAAATTACCCGGATTCAGCAACAATGCATTACGTAGATCATTTATATTTTGCATTTCTCTGGATGATGAAAAAACATAAACAATTTCATCACCAGATTCGGGCACATATGGTTTTGCATTTACATATTCTGCAATACTTAAAACTGCCATCACTAATATCCATTGCATAACCCAGTACATTCTTAAATTCCCATTTATTTACACTGTTGTCCGGTTAACTACTAGAGACATGAGTTGCGAATACCTGTCTAAGACCGTCACCCGCATGGATGCGGGTGCCGAACCACCAGGGAGGGTTTTACGGTATGTCCCGTGATTATATGGTGGCAGGTATTCCCAACTCATGTCTCGATCAGTATGAAATAATCATTAAACGCACTACAGTGTGGTTTAAACATAATCTAGTTTCTTTTAGCGGGACAGCAGTGTTTATTTATATTTAAAATCGGGAGCCTCCTTTCTCCCTGTTGAGATATTCACTACTCCTTATAATTCAACTTTAGTTAACTAAAAGATCACTGTAGGTTTCCAGCTGGTCCGCATCTTCAAACTTAAAATCAGTGCCTTCGATAACCGATACAGTTTCGTCATTTTCAGCATTTGCAAATGCATCCCTTACTAAAGAGCTAAATGATTCCAGCTCAACAGTTGATACATCATCATCTGATGAACTGCAGCCTGACATAACCGACAGGATTGCAAGTATCATTATGCTTGTTACATTTCTCTTCATAACTCAATCCTCTAGTTATTGTTAGTGGCACCTGCCAGAGGTGTTCTCAGGTATGGGAAACGGGCATCAAAATCAGCATCACTAATGGGTGCACCATCAGTGAATGGCTGATTACCTACGACAGCGTCTGATGGTTCGCATAAACCTAGATTGTCATTGGCTTCACCATTACCATCCAGATCAACAGGAATCGGGTAACATAGCGCACCCATAACAACGCGTAATGCGATGTCAACCACATCATCACCAGGACGTCGCCCATTTGGAAAACCACCCACATCACCCGCCGCAACACCTAGTGTTTGCTGGGAGCCCGCAGGGGTTATTGGTAACGCCGTATTTAAACGCATCATTTCAGAAACTGAACCATTGGCGGTTACCTTGTCAAAACCTGTTAAAAATGTCGCAACCAGATCAGCACGTGGAAAGTTAGTCGGTGCAATATTCGAAAATTCAGTACCAAATGCGGTATTGACAGTATCCTTGAACAGGATATCCAATAAAGCAGGGAGAGTTGGGTTAGTTACATAGGTTGCAAACTGAGCATCATCTTTTGGTTCTGATGAATTAAATTTATCTTTATCTTTTAAGCCAATAACTAGTTCATTCACAAGTGGGTTACTTAAACGTGAAACCTGAACTAAAGCACCACCATTTACTTCAGGTTTACTAAAACTGGCATCAGGATTAAGTATCCGTGCCTGAGGTAAGCTAGTCGTTGTCCAGCCACCAATAATACTATTGTCACCTACTACTACACATGATGCAGGAAGTTCCAAGGCTATGCTTGTAATATTTTTACCACGCAAATCATCATTATCAGTGTTTTGCGTAATTGAACCTTCAATTGGAACAAAGTTGACTAAATCAAATGTAGCCCCAAGATTAAGAACAAATGACTCTTCACGTTGACCAACAAAAACTTTACCCGGGGTTTCACAACCAGGAATATTAATGTCGTATATATATTGATTCGCGTATGCCTGATAATCTGCAAATGTTTTATTTCCAACATTATCATACGGTTTAGTAAAGGTGCTTGATGCGCCATCAACATTAGTAATTACCTGTGACTCGCCTTCACGACGATCGCCTGAAATCATTTTAATGCTATAAGTTTCTTTAAAACCAAGGTTACCATCATTTCCTTCTGTTATGCCGCCTGCAGCCTTCAAAGGAATAGCAACCATTTCACCAGCTATATCTAATTTTATTCCTTCGTTATTATTTATTAATGTGTTATTAAACTTAAATTGAAATGTCAAATCTTCAAGTGCGTCACCATTGTTATCAATATGAAGCTCATAAACCGCTGCCGGGTCCATAGCAAAATAATTAGGGCCACCTTGTGGGTCTTGTAGCGGAATGTAATTAGCAATAATAGAAACAAAATCTTCCCGGTCAGGCTCATAGCTCCTGAACATATAGAAGTCTGTGGAATCAATTTTCGGCATACGTGTAACATTAGGCGCATCTCGGTGACTTGATGCATGTGCAACATTAACACTTAGAGCTGAGAGTATTGCAAAGCTTAAAGTTGCAACTTGCGTGTGTAGCGTCATTTTGTTCTCCTTCGTTTAAATACATAATAAATACGCAACGAGAAGGAGATTGGATGCAGATAATTTTTAGAAAATGATTTTTTTATGGATTAAACCATTGCTGTCCAATTAACCGCTAGAGACATGAATTGGGGATACCTGTCTAAGACCGTCACCCGCATGGACGCGGGGCGAGCCACCAGGGAGGGTTTTACAGCGTGCCATATGACCATATGGCAACAGATACCCACAATTCATGTCTCGATCAGAGTAAAATAATCTTTAAACACACTACACTGTGGTTTAAACATAACATATTTCTTTAACTGGTATATATTGTATGCTTATATAAACGTGTCCAATATCCAGCCTGTAAAACTATATTTATCTTATTTTTCGATCTGCAGCATAAAAAAAACCGACAAGACCTAAGACAAATAACCACAGGGCTGCTGGTAAGGGTACAGATTTAATTACGATATTATCAAATACAAAATTATAATTTTTAGGATTAATAGAATTCGCTATGTATACATAGTCGACACCAGAAAGGGTATCATCAAAGAAAAAGGTCTCAAAGTCATTTCCAGTACCAAAAACGCCATCGGTTGTAAATGTCTGGCTAACCATATTCAAACCGGGAAGTTGCGCTATAAATGTAACAGATACGGGGCCCGGACTTAATTCAGCCAGATCTATACTCACCAGATCCATTAAAGAACCATCTGGCAGACCAAAATCCAGGCTACTGAATCCAGCATATTGTGAAATTGCGGGTGTTCCTGTAGGGCCCTTACCAACGCGATTGAAGGCACCAGGAATAACAGCTGCCCTTTCATTAGAGTTACCAGGCTTTTCTACACCACTTACCACTGCAGGCAGATCAAAGGTAATTTTTGCAGCGCTTGCAACAGGGCTTAGTAATAAATAAAGCACCACAGATATTATTGATTTATACATATTTATCCCTTCTTATAAAGATACTTCATTTAATTTTTAGCTTTCGTATTTATATTTCAACATCCAATACAAGTATGGCAAACCACCTTCCATTTGGATAAATTACTGGCTTATATAGTTTTTTATAATTTCAATGCTAATTACTATAGAACATTTTAACGAATTTCAACATACCATCCTATTACCCAAACGGGTCAGCACAAGTCTCTATATTAAAAAACATTTCAAGTTGCACTCAAAAACACCTCACCATTTTAATAGAGATAGTAATATAAGAAAGATTAGGAAATGGTGTTTTCTCTGGAGAGAATATCAATTAACCGAAGAACCCGACTCCTGGCACAGGTAAAAAATTTTCTATCTGGTACGCAGATAATTTTGCATGAAATTAAACTCCAGGTACGCTATTTAATTGTACCCGAACTTTAATTATTGTGAGTTTTTTTAATTTGATCCTTTTTCCAAATCACATTTTAAACATTATAAATTGAGTAGTTCAAACTACTGGTTTTTGGTCAGATTTGAACTTTTTATGTTTTTCGTCGAATCTGGTGACTGTGGCTTGTTGTACTCTACTAATGATTTATCTCTATGAAGTATTTTGACAGCATAAAAATCTATGGTTACAAAGGAAAATAAACTTATTAGTGCCAGTAAAACATACATTGTTTTATGCTTAGTTATTTTTAATAATAAATACACCACAAAGGGCATTGCAAAAAACGGAGTATATATAAGGTAGTCATTTAACGGAATATCTAGTGTATACACAATATAATTAAACGCTGCCAAACTCGATAAGACACCAGTTACAACAATAACTATTATTCTCAATGATTTCTTTATTAAGTTATACACAAATACACTTCAGATTTAATTTATTCTAAACAGAATGCCGCATAAAGCACGCGAGGTCCAAGCGTCGCTTTTGACGCATTTGTTATGTGTTTTAGTCGTTCCAATCATAGGTAATGTACCAATTTTCGTCTATTTTTTTATAGGCCCTAACACCACTTTCTAAATCATTCGGCCGCTCATTAAGTGATGGATACAAAGGGGTGGGATTTTCTGGCTTGTACATGAGGCCTTTAGAATCACCACCCGTTACCATGCCCCTTATAGAATTAAGAAACCAAATGGATTCTGCATCCCATTTACGAAGCCCCATATCAAGCTCAAGCTCCTCAAAAATAACTTTATATTCGTTCCATCTATTATTACTCAGTTGCCCATCAGGACTTTGCCAAGTAGGAGCCACGACTGTTAAGGGGTGATCACTTCGAAACATTTTAATAAGCTGCTCATATCGTGGCGTATTCTCCATAAGCTGTGAAATTAGCTCTTCATCGGTTGGGTGCTCTTTGAACACTCCGATCATATACGAGAAAAAGAGCAGAAAACCCACGAATACAATTACAGGCAGACCTACTAGTAAGGATAAAGACCAAATGATAATTTTTTTAGTTTTATGCTTCATTACTTAGTATTTGCAGTGAATAACTACTGGATATAATGCCTAAATATTTAACGATAACTAAAAACCGAGCCCCTGTAGTAAATTAGGTCACCGCCTCAAACAACCGGGCAATAAAAAAGCCCCTATATATTAGGGGCTTTTTAAGTCTAAAAGTAAATTTTTGTTGTACCTTTATTTGTTGTACCTTTATTTGTTGTACCTTTAGATGTATCGCTCTACAGCGATCTGTTTTTAATTCTTTAAAAATCAATCACTACGGGTAAAAATGGCGGAGAGGCAGGGATTCGAACCCTGGGTCGGGATAAACCGACGCTGGTTTTCAAGACCAGTGCATTCGACCACTCTGCCACCTCTCCAGGCTCAAGCGCATTGCGTCGAGGGGCGGTAGAATACATGAAAATTCTCTGTAAAACCAGTCCCTTGTATAAATTTATGGAACTAATATTTGCTTTACCTTGTCGTAATGACAGTGTTAACCTAACACCTGACTTAATAACTTAAATGTACGGGAAATTAATGAACAATCCTAATATCTCAATGAGCCGCTCTCAGGAGTCGATTCTTGCAACTAATAAAGTATTGAAAAATACTTATATGCTGCTCTCGCTAACACTGGTTTTCAGTGGTGTAATGGCTTTTATCGGTATGTCTCTAAACCTTGGACACGGCGTTTCACTAGTTGCGACCATTGCTGCTATTGTTCTGCTCTGGTTTGTACTGCCACGAACAGCTAATTCCACAGCTGGTATTCCTGTTATATTTGCCTTTACTGGACTACTCGGTCTGGGCCTGGCACCTATGTTGAACTACTACCTGGCAGTTAACCCAAGCATAGTATCTACTGCACTGGGTGGTACAGGCGTGATTTTTATGGGTCTTTCTGGATATGCATTGACCACACGTAAAGATTTCAGTTTTATGGGCGGATTCCTAATGGTAGGTATGCTAGTAGTGATCGTTGCCTCTCTGGCGAATATCTTCCTGCAAATGCCTGTTTTGAGCCTTGTAGGTAGTGGCGCTATTGTCATGCTGATGAGTGGTTTTATCCTGTATGAAACATCTTCAATCATCCATGGAGGCGAAACTAACTATATAATGGCAACTGCTAGCCTGTTCCTGTCTATACTGAACATGTTCCAGGCGCTAATGCACATACTTGGCGTTTTTGGTGGCGATGATTAACTTCTTCGTAGCGTTTCAGCTTTAATACCTTCACGCCCCGGTCCTTCCGGGGCGTGTTGTATTTACTCATTAAAATTTATAAGAGATTAATATGGACTGGCTTGCAATTGGTAGCGCTGCCTTACTCATAGGCATGGTAGTTTTTATATATCCGCGGATGAAACATGCGGTTGCAAATGCCCCCAGGGGCACCATGAACGACTGGATGGGCTATATTGTGCCACTGGCTGCGGTAATTGGCTTTATTATCCTGCTGATCTATATGGTTTAACTTGAACTTTTAAATTCATTCCCCCCCGTTGAAATTTTAGATTTATACACTATATTACCTTCTTCTAATGGGTTTATATTGTATCCAATAGTCATTAGAATACCCCAAACTACGAATATTCGAGAATCCTATGCAAGAAGAACATCCATTTGCGCCTTTTATTCGCATACTAGGTAAAGGCAAAAACGGCTCACGCGGCTTAACAGCTGAAGAAGCCTTTGAAGCAATGAGTATGGTATTAGAGGATAAAGTAACAGCAGAACAACTGGGTGCTTTTTTAATGCTATTACGGGTCAAAGAGGAAACGCCGGAAGAGGTAGCAGGCTTTGTACGTGCCATTCGCCACTTTCTAAAGCAGGATAAGCAACCCCATGCAGACCTTGACTGGTCATCCTATGCGGGTAAAAGACGTCATTCTCCCTGGTATGTGTTAAGCGCATTATTACTCGCTGATAGTGGCATAAAAGTCTGTATGCATGGCGCTGAAGGCCATACCCCTGGCCGCATGTATACCTCTGAAGCGTTAAAGCCACTGGGTATTGAAACCAGCACGACCCTTGATCACGCAAAGCAGCAGATCGATAAAAATAACTTTTGTTATATGCCGATTCAGACCATTAGTGAGCGTTTAAAAGATATTATCGAATTACGCCCATTTTTAGGGTTACGCTCACCTATCCACACCGTCGGTCGTATGATTAACCCACTACAGGCTCCTTATTCGATTCAGGCTATTTTTCACCCGGGTTACCAATCTGTGCATCAGCATGCCGCAAACCTGATGGGTGAAGAGCAGATTGCTGTCTTCAAAGGTGAAGCCGGTGAAGTTGAACGAAATCCGGATACGAAATGCACCGTATCTTATGCCATTGATGGCAAAACATGGGATGAGGAATGGCCAGCGATGTTTGAGCGCCGTCA
>Ga0316207_10005445_pt1 | contig 10536 bp, 5 predicted proteins | sample 6weekpyrite_MG_FD_204943 | JGI IMG/M metagenome (GOLD analysis project Ga0316207, IMG submission 204943) | Microbial mat bacterial communities from mineral coupon in-situ incubated in ocean water Damariscotta River, Maine, United States -... | ecosystem: Environmental > Aquatic > Marine >...
TCACAAAAGGCACATGTTACTTACATAACACAGGAAAGCATATCTGATACAACTAACGACTTGTCAGAGGAAACAAGCGTACTGAAAAATATTTATGCACACGAAACTTCATTTTATGAGCGCTGTATAAATAATAATACAAATAACGATTTTTTAGAAAAAATAAAAATATTCGATGCTCAAAGCGCTGAACAGGAAACACAGGCTGTTGATTTAAAAGTTCGTATGAGCTTACTACAGGGCGACACCAATATTGCAGTTGTTACTGAAAACAGAAAATTAGCGAGACGTTTACGCGCATTACTGGAGCGAGCAAATGTGAGCATTCAGGATACTGCAGGCTGGTCTCTTGCTACGACCAGTGCCGCTACCATACTGGAACGCTGGTTAGAATGTATTGAACAGGACTTTGCTTACCAGCCACTACTTGATTTATTAAAATCTCCTTTCTTTTGTGAAGAAGAGGAATTTAATGAACATTTAAATCTGGTTTATCGTTTTGAACAGGATATTGTTTTACATGAAAATATCGCAAACGATTTGCAGCGCTATAAAAACGGTATCATAAACCGATCTGAGCGTCTCAATATAAAAAACACATCTACTGCAAATCAATTACTATCGCTATTAGATAGAATTGAAAAAGCATCTAACAACTTAATCAATCTTTTTCAAAGCAAACAAAATAATAGTCCTGATATATGGATTAACCATTTCATCTCAAGTATTAAAGACCTCGGTATTTATCAGCAGTTATCGACTGACATAGCAGGTCAACGTATCCAGGAAGAGCTGGAAAAATTAAGCCATGCATATCATACTGCATCACCGGACATGAACTGGTTAGATCTGCGCACCTGGATTGGCAGTACGTTAGAAAGAGAGCAGTTTAAACCTCAGGGCCAGGAATCTGTTGTCAAAATAATGAATATGCAACAGGCACAGTACTGTCAGTTCGATACCTTGATAATTGCTGGAGCAAATATAAAATCATTTCCAGGAAGTGCCACACAACATCCATTTTTTAACCAGTCAGTAAGACAGGAATTACGGCTAAAGAACTGGCAGCATAAGAAAGAAAGCAGTTTCCAGCAATTTCAACAATTGTTATTAGCTGCTAACGATATACTCATCACCTGGCAGGCAGAACATAACGGTGAATGGTTACAGGCATCTCCATGGGTAAGCTCACTACAGGATTTTAGTCTTCACAGCTTAAATCTTTCACTTCAGGATATGCACTTATATCAGCTAACCAATAACCTGCACCCTGTTACAGAACGCAATGAAAACTCTTTAAATAAAATTAAAACTGTTATTCAGGCAAAACCAGAAATCAAACCTGAACTAACACCATTAGAGTATTCTGCCTCGAGACATCAACGTCTGATAGATTGCCCTTATAAATTTTTCGCTGCCGATGTACTCAAATTAAAACCATTAGAACAAATTAGTCATGAATTATTAAAAAGCGAATACGGTGAAAAAGTGCATTTAATTTTGCATGCATTTCACAGACAGTGCGATAACATGCCGCCACCATTTAAAGATGCCATAACTAACATTAACAAAGGCCTTGCTTTAAAGCATATTGAAGAACTTTCCAGGCTTGTATTTGAAACACAAACTGAAGACTCTATACAACATAGAGGCTGGTTTGAACGCTGGATGGATACTGCGGAGTCCTATATCGACTGGCAGATTCAACGTCAACTTGACTGGAATATTTATAAACTTGAAGAAATGTCAGAACAAAATTTAAGTACCGACATGAAACTGGTTGGTCGCCTTGACCGGGTAGACAAACAAGGCAATGATTTTTCTATTATTGACTACAAGACAGGAAATACGTCCAGGCAAAGCGATATAGATCTGGCCGAGAATATTCAACTAACCAGTTATGCCGCATTAATGGAAGACGTTTGTAACGTTGTTTACTTAAAATTAGATAAAGGTGAAACAAAACAGTCTGGCATTTTAGAAGGCGACAACTTAACTGAATTAAAAGCTGATGTTCTAAAGCGCCTTGAAGCAGTGATTACAGATATAAAATCATCTAAACCTTTACCTTCATGGGGAGACTCAACGGCCTGTGGTTATTGTGATATGAGCGGGTTATGCCGAAAACAGATGTGGGAAGTAACTAATTAAGTTTTATATAGCTGCTAATATATCCACGATTTACTAATATTTTACTTCCGCAATACATCAGGTTTAGTGCAGACAATGACTGAAATAAGGAGTTAAAAATCAACCCATAAACCCATAGACAGACTTCGTAAGAGCAACAGAAACAATATACAAAAAAACAACCAACGCTGATAACCATGCCATAAACCTGATTCGTTTGGGTCTTCCAGGTTTTAGCGCTAACATACCAAGCACAATATAAACCAGTAATGCGCCTATTTTTACCTGTAGCCATTGATAATCTAAAACAGACCATTGCATAATATAAAGCATTAATAAAGCACTAAGCAGCAAAGTTGCATCAACAACATGAGGCACTGTTTTTACCCACCTGTTATGCAACAAAGATGAGTCGAACATCATCCAGATACCACGTAAAAAGAAGCTGCTAAATGACAAAACAACACAGCTAATATGAATTGATTTTATCCACTCCATACTAGCAAAAGCTATCCGCTAGTAATTCACGCATTTCACTCTTTCTTTCGTCATCAACAAAACTGGCTTCTATAGAATTTAAAACAAGCAATCTAGTCTGTTCTTTTGACATAGATAAAGACTCTGTTAATGCATAAAAATTTTCAGTCATATAACCTCCAAAATACGCTGGATCATCAGAGTTGACTGTCACGCATACCCCTTTCTCCAGCATAACTAGAATATTATGCTCAGCCATACTATCAAACACCCGTAATTTTATATTTGATAATGGGCATACAGTGAGTGGAATATGTTTATTTTTCAGATATGTAATTAGTTTAGAATCATCTATTGCACGAACACCGTGATCAACACGGCTAACTTTCAAGTCATTAATAGCAGTCCATATGAACTCAGCAGGACCTTCTTCACCTGCATGTGCAACGGTTAAAAGCCCAAGCTCTCGTGCCTTTTTATATACTCTACTAAATTTTTCCGGTGGCTGACCTTTCTCTGAACTATCCAGACCCACCGCTTTAATTTGGTCCAGATAAGGTTCCGCCTGTTTTAATGTTTCAAATGCATCTTCCTCACTCAGATGCCTCAAAAAACACATAATCAGCTGACTGGTAATCCCCATCTGTTTATGAGCATCATCGAGAGCACGAAGAATACCGTTAATAACTGTTGAGAAATCAACGCCTCTATCTGTATGCGTTTGTGGGTCGAAAAAAGGTTCTACATGAATTACATTTTGTGCATGACACTTTTCAAGATAGGCCCAGGTTAAGTCATAAAAATCCTGTTCAAGCTGTAAAACATTGGCTCCCTGATAATAAATATCCAGAAAATCTTGCAGATTACTAAACTCATATGCCTCACGTATCTTCTCAACTGAATCAAATGGCAAATCGATTTGATTTCTTTTCGCAAGCTCAAACATTAACTCTGGCTCCAGGCTCCCTTCCAGATGTAAATGTAATTCTATTTTTGGTATTTTATTAAGCCAGTCAATAGTTACTTCAGACACATTAGCCTCCCTGATTAATACTGACATAAATTGATATTTTAAATAATATAATCACCGTATTTCTATCTAACAACTACTTTTACATTAGCAACTCAATCAGAGCCGCTTCATCAAGCATTTCTATACCTAGTTGTTCCGCTTTAGTTGCCTTAGAGCCAGCACTCTCACCCACGACCACATAATCTGTTTTTTTGGAAACACTCCCAGTAACTTTAGCACCTCTGGCCTGTAAGGCTTTTTTTGCATCATCTCGTGTCATTTCAGTTAATGTACCTGTAATCACAAAAGTTTTACCTTCCAATGTTTGTTCTTCAGCTGCAGCAGCCTCAATCGCATCCCAGTAAATACCCGAATTTAATAATTTTTCTATAACTTCAAGGTTATGTGGTTGTTTAAAAAAACGTACAATATGAGCCGCGACGACAGGCCCTACATCTTCTACATTTTGCAATGACTCTTCGTTTGCCGCTTTAATAGCATCAAGATTTGTAAAATAATTAGCAAGCGTTAATGCAGTCGCCTCACCCACTTCGCGTATACCTAGAGCATAAATAAATCGATTAAGACTTGTATGTTTTGATTTTTGTAATGCTTCAATCAAATTTGTTGCCGACTTTTCACCCATACGTTCAAGCCCGGCTATTTTTTCAACAGTTAAAGTATAAAGATCATCCATATGATCAATACAACCTTCATCAACAAGCTGCTCAACAAGCTTATCCCCTAAGCCATCTATATCCATCGCTTTACGTGAGGCAAAATGTTTTATCGACTCCTTACGTTGTGCCGCACAAAACAATCCTCCACTACAACGGGCAATAGCCTCTCCTTCTTCCTGTTCAATCTCAGAGTCACAAACCGGGCACAACTCAGGTAGCTGAATTTTGTTAGCTTTATGCTTTCTGCTACCGGGCACGACTCGAACGACTTCTGGTATAACATCTCCTGCGCGACGTATAATTACCTGATCACCCACTCGCACATCTTTACGATTTACCTCATCCATATTATGCAAGGTAGCATTACTTACTGTCACACCTCCGACAAAAACAGGCTCCAGTCGGGCAACCGGTGTAATAGCTCCTGTACGTCCGACCTGAAATTCAATTGCATTAACCCGGGTTATTTCTTCCTGTGCAGGAAACTTATGAGCAATTGCCCAGCGGGGTGCTTTGGCGACAAATCCGAGTTCTTTTTGTAATTTAAGTGAGTTTACTTTATAAACAATTCCATCAATCTCATAAGGTAATGAATCTCGTAATTCTGACATTTCCTGAAAGTAACTAAGACAACCCTGAACCCCTTTAACAGTTTTACGTTCCTTACATAAAGGCAAACCCCATTGTTTTAACTGATCTAACATCTCACTATGAGTGGACAACTGCTCACTTCCATCAACACGACCTACTGCATAACAATACATAGCCAAAGGCCGACTGGCTGTTACTTTGGGATCAAGTTGACGTAATGACCCTGCTGCTGCATTTCGTGGATTTGCAAACGGCTTCTCGTCATTTTCACGGGCACTCTGATTTATTTTTTCAAATCCCGCTTTTGGCATAAAAACCTCGCCCCGCACTTCCAGTACATCAGGTATTTTTTCACCTAAAAGCTTTAAAGGAATGGAATGAATAGTGCGTATATTTTGCGTTATATTTTCACCGGTACTACCATCCCCCCTTGTACCCGCTCGCACTAATAAGCCCTTTTCATATAACAGACTAACGGCCAATCCATCGAGTTTAGGCTCTGCAGCAAAGCTAATTTCAGTATCATTATCTAAACGCTGCTGTAAGCGTTTATTAAAATCACTTAACTCTTCTTCGTTAAAAACATTATCCAGCGATAACATAGGCACTTCATGCTTTACCTGACTAAAGCCATCAAGAGGTTTATCACCCACACGTTGTGTCGGCGAGTCATTTGTAATTAAGTCAGGATATTCTGCTTCTAGTGATTGAAGTTCTCGATATAGTCGATCGTATTGCACATCGGGAATTTCAGGATCATCCAGTACGTAATATTGATAGCTGTGATGATTTAACTGGTCACGTAAGTGAGTAATTTTTTCAGATATTTTATTTTTATCAGACATTTGTTATGTGTAACTACTTGGATAGGATATAAGTGCTAATTCAAACTTGCGTGCCATCATGAACATCAGGCAACAAGCTAAGAAAAAATCAACCATAATTAAACAGATTGTGATTTTAAACTTTCTAAATGTTTTACTTTTTCTCTCAATTCTTTTGTTTGAGCTTCATCTAATGGTTTTCGTTGAGCACCACATAAAGTAGCACCAATCATTGACGATAAGCCATGCGCTGTAATCATCATTTCATCAAGTATCGCAGATGGTTTATCAACCAGGTTAACCTGCATAAAAAAACTAACTCCAGGTGTTTCCAGTTCATTCATATGATCAATTTCGAACCATCCAGGCTGTTTAATATTAGCCATACTAAACTGAATTTTTCTTTCTTCATCCTGATCGTGACGATGAAAGATTTTCATTGCGCCAAAGTCCATATGTAAAGCATAACTAGCACTAAGTATTTTCTCTCCCTTGATCATTTCACCCGGCTGAGCCAGTACATATACAGAAATAACATCATCAATAGCCACATCAGTGTTTTCAGGTTCAGATTTCACCTGCTCTACTTCAGGCTCATTTTCTGCTTTTTCATACGAAGACTTTTCTGTGATTAACGGCTCTTCCTGTTGTCTATCATGAGAAATATCTTCTTTAGAAACGTATTCATTAGAATTTTCATCTGTAGACCTTACATCATCCGGAATGCTCTTTACTGGATCTAATGGTTCCGGTTGAAAATCATTTTCAATTGCTGTTTTTTCTTCAATACTGACATTAAAATCATTATTTTCTGTTGCTGAGAATTTAACTTCATTTTCAGTTGATACGTCGTCGGGTATATCTCGTTCGGCTGAAACAACTCGAACAGGCCCCACCCCGTGCATCCATTCATTTTCTGACTTATTTTCAGCACTAAACGATGGAATATCATTTGCTGCATCAAGTGGTGACTGGTATTGATCTTTTTTACTGCGCACACGGCTAAATAAATACACTGCAACGACTAAAATAATTGCAACGCCTAATAATATCCAACGTAAATATTCCATCTCCATGAGTTAGCCTTTACGCGCTCTCCACCATTTTCGCGGCTTCTTCAATATCAACTGAAACCAGACGTGATACACCTGCTTCACGCATAGTTACACCACTCATTGTGTGAGCCATTTCCATAGTCACTTTATGGTGAGTAATGAAAATAAACTGTACTGTTTTTGACATCGCTTTAACCAGTGAGCAGAAACGTCCCACGTTTGCTTCATCAAGTGGTGCATCAACCTCATCCAGCATACAGAATGGTGCTGGATTTAGTTCAAAGATAGCAAATACCAGAGCGACAGCCGTTAGTGCCTTCTCGCCACCTGACATTAACTGAATATGACTAATGCGCTTACCCGGTGGACGCGCCATTACGACTACACCTGTATCAAGTAAATCATCACCTGTTAATTCAAGGTATGCCTGTCCGCCTCCAAATAGTCGCGGGAACATTTCCTGAATTCTGGCATTAACATGCTCATAAGTTTCTTTAAATTTAGTACGAGTTTCTTTGTCGATTTTAGCAATTGCCGCTTCTAATGTTTCTAGCGCTTCAATAATATCGCCGTGCTGAGAGTCTAAATATTCTTTACGTTTACTTTGCTCTTCAAATTCTTCAATTGCCGCCAGGTTAATAGGGCCAAGTCGTGAAATACGCTGTGCAATTTCTTCAACTTTACGTGACCATACATCAATACTCGCATCTTCACCTAACTCTTCAAGCAGATCTTCCGCTTTAAAGTCAGTTTCTGCTAGTTGCTCCTGAACAGTTTGACTACGCACTTTAACTTCTGATGTATTTAAACGTGCCTGCTCTAAACTTGAACGAATCATCTGTGATTTCTGATCAAACTCATTACGTTTCTGTTCAAGCTGACGCAAACTATTATCAATTGTCTCAACCGAACGTCTAGCTTCTGTTAACTGTTCTTCAACCTGTAATCTTTCTTCAAGCAAAGTTTCAAGTTCTTGCGCTTTGTCGTCACCTGACTGAACTGTTTGCAAACTTTCTGTTAATTCTTCACGACGTTGTTGTTGTGACTCTAACTGGCGAGCCATACGTTCTATATTCTGCTCTAAATTTCGCTTTAAAGTGCGACGAGATTCAATTTGAATTGCTAATTCATGTACTGACTCTCGCTCACTCTGCGCTTTACTGCGCGCTTCTAATAACTGATTTTGTAAACTTTCACGCTTACCTGTTAAGTCTTCGCGATCACGTGACAAAGACTCCATCTGCGTCATCGCTTCATTACGTTTACGACGCGCCTCCTCCATCTCATCTTGTTGGCGTTCAATGTTTTTTGTAATTTCTACTGATTCTTCCTGCAAATTCTGATTACGGCTCAGTAACTGCTCTAACTTAGACTGGCCTGATGTTAACTGTGCTTGAATTTGTGAGCATTGACTATGGGTATTGTTTAATTCTGCCTGCCATTGCTCACGCTGCTGCTCCAGGTTTTGTAACTGTGCCCGGGCATCCTGAATTTGAACTTCCAGTTCCTCAAGCGTCATATCCTGTTCTTCGATCAACTGTTGCAGTTCTTTGATTTCCTGCTCACGTGCTAATACACCCGATTTTTCATCTTGATCACGAGCGACTCGTAACCAGGACTGACCTAACCAGATACCATCAGCGGTAATAACTGACTCATTCGCACTCAATGAAGTACGCATAGATAATGCCTGACTCAAATCATCTGCTGCTTTAACACCATTTAAAATGCCTGCCAAAGAAACCGATGATTTAATTTTACTGGCTAAACTTGCACTCTCATCCTTAAGCGTTGCAGAGGCCGATGTATCAAACAAATTCAGATTACCCTGCTCTAAATCACCTAACACCTGTGCCACAGCATCCATTCCGTCTACACAAACCGCTTCAAGATGTGAACCTAAAACGGTTTCTGCCGCCTTTTCCCAACCCGCAGCTACTTCAATATTTTCTGCCAGGCGAGAGTTTTTAGATAAACCATGTTTTTCTAACCAGCCACCCACAGCATTTTCATTCTTACCCAGTGCCGCTTTCTGTAAAGCTTCAAGTGAGGCCAGACGACCACGACTTTCATTTAACTGTCGACGTAAACCGTCTTCTTCCTGACTAAACTGTGTTGATTTCTCTCGTTGATTTCGAATTTGTTCAATCACATCAGAAACCTTATCCTGCATTTCTGATTTTTTCATTTCTGCCGTTTCACTTTGTTCGCGTAACTGCTCTAATTCAATTTCTAAATCATCACCAACAACTTTACGCTTTTCTTCTTCTACTTTTTCCTGACGTTGCTTTAACTGCAGCACGTGCTTTTCAAGCTGCTCCATGCGGGTACGCTCTACCTGTGCAGTTTGCGAGGGCTGCGCCGCCTGTTCGTTATGCTGGTCCCAGGCACTTTGCCATTCCTGCATAGCCTGTTCTGCTTCATGCAAATGCTCGTTAACCGCCTGTTGTGATTCACGCTGCATTTCAAGCTTTGGCTCTGCTTCACTTAACACCAGATCAATTTCTTCCAACTGTTCACGATCAGATTCTAATGACTGCTGAATTTCATTTAGCGCACTTTCCAGCTCAGTTAAGTCATTTTGCTGGCGACTAAGAATTTCTTTTTCGTGCTGAATAGTTTGTTCAATACGTGAAATTTCTGAGCCCAGACTGTAAAAACGAGCCTGCACTGCATTTAAAGACTCATTTTGTTCTACACGCTGTTCACGTAATGTCTCTAGTTCAGATTCTACTGCACGCTGCTCGGCAATAACTTCCTGTAGACGAGTTTCCTGTTCCTCTATAGCCTGCTCACGGTTTTCCATCTGGCTATGCAATTCTTTCCAGCGCAACGCCAGGTGCTCCGCTTTTAAGCGACGCTCATCAATTTTTAGTTCTTTATATTTTTCAGCTGTACGAGACTGACGCTGTAAACGCTCTAACTGCTTATCAATTTCTTCTCGTAAATCATCTAAGCGTTCCAGATTTTCACGAGTATGACGAATACGAGTTTCAGTTTCACGACGACGCTCTTTATATTTAGAGATACCTGCTGCTTCTTCTAAAAACGAACGTAATTCTTCTGGTTTAGCATCAATCAAACGAGATATCATGCCCTGTTCTATAATCGCATAACTACGTGGGCCCAGACCGGTACCCAGAAACAGATCGGCAATATCACGGCGGCGACATTTACTGCCATTTAGAAAATATTTTGACTGACCATCACGTGTCACCATACGTTTAGCGGCTATCTCAGTGAATGTAGCGTATGGCCCTTCCAGCTTACCTTCACTATTATCAAAGATCAGTTCAACAGATGCTTGACCTACAGGCTTACGAGATGAAGAGCCACTGAAAATAACATCGTCCATAGACGCGCCACGTAAGTGCTTGGCAGATGACTCACCCATTACCCACCTTACTGCATCAATGGTATTAGACTTACCACAGCCATTTGGCCCTACGATACCGTTTAGATTTGATGGAAACTCAATGGTGGTGGGGTCTACAAAAGACTTGAAGCCCGCCAGTTTGATTTTGCTTAAACGCATTTATAACCCGTTATTTAATTTTTATATGATCTGATTTTATGACCTGATACCTCCAATAGCTGTAGAACAGGGCTCAACAACTAAATTTCAGGTTCAAGCCGCCTAGTATATCAATTTCATTGTATAATGCCGCCAAAATTTACACATATATAGAGAAACTAATGAGCACACAGCCAACAAAAGACCTGGAAACATTTGATAACCCCCGCCCAGAGCGCGATTACACCATTCG
>Ga0316207_10005446_pt1 | contig 10536 bp, 8 predicted proteins | sample 6weekpyrite_MG_FD_204943 | JGI IMG/M metagenome (GOLD analysis project Ga0316207, IMG submission 204943) | Microbial mat bacterial communities from mineral coupon in-situ incubated in ocean water Damariscotta River, Maine, United States -... | ecosystem: Environmental > Aquatic > Marine >...
TATGGAGCGCGCGTAAAAGCTCTGAACTTGCAGACAATGGAACAATGGATTGATAGTGCTGCTCAAGCATGAGCCTTATCTGTTTAAGGTGGCTTTCTGATTCACCTTTAAAGATATCAAACAGAACTGGGTCGATATAAATTTGCAGGTCGGCCCCTGAAGCTTCAGGCTCGACAATGCTATCTGCTATTTCTACGGACTGTATCTCCTCAACGGGAGTTTGCTCAGGTAGCTCAGCTTCATCAAATTCAATTTCTTCAAGTGAAGCACTAAGATCTGTTTCTTCTTCAACTTCATCATCCGTATCAGATGATGCGATCTGCAAAGCCTCTAACTCATCAGTCAGGTCAATATCAAATTCTTCCTCACCATGATCAAGTTCGTTCAGGTCGAGAACTCCTTCTGATGTACTATCTTCTTCGGCAGGTTCTATGCCCAGAGTTAATTCATCTTCAGAAATCTCGGCCATTATCTCATCTTCAGAGATCTCAATAGTCTGGCGAGGATCAACCGTTTCTGAATCATCTACAGGCGCCTGTAGCTCAACAGGCTCAAGTTCAATTTCCGCCTCTGGCTCAATTTCTGCTTCAGGCTTTAAGCCAGCATCTTCAACAATTTGTTCAGATGTAGGTTCTTCTTGACTGGGAGGCTCAGATTGTGGCTGAACGTCGGGTGATACTGGCTCAGCACTCTTAGCACTCTGTTTGCTTGCAGCTTGGTCACCTGCTGCCGGTTTTTTCCACTTTCCCAGCAGGTCCGCCTTATCATATAGTCGGTAGACCCCCGGTATTGGCTCTCGGTTGCCTTTTAGCTGCTCAATAAGTTGCGGTAAAATCGCAAGCGCTTCATTTAACGCTTCAAAAATTTCTGCTGTTAGTGGGCGGGACTTATCGATTATACGGTTGAGCATTGTTTCAAATACCCAGGAGAACTCACCAATTAACTCAGCCCCGATTAATCGTCCACTGCCTTTCAATGTATGGAAAGAACGTCGTATAGTTGTTAATGCTTCTTCATTACTGTTATCGTTTTTCCAGACAGGAATCTGTTCGCTCAGTGACGCTAGTTCCTCTAGAGCTTCCTCGATAAATATTTCCAGGATTTCTTCATCAGCATCATCACCAAGAATGATAAAGCGCTGCTCCTCAACTCCACCCGTCTCTTCCGCTGCTGCTTCTACCGCGGTTTCAGCTTCAACAGGCGGGGTGGCTTCTTCAACGATTGTTTCTGTTATCTCTGCCGCTGTCTCAACTGTTTCCTGTGGTACAGCTTCTGAACCTAGCGATGAAGTTGCAACATCAAGCCGGGACGCCGCTTCATTTCCTGAGTTCATTGACAACTCAAGATCAGGTCGGCCTTCCAGTAAGGCTTCGAGGAAATATTCAATGCTAGTTACGACATCGGCCACATCATTTTGTGTCTGCTCATCCGGAATTTGTCCGGCATTTAGCATAACTTTATTAACGTAGTTTCTTACTGAGTCAAACTGATGTTTAAGCTTTTCAATTGGCAACATAAACATTGCGCCGTCAACTTCATTGAGTCGACCAATTACCATTTCAAGCAGGCTTTTATCTTTAGGATCTTCAAGGTAACTTAAAATTGCCTGTCTTGCCTGATTGAAATCCTGTAATGCTTCCTTAATAACGGCAGATAAAACTTCCTGGTATTCACTATCAGGCATCTCAGCGAGATCACCGACTCGCTTGGCTGCAACATCTTCGCCAGAGGAAGCACGGTTAGCGATAAAGCTATTTAGCTGTGATTCAACGGATAATAAAACACCTGCCATAGACAGTATGTTTTCATCAGTCGCCTGTTCCGTACCGTCAATAATTTTGCCGACTAACTCTTTCTGTTCTAACACCTGCTCGCGCGGCATACCTAAGCCAAGCATGGAAAGCGTGTCGGCAATTTTGTTTAACAGGTCAGGCAGGTTTTTAAGTCTTTCTAAATCCTGTACTTCACTGTGCACAAAAATTTCGAGTGAGTCTTTAACTTCAAGAAGATCTTCTCGAATGCCCGATGACACCGTTGATAACAGCTCAGTATTCAGGCCGCCCATACCTGAGCGCGCTTCTTCTAACTCATTATCAGCGGGCAGTAACTCATTGAGCCTGTAGGTTGTTTTTATAGCATCAACACGAGGCGATGTGGTTTCAACTCTGGCTACATAATAAAGCAGGTTTTTGAGTAAGTCGGCCGGAGTATTTTTTGCAAACGCTTCTTCTCCAGAATCGATTAACTGCTTAATACTTCTATCAACCTGCCCCATCAACATTTTAATACTTACATTTGTATCTATGCCATCATGGGTAAGGCCTTCAACCAGGGCAGAACTAATAGACCAGATACGCCTGATTGATGATTGAGCGGATTTCTTTTCAAGTTCGTTTAGAACAGCTAACAGTCGTTTTAAACTGGCAGCTACTTTTTGCCCTTTAAACCAGCCCAGCAAACCAATTTGATAATGTGGACGGAGTTTTTTAGCGGTAGCCAATAGCTGACCTGACTCCACCTGAATATCGGCTGAATCATCATCTCCCTCAACATCAGGGAAAAACAGGACGTTTTCAGAGAGTAAACTGGCATTACGTGAAGCACGTAAGTCATTGAGCAACGGCAGCAATACCATCGGCACATCTTTGCTGCCTGATTGCAGGCTTTCCAGGTAATCGGGTAGCTGCAACATCGAACGCATAAGCACATCGTAGGCATCATCGACTTTATCGATTTTGCCATTGAGCAGAGCTTCGGAAACTTTTTCCATCTCTTCTGCTAACTGCGCAGCACCATAGAGCTCAACCATCTGCAAGGTGCCCTGCACCATATGCAAGTGCTCCACAGATTCGCGCAAGCGATCTGCTTCTGAAGTATCTTCTATATACGCTGACAGAGAAGCCTGAGCTTCCTGTAAGATCAGATCAAGCTCTTTCTTAACCCAACGTAAAGAATTGTATTCAACAGTATCCTCTGTTTTCATCTGCTCCGCCAAACCAGGTTAACCATTCAATATCACAGTTTCTACCTGCTCATCACTATCAGGTAGTTTAAAGCCGGCAACTGACTTACGTAGTTCATTCGCAAGTTCACTTAGGTTACCGATCGAAGCTGATGTTTCTTCTGTACCTTCAGACGTTTGCAGGGTGATTTCCTGAATTACGTTCATCGTATTAGATACATTCATCGCAACAGATGCCTGCTTGTTTGCAGATGTTGAGATACCCTGGATAAGTTCAGCAAGCTCATCCGATACGTTCTCGATTTCGATCAATGCGCCACCCGCATCCTCGGCCATTTTCGCACCACTAACCACGTTGGTTGTACTCGCTTCCATGGAGCTAACCGCTTCATTAGTATCAGACTGGATCGTTTTAACCAGCGCCTCAATCTGCTTGGTCGCATTACCCGCACGTTCCGCCAGTCGCTGTACCTCGTCCGCAACAACCGCGAAACCACGACCCGCTTCACCCGCGGTCGATGCCTGGATCGCAGCGTTCAATGCCAGGATGTTCGTCTGGTCCGCGATTTCTGTGATTAGTCCAACGATATCACCGATCTCCTGAGATGATTCACCCAGTCGTTTAATTCGTTTAGACGTTTCCTGAATTTGCTCACGGATCGTATCCATGCCCGAGATTGAGCGTCGTACAATGCCCGCACCTTTCTGTGCAATTTCCAGTGATTTATGGGCTACATCCACCGAGCCTTCCGCGTCTTTCGATACCGCTTTCATGGAGTCGGCCATATCGGTAATCGCTGCGGAGGCCGAGGCAATTTCACGCGCCTGGTGAGCCGATGCATCGGTGAGTCGTGTCGCAGTCGCCTGCGTTTTCTCCGCCGCGGATGATACTTCCACCGCTGTGGTGTTAATGGTTGCTACCAGGGATCGAAGTGCGTCGATCGCGTAGTTGACCGAGTCGGCAATCGCACCGGTTATTTCCTCGGTTACCGTTGCGTGTACGGTTAAGTCACCTTCCGCGAGGTTCGCCATTTCATCCAGTAGTCGCAGGATCGCGCGCTGGTTTCTTCTGTTTTGTTCGAGTGCCGCATCCTCACGTTCACCGGAGTCACGTACCATTAGCACACCGGCGATGATAATAACAAATACCGCTAAACCACCAGCACCGAAACCAACCCAACGAACAATCTGTAAGAACTGGCCATGTTTAATAATCTGTTTCTCAAGTTCTTCAGTTTCCTGTAACAGCTCAACACCCAGATGCTCTACCTCACCCGCCGAGTCCTTAACATCAAACAGGTCAGGGGATAGTTCAAGTATTGCTTCTACGTGATCTGATACTGAACTAAACAACATCGCAACTTCACGTAACTTGGTTCGTACAACTTCATCATCTGTTTTCTGTATACGTAATGCCCGAGAGCCTTTCAGCATACCTTCAAGTACCGCACCAAAACGTGCAGCATCTCGACCAAATCTATCCGCAGCTGCCGCAGCTCCTTCACCACCAGAGAGCACGCGGTTCATATTATTTTCAATACGCTGGGTCAACATTAACTGTCGTGATGCCATAAAAACCTGTTGAGGTGGCGCCTTACGTTCCACTAACAGATCAACAACTTCTTCTGAGAATGATAAAAGCTGAGGTATGAATTCCTGAATAACCAGTACAAACTCACCGACTTCTGAGATCGCAAGTTTACCGTCAAGGATGTTGCCGATATTACTTCGATAACTATCCGTACCCAGGTCAGAGTTTTCATCACCCGCCCATACTTTTTTAACTTCGAAAAACTGCTGTTGAGTTGCTTCAGGCAAAGCCGGTAAGCCCGTTGACTCATTTCCATTTGCAAAAATATTCAGTGTTTCGTCATAGCGGTTTCGTAGTTGTTCTAGTTGCACAAATGCCGTTTCTCGACCTGTCGCTGACTCCAGCGACAGGGTTGCTAAACGTTGAGACAGGAGTTTCTGCTCAGAAACGATTTCTAGATATTGCTGCTGATAACCCTGTTGTGTTGCTGCATAGAACAGACTACCTAACATTGCTGCGATAGACAGGAATAGTAAAACACCCAGCACCAGGATGGGCTTACTTATCACACCAATAGCAAACGGATTTCGTTTTGCTGCGCTCATATTATTTTAATCTCCCAGCAAGTCCAGCATGGACCTTCTGTATCCTCTTATAACTTCTTACAATGATGCATGTAAAAAGCGCTCATCTTCAACCAGGGCCTGCATACTAAATACCGGCCAATAGTCGTTGTCCTTCTGAAAAGCCTGTTTAACATAGGGTTTTAAGCTGTTGTTAATTTCAGGTAATTCATAGGTTTGTTCATGTAAAGAGAAGTGACGCATACCGAACACCTCCTCCACTATTAGACCGGTTAACACGCCTTTATGGTTAACCACCATAACACGCCCGGCACTTCTGTTTTTTAGCGACTCACCTGTGACAAATCCATTTAGGTCCACCAGGGGCAACAGACCACCCCGCACATTCGCTATACCTATAACCCAGGGTTTAACTCCGGGTACTTTAGTAAAGGGTGGCGGGTCCAGTATTTCAGCCACATCCCCCATTTTGGAGAGTAACTCTACACCTGCCACACTAAAGCCAATGCCATTCCACTCATCTTTAACACCATCTACAGATGGCATATCCTTGGCCCTTTCCAGGCACTTTTTCTCTATTTGCTGTAATCGCTGGAAAGTGTCTTGCATTGATTTAATGCCCAAATCCTATTTTCCTGCTAATGCAGAATTTACTCTTGCAATTAGGTCACTTTCTTTTACAGGTTTTACAATATAATCTTTTGCACCCTGACGAATTCCCCAAACCTTATCAGTTTCCTGGTCTTTAGTGGTCACTATAATAACCGGTATATGAGAAGTCTCTGCAATTGTAGAAAGTTGACGCGTTGCCTGAAAGCCGTTTATGCCAGGCATTACAATATCCATTAGAACCAGGTCAGGAATAATTTCCTTTGCCTTCTCTATGCCTGCCTCACCTGACTCAGCGACGTGCGCGGTGTGGCCGTTTTTTTCCAGCATCGTTTTAAATACATGAACTTCAGTAGGTGAATCATCAATGATTAGAATATTTGCCATTCTTTTTTACTCCAATCCAGTCTTTATTTTGTCGTTATTATGAATAAAAATATGCATTAATTTATCGCATGCTCTTTAATTGCGCCGAGCAGGTCGTCTTTCGTGAACGGTTTGGTTAGATATTGTTCTGAGCCAACGATTCTGCCGCGAGCACGGTCAAAGATACTATCTTTACTCGATAGCATAATAACAGGTGTGGTTTTAAACATACGATTGTGCTTAATTAAGGCACACGTTTGATAGCCATCAAGACGAGGCATCATAATATCAACAAATATAATATCCGGTTTATGCTCGGCAATCTTAGACAGCGCTTCAAAGCCATCTACAGCCGTAACTACATCACAACCTTCTTTTTTTAGTAAATTCTCAGCGGTACGACGAATTGTTTTACTATCATCGATCACCATTACTTTCAGGCTTTCAATACCTGCGGAATCTTCTGCCATAGCCGTCCCGTTAATCCCCAAAAAGGTCTGTTTAGTACACTCAATTAGAAGTGAAGATAGCTTATGTTATATAGTTTCGCAATTAAAAAATACCCCCCAAATAAACTAGTTACACACAAAATGTTAAGTAAAACCTCAAGGAAATTATACTAACATCATGATTATTATGGATTTATTGTGACTTTGGTGTAACATCTAACTAACAAAATAAGATAAATTTAGGGATCTCTGCAATATGGCACTCAATATCGGCATCATAATGGACCCTATCGAGTCTATTAAACCCTATAAAGACAGCAGTCTTGCAATGCTACTTGCTGCGCAAAGAAAGGGCTGGAAGCTTCACTATATACTACAGGACAAGCTCTATCTTAAAGATTCCCGGGTACAGGCCGACTACCAGCTCCTTGAAGTTTTTGACGACAACCAACACTGGTTCGAGCTAAAGGAACAATGCACAATAGATGCCGCCGAACTGGATGTCATACTGATGCGGGTCGACCCACCCTTCGACATGGAATACATTTACACCACGTATTTACTAGAGATGGCAGAACACAACGGCAGCCTTATTATCAATAAACCTTCGAGTCTGCGCGATGCCAATGAAAAACTTTTTGCTACGCACTTTCCACAATGCTGCACAGACACACTGGTTTCACGCAGCCCTGATAAATTACGAGAATTTGTCACAGAACATCGCGACGTAATACTCAAGCCGCTTGATGGCATGGGTGGACAGTCAATTTTTAGAGTCTCCCCTGAAGACGCAAACCTCTCAGTTATTCTTGAAACAATGCTAGATTTTGGTAAACACACCATCATGGCACAAAAGTTCATTCCGGAAATCAAACAGGGAGATAAACGAATATTAATGGTTGATGGCGAAGCCATTCCCTATACACTCGCGCGCATTCCCGCCGAGGGAGAAACACGGGGCAATATTGCCGCGGGGGGCACCGGTGTTGCCATGCCGATCACTGAACGTGAATCCTGGATTGCCAGACAGGTCGGGCCGCGCCTAAAAGAAATGGGCATCTTATTTGCCGGCCTGGATGTAATTGGTGATTACCTGACTGAAATAAATGTGACCAGCCCAACCTGCATTCGTGAGATAGACAAACAGTTCAAGCTGGATATCGCCGGTCAGCTGATGGACTGCATCGAGAAAATAAAATGCTAAAGCCCACTTTATTTTTTTCCTGCATGGCTGCACTCATTGCCTTAAGCGGCTGCAATAAAACACCCCAGGAATACCAGCACAGCAGTTTGCAATTTGGCACACTAATCGATATTACCCTGTACGATATTACTGCAGAGCAGGCAAGTGAAGCATTTCAAAAACTGGATGAAGATTTTACATATCTTCACATCGCCTGGTCACCCTGGGAGACAGGATCTTTACGCCGCACCAATGGACTCATCGCCACAGAAAGAGCATTTACCGCAGGGCCTTCAGTACTTCCTTTAATTGAAAAATCACTGGATTTAAGCGAGAAAACCAATCAACTTTATAACCCGGCTATTGGTAAGCTCATTAACCTCTGGCAATTTCACAAATACGAAGACCCTGACATCCAGCCTCCAGACGATTCTGAAATACGCGCACTGCTAGCGTTAAAGCCACAACTTACCGACCTGAAAATGGACGGTATTAAAATGCGCTCCACAAACAAAAACGTTGCCCTGAACTTTGGCGCCTTTGCAAAAGGTTATGCCATTGACCTGGAAATGCAGCGTCTAAAAAGCATGGGCATTAAACATGCCATTATTAACGCCGGTGGAGACCTGAAGGCCATTGGCTCTCACGGCGACCGCCCCTGGAATATTGCCATAAAACATCCACGCAAAGACACCTGGCTGGCACAATTAGAGACCCGTGGCGAGGAAAGCGTATTTACCTCCGGTGACTACGAACGTTATTACCATTACCAGGGTAAACGCTACCACCACATTCTTGACCCCCGCACCGGTTACCCTGCCTCAGGCACACAATCGGTAACCGTACTGCACACCGACTCCGGACTTGCGGATGCCGCAGCCACCGCACTGTTTGTTGCCGGTCCAGAGCTCTGGCGGGAGATAGCAAAAAAACTCCAGCTAAAACAGGTCATGCTCATTGATGCATCCGGCACCATACACATTACGCCCGCAATGAAAAAACGCCTGGTGTTTAATCCTGAAATTGAGACTACAATTATCACAACAGCCCCCCTATAATACTGATTATGACAAAACAGATTGCAGCCCCGCAGGTCACCCCTAATGATCGTCTTGGAATGACGATATTCCTTGCCCTCCTGTTTCACGGCATTGTTATACTGGGTGTTACTTTTGTATCGTCACCCTCCGCGAAGCAAAAAATCCCACCCTCGCTTGATATTATTCTAGTTAACACCTCCAATTCTGAAACCCCTGAAGAAGCCGACTATTTAGCGCAAACAACTCAGGACGGTGGTGGTAACAGTGATGAAAAAGTTCGTCGCACCGATCTATTTTCCGCACCCACACTATCCAGGCAACCGGGCATTGCCCAACAGCAAACAGCCACCCAAAAGCCTGTAAAAAAACAGGAAGCAAAAAAAGCTTTCCTTACTCAAACCAGCTCTACACATAAAGTTCTAAAAAAAGAAAAACAACAAAATAAGGAAAAGAACCAACAGCATGTTACGCCGCAACAAAAAAACCAGCTCGCGGCACGCATGGCGGAAGAGTTAAGCCTGACATTCCAGGAATATTCCCAACGCCCAAAAGAAAAATTTCTAACTTCACGCACCAAAGAATATATTGCCGCTACTTATATGCGTAGCTGGATAGATAAGATTGAAAGACTCGGAAACGCAGATTACCCCGATGCCGCTATCCGTAAAAAGCTAAGCGGCACACTCATTCTTGATGTTGTTATTAACTCTGACGGCACCTTAAAAGAAATAAACCTGAGACGATCATCTGGACACCAGATTCTTGATGACGCTGCAAAACGTATTGTCAGAATGTCCTCTCCTTTTGAGGCGTTTCCAGCTAAATTGCAAAAGCAGGCAGACATCATACACATAACCCGTAGCTGGGAATTTCAAAGTAACCACCGGCTAAGGAGTTATTAATGACACAAGAAACTAATCTTACCAATCACTTTATAATTGCCATGCCAAGCCTGCAAGACGGCAATTTTTCTGAATCTGTCACCTACATTTGTGAACACGATGAAAATGGCGCACTTGGCATTACCATTAACCGCCCTTCAGAAATTAGCCTTGCTGAAATTTTTTCCCAGTTACAACTCGACATTTCGTCTGAACATATTATCGACCAGACCATATTAAGTGGTGGGCCAGTACAAATCGACAGGGGCTTCATTCTACATAGCCCAACCGGAAACTGGGACTCCAGCCTTAAAGTAACCGACTCAATTGCTGTTACGACCTCCCAGGACATTATGCAGGCCATCGCCAATAATGAAGGCCCGGAGAAATCACTCATTGCCCTGGGTTATGCTGGCTGGGGGCCTGGCCAGCTAGAGTATGAGCTGTCAGAGAATGCCTGGTTAAGCTGTCCCGCAACAGAAGAAATCCTGTTTAACACGCCACTCGAAAAACGCTGGCGTGCAGCTGCATTACTCTTAGGCATTGACCTGCAGCTTCTTAGCAACCAGACCGGACACGCTTAAGCCCGGGTTAAATTTCGGCTAAGCAGCTATAAAAACACATGACAATACAACAGGTGCTAGGCTTTGATTTTGGTGAACAACGCATCGGCGTTGCTGTAGGCCAGGCCATAACCCACAGCGCAAACCCTCTTACTACACTTAATGCCGTTAACCACAAGCCAGACTGGACGAGTATTGAGAAACTGATTAATCAATGGCAACCTGACGCATTAATTGTTGGGCTACCTTTTTATCTTGATGGCAGCACTAGTGAAATGACCAAACGTGCGGAGAAATTTTCACGCCAGCTCGAAGGTCGCTTTCACCTGCCTGTTTACACGCTTAACGAAGCACTCAGCTCTTTTGAG
>Ga0316207_10005447_pt1 | contig 10536 bp, 7 predicted proteins | sample 6weekpyrite_MG_FD_204943 | JGI IMG/M metagenome (GOLD analysis project Ga0316207, IMG submission 204943) | Microbial mat bacterial communities from mineral coupon in-situ incubated in ocean water Damariscotta River, Maine, United States -... | ecosystem: Environmental > Aquatic > Marine >...
GAAGGCCAGTCGGCCAGTGTCTCGCGCCAGAATAGGGCGCGGCGCTCCACCGCGTCCAAAGCCGCGCCGCGCGCGCCTTCTTCGGCAATGGCGCGGGCCTTGGCGCGAAAGAAGTCCGGTATCTCAGACCCGTGAAGCCACAGGCAAACGGGCCAGCGTTCGCCCAACATTCGCGCCGCGGGCCAGCTTGTTTCATCCGGCCCGTGGAAGGCGATGACATCGGGCGCGAAGGCGGCAACCGTCTGGACAAGCCGGTCCAGCGGGACGGTGTGACATTCGGCTCCTTCGAAGACGTGCACCGCACATTCGCTGCCCAGCCGGATCACCATCACTGCATGGCCCGCCGCCATGTAGGCAAGCACGCGGCGATGGACGAAGGGGTATTTGTAGAGGTCCCCCTCGTCTGGATAGGACCGGGTCAGAAGGGCGATGCGCATGGAATCTTCGCTGGGCCTGGCGGTCAGAGCCGGACGTCGCTGTCCTGTGCGTCGAACACGGCCTTGACGTCGAACAGGACGTGCTGGGGCCGCCCGAATGCGCGGAAATAGTCCGCGCCCTTTTCACGAAATTCGTCGTGCCCCACGGTCAGCACGATCCCGTCGTATGTGCCCTTTTCCGGCTTGGCGAGGAGGTCGATGCCGTATTCGTGGCTTGTCGCTTCTACGTCGGCCCAAGGATCGTGCACGTCGACCGTGCATCCAAACCCTTCAAGCTCGCGCACGACATCGATTACGCGCGAATTGCGCACGTCGGGGCAGTTTTCCTTGAACGTGAAGCCGGCAACAAGAATACGCGCGCCATCAACGTGGATGCGACGTTTCAGCAGCTTCTTGACCGCCTGCTGCGCGACATAGGCGCCCATGCCGTCGTTCAGGCGGCGGCCCGCCAGCACGATTTCGGGGTGGTAGCCGATCTCTGCTGCCTTGTGTGTAAGATAGTAAGGGTCGACGCCGATACAGTGGCCGCCGACCAGGCCGGGGCGGAAAGGCAGGAAGTTCCACTTTGTCCCCGCCGCGTCCAGAACGTCGTTCGTGTCGATGTCGAGCAGGTCGAACATGATCGCCAGTTCGTTGACGAGCGCGATGTTGAGATCGCGTTGCGTGTTCTCGATGACCTTGGCGGCCTCTGCCACCTTGATGCTGGCGGCCGGGTAGGTGCCGGCGGTGACGATCCTTGCGTAGAGTGCGTCGACACGCTTCAACGCGTCCGGTGTAGAGGCTGACGTCACCTTGGTAATGTCGGGCAGGCGGCGGGTCTTGTCGCCCGGATTGATGCGTTCGGGCGAATAGCCGACAAAGAAATCGCGGTTGAAAGTCAGGCCCGATTCCTCCTCCAGAACAGGGACGCAGCGTTCTTCGGTGCAGCCGGGATAGACGGTCGATTCGTAGATGACCGTGTCCCCCTTTTTAAGCGAGGCGGCCACCAGCTTCGACGCGCCGGTGAGCGCCCGCAGATCGGGACGCTTTACCGAATCGATCGGGGTTGGCACCGCGACGATGAAGACGGTGCATTCCTTCAGCGCATCGGGATCGCAAGTGAAGGACAAGTGCGCCGCCTCGGCCAGTTCATCGGCGCTGACTTCGAGCGTCTCGTCACGCCCCGCACGCAGAGCGTCGATACGCTTGGGCTGAATGTCGAACCCGATCACCGGCATCACCTTGCCGAATTCCACGGCCAGCGGCAGCCCGACATAACCAAGACCGATCACGGCAATCCGCGCGCTATCCAGCCATTGGGAAACAGTCTTCGTCATCGCATCACTTTCCGTAATAGTCGCGGAACCATGCCACGAAATTGGCGATGCCCTCGCGGAAGGGCATGGCAGGGGCATAGCCGGTGAGATTGCGCAAAAGCGAGGCATCGGCCCATGTCGCGGGCACGTCACCCATTTGCATCGGCATGTAATTGCGGATCGCCTCGATGCCGAGCTCGTCCTCGATCGCATCGATGAAGTCGAGAAGGCGGACTTTCTCGCCATTGCCGATGTTCACCACGCGCCACGGCGCAACCGGGGAAAGGCTGTCGCCGGGGTCGGGCTGCTCTCCGGCTTCGGGACGGACGGGCGGCACGTCGATCAGCAGGCGAATACCCTTCACGAGGTCGGAGACGTACGTGAAGTCGCGGTACATGTCGCCGTGGTTGTAGATGTCGATCGCCCGCCCTTCGAGCATGGCGTCCACGAACTTGAACAATGCCATGTCCGGCCGGCCCCACGGTCCATAGACGGTGAAGAAACGGAACATCGTGGTCGGCAGGTTCCACAAGTGGGCATAGGAATGGCCCATCGCCTCGTTCGCCTTCTTCGTCGCGGCATAGAACGTCAGCGGGGTGTCGACTTTCTCGGTCTCGGTAAAGGGCATGTCCTCGTTAGCGCCATAAACCGACGAGGTGGAGGCCATGAGCAGGTGCCCCACGCCCAGTTCGCGGGCGGCTTCCATGACGTTGAACGTGCCGATGAGATTGGAATCGACGTAGGCGCGCGGGTTTTCCAGGCTGTAACGAACCCCCGCCTGTGCCGCGAGATGGACGATCGCGTCCGGTTCGAACGCCTTGGCCGCTTCAAGAAATGCCGTGCCGTCTTCGAGCAAGGCCTCGGTCGCGGTGAAATGCGGGTTCTGCTTCAGCATCTGCAGGCGGCGACGCTTGAGATTGACGTCGTAGTAGTCGCTCATCCCGTCATAACCGTGGACGGCGATGCCATCCTGCAAAAGCAGCTGCGACAAGTGGAAGCCGATAAATCCGGCAGCGCCCGTGACCAGCACGCGCTTGAAGGGGCCGGGGTTGTTTTCGTTCATGATCTCTCGTTCGTGGTGTTTGCTTGCGGCCTGCGACCGAAGGGAATGGGGTGTTTCAGGGGTTTTCGATTACTGGCCGCCGGGCATTTTCAGATGCCGCCAGACGCCGCCTGCAAGCCGCAGGTTCTCCGGCTCTCCCGACAGGAATTCGCGCAAGTGATCGAGGAACCGGCCCTGCCAGCGTTCGACATAGGCGTCGACGTCCTCGCCCTCGTCTGGCTGGGGCATGTCTTCGACGACGAAGCCGATCTTGCCGTCTTCCCAGCGCGGCGCGACGAAAAGCGATGGTACGCCCAGCCGGTGGACAAGGCGCGGGGCAAAGCTGGAAAGCGTGATGTGCTGCCCCTCGAAAGGGACGCGCGGTGCGGAAAGGGCGATGGCCCCATCGATGGCGATGACCACGGCCTTGCCTTCGCCCAGTGTTCGCAGCGTCTGGCGCGCGACTTCGGCGCCGGTCTGGTCGCTCGTCGAGATCAGCCGCTTGCCGTACCCCGTGCGGACCGATCCGGGGGTAGAGGCGAGCCAGCGCGATTCGATGCCAAGCAATTCAAGTGCGAGCGGCCCCGCGAACATCGGGCCGATATGGGCCGAGGCAAGAATGGCCCCGCGCGAATAATCGACCTTCGACAGCTTGTCTTCGGCCTCGTCGAGGTTGGCCAGCTTCATCATTGCTTCGTGGATCTGGTCGTCCCGACATTCGATCCAGTCGATGATGAACTGATCGGCCAGATAGCCCCACTTGGCACGGCGTTCCCAATCGGCCCGGTCGTCCTTCTTGTCGCGGCGCAGGTGCCATGCCCATTCGAGGTTTTCCGGCGGAACTTCGTGCGCATCTGCCTTGTCCCAAAGCGCGGCAAAACCATCTTCGAAACTGTCGGGCATCCGGGCGCGGCGGCGCTGGACGAAATTGTCGAATAGCTTGGCCGCTTCCTCGGTCTGCCCGGCAAGGCTGAGCGCACCGGCGGCATAGCGGTGGAAGTTATGCGCTTCTGGATGCGAGGGGAGCAGTTTCTTGAATTGCTCCGCCGCCTCGGCATAGCGTTCCGACTGGCGCAAGGCGCGGGCGTAAAGCGCGCGGGTGCCATTGGAGTGCGGGGCCAGCGTCAGCGCGCGTTCGAGCACGGGCACGGCCTCGCGCTCTCGCCCGGCGCGAAGCAGGGCAAAGCCCATCTTGCGAAGCGCGCGGGCATCGCGGCTGCTGGCGATATCGGACGCGCGCATCATGCCGAGAATACGGCCCATGCGTTCGGGCGTCTGCTCCTCGCTTTCGATCATGGCTCCGGCCAGTTGGCCCTTGAGCCGGGCATCGCTGATGCCGAACGCGGCGTATCTTTCGCCCGCCTCTTCCGCACGTGCGGGCAGCTTCGCTTCGACATAGGCGCGGATGACGCAGGCGGCCATTACCGCGCTGTCCACGCCTGCGATCTCGATCGCTTCGGCCCACTGGACCAGATCGTCGGTCCTGCGCGTCCGTCGGAAAGCAAGGGCGGACATCTGCGCCAGCTTTTCGTCGCGCGCGGCATCGGCGCCAAGGGCCAGTACATGGTCCGCCGCCTCGTCGGCCTGTTCGGACTGGATCAACAGCTTGATCAGGGACGTGTGCCCGGCCCAGTCGCGGGGCTTGATCTCGATGACCTTGCGCGCGTCGGCCAAAGCTTCGCCGAACCGTTTCTGGCGGCCATAAAGGCTGCCGCGAAGGCGGATCTCTTCCACCGCATCAGGCGCCCCGGCGATGACTTTCGAAAGGACGGTGATGGCCTGATCGAACCGTTCGCTGCGGACAAGGTTCTTGGCGACCAGCAGGCGCCAGTAAAGTTCGCGTTCCGGTCCGATGTGGGGCAGCGCCTCGATCATCGCCACGCCGCTGTCGATACGCCCGCCGCGGATAAGCGCGATGGCAACGCGTGCGCGCGTAGCGCGGTCATCCTTTGCCGCGCGGGTGGGGAGGCGGCGGAACGTCTCCACCACCTCGGCCCAGTTGCTGCTCCACAGCAGGGAGTCGAGCCTGCCGGTGATGTCTTCCGCGGCGATCACGCCCGCTTGCTCCGCCATGCCTGGGCCCTGTCACGCAAGGCATGCGCGGGCACGATCCCGCGCGCGGCGAGAACGCGCCAGACAAGATATCCGGCAAGGCACAGGATCAGCATGGGCAGCACGATCGACCACCAGTCATGAACGGAAGCCGAAGTGCCGGACGACATGCCGACGATCAGTACGAAATAGCGGCGCTCTCGCAGGATCTGCAACGTGGCCTGCTGCAAGGTATCGATGGCCGCCTGCCAGCGGGTCAGGGCGACTTCCTGCGATGTGTTCGCGTTTTCGAAAGCCGATGCCGTCTGGGCAAGCGAGCCTCCCTCTTGCCCTGAAAGCCGGTCGCGATTGTCCTGTATCTGCGCGCGCAGTTCGGCAACGCGCGCGGTCAGCGGCGGCAGCAGGGGACTGTCGACCAATCCGTCGTCAAGCAGCGACTGGCGCTGGCGCTGTGCTTCGGCCAGTTGCAATTCGAGAGAGCTGATCAGCTGGTAGATGACCGCGGCGCTTTGTTCGGGGCTGATGTCGCGCTGACGCGCGCGTACGTCGCTGACGCGGGCACGGGCATCGGTAAGCTGGCTTTCGGCATCGGTGACGTTGGCCGAAAGCTCGGTGATCTGGTCTTGCTCGATCCGCTTGGCCACTTCGTTAACGTGCGCTTCGGCCGCGGCAAGGATGCCGTTGCCAAAGCGTACCGCATCTTCCTGCGACAGCGCTTGCACGTCGAGTTTGACGATGCCTTCCTGGATGTCGATCGAAACCTTGACCCGCTTGCGGTAGAATTCGAGCGGGTCTTCCTCAGATCCGAACAGGCCGCCCGGACGGGTCAGCGGGTCCATCGCATCGAAGTGCGAGATATAGCCGTATTCGCGCTCCATATGCTCCATCATCGGGCGCGAAAGGATGAAGGCGCGCGCCTTGAAGGCGTCGCTGATCGTTTCCGAACTGCCGGGAAAGGCGATAAGACCCGCGCTGCCCGGCGATCCGCCGTCGCCTCCGCTGGTCTGCACGGTAAAGGCGGCTTGCCCTTCGTAAAGCGGCGTCGCGACAAGCGCGCCATATGCGAAGATGAGAGCGAGCGGGATGCCGACGAACACCGCAAGCCGGCGCAAGATGCCCTCGCGCCGCATCGTGCGATGGTTTTCAATCTCTTCGCGCAGGCGCGCTGCGGGGCTTTGCATCACGGGTGCGGCAGGTGCGCCAGGCGCGGCCGCAGGTTCACCCTTGCCCGGCGCTTCTTTTTCGGAGGGAGCGAGTTCCGAGAAGAGTTCGTCGAATTCGCCCGGATGCGATTCCTCGAACGCTTCCTTGCCGGAAGTCGCTTCGGGCTTCTTCTGCTGCCACTTGCGGATGCGGTCTTCGTTGCTCATCAGCGCGCCTTTATCCTCAAGCCAGGTCGAAGAAGAACGGGTCGTCACGGTCCTGGCTGAGCAGGTCCTCTTCCTCGTCCATCGCCATCGGAATGAATTCCTGTTCTTCAAGCAGGCGCATCAATGCCTCGCGCGCCTGTTCGTAATCGGGATAGTCCACGAACTGCCCGCCTTCCAGCACTACGAAGCGGTCGCACACACCTTCCGCGGGCCGCGGGTTGCTGGTGAAGAAGACGAGCCCGCTCGTCTCCAGCCGCTGTTCAAGCTCGAACTCGCACTTTTCGCGAAAGGCCGGTTCGCCTCCGACCAGCTTGTCGTCGGCAATGAAGACATTGGTCGGTATCCCGAAACTGGTGGCAAAGCCGAGGCGGGCCTTCATCCGGTTGGTGTAGCTGGACATCGGGAGGAAGAAGGCATCGCCCAGCTCCGAAAAGGCAAGGGCATGGGCGCTTAGCGTATCGGGATCGACCCCTGCCATGCGCGCGATGGCCCGCACGTTGCTGTCGCCGGTCATTTCCGGCCGAAAGGCGCCGGCATAACCCAGCGGCCATACACCCGGGGTGCGCAGCACTTGCCCTTCGTGCGGCGGCTCGACCCCGGTCAGCAGGCGCACGATGGTCGTCTTGCCATGGCCGGGCGGGGCGAAAACGGCGGTACGCTCGCGTTCTTCAAGCGCGAGCGTCGCGCGGTTGATCACTGCGGACGTCTGCCCCGAACGGTGATAGTAATGCGTGCAGTCGAGCAGGCCCCACATCTCAATCACGCATCAGCAGGCGCACAAGCAGCCCCGCTGCCCCAAGGACCGCGATCGAGACAATGATGTAGCCAACATCGGCCACGCGCGATTCGTAATTCACCAGCATCGCGGTGCGCGTCACTTCCGCCGCGTGAAGCAGCGGGTTCCACCCGAGATAGCGGTAAAGCCGTTCGGGAACTTCGTTGCCGGTAAAGAACACGGCGGAAATGAAGAACGAGGGGCGCAGGATCGATTGGCCCACGATCCACCAGATCTTGTTCATCTCCGCCAGGTTGTTGAAGATATATCCGAACGCAACGCCCAGCGCCCAGGCAAGCGTGATGCCAAAGGCAAAGCCGAGCGGGTTCTGCATTTCCCAGTTGCCGAAGAAAACGTAATTCACCGCCATCACCACGGCGACGATCAGGAACGAATTGGCATATTCGACCAGCGCGGTCGCCGCGACCGCGTGGCGGCGGCGCACCGAGGGATAGACCAGCAGGTTGCGCACGAGGCTTCGCGAACGGCCAATCGCGTTCACCGTGTAACGAAACGAGGCATAAGGCACGAGGCCCGAAACGATGAACGTGATGAGATCGGTGTGCACCGGAGAAGAGCGCCCGAAGAACATGAAGGCCAGATAGACCGCCGCGATCCAGACCAGCGGCGCGAGATAGGCGCCGATGAAGCCGAACCATTCCTCGCCAAACCGGATTTTCAGTTCGCGCCGGATCAGCCCGGCAATCACGTCCACGTCGGAAACCCGCGCCGCACTGCCGCCCGCCGGGCTGCCGATCGCGCCCGCAGGCGTTGCGCGGGTGCCGTTCATTGCGCGACGATCACCGCGTTGCGCGTGGCGGCCAGCGTCTGCGAGAGCGCCTGCGCGATCTTGCGAACGTCGTTGAACTTGGCGTTGGAGACGACCAGCGTATCCTTGTCATGCACGGGAAAGCGGCTGGCAAGGGCGACGACTTCGGGGCGCTGCATCTCGAACTGATAGACGATGGGCGTGGCATCGGCCTCTTCCATCCGGATGAGGAAGATCGCGCGCGGATCGGCGACTTCGGGATCGAGCCCGCGGGCCTGGCCCAGCACGTCCATTACCGAAAAATCGCGCCGTGCGATGGCGACCTGCCCTTGCGCGCCTGCGCCGCCCAGCACCGTCACGCTCTGGTCCAGTGCTTCGACCACGATGCGGTCGCCCGGAAGCAGCGCGACATCCAGATCGGGCTGACGCACAAGATCGGCCAGGCGCACCGATCCGCTTTGCCCGCCGCGCAGCAGGGTGATGCGGATCATTTCGGGGTTTTGCGCGCCCTTGACCGTCTGACCCACGATTTCGCCCAGCCGGGTGCGGCCGCGTTCGATGGCGTAGCTGCCCGTGCCTGCGGCGGTTCCCTCCACGCTGACAAGGCGCGAGCGGCCCTGTGTCAGGCGAACGTCGACTTGCGGATCCCGCACGACAGTGCGCAGCTGCGCGGCAATGCGCCGCCGCACTTCGCTTGGCGTAAGGCCGGCGACAGGGATGGCGCCCGCATGCGGGATGAACAGCTTGCCTTCGTCATCGACGGACAATTCGCCAAGCTGGCCCCCGGTCGCGCCGAAGACCGACGGCATGCCGGTTTCGAAAATGGTTACAGTCACGATGTCGCCGGGGCCCAGGAGATCCGCGTCCGCCTCGGCTGCCTTGCCAAGATAGCTGGCCGGGAATCCGCTGTCCTGCGGCATCGGGGCAAGCGACGCGGTGGCCGCATCGACGAGACGCAGATCGATCTCTCCGGCTTCGGAGGAATTCTCCACGTCGCCGATGGTCGCCGCCGATCGCGGCATGGAGCACCCTGCAACCATTGCTGCAAGGCAGGTCGTTGCCGCCAGTATCCTCAACCTGTTCATTTCTCGCGATCCGGTTCGTTGCCCTTACGCCGCGGCGATTCCGCGAAGCGTGCCCCTCTCATCCAACGAAGGGATCGCGCGATCAACGGTCAAGGTCGTGAAATCGGCGAGCATCTTGGGGACCGAGAAGTTCTTGTCGAGGAAAACACGCCCTTCGCCGCCATCGGCAAACAGCTCCGCCTGACCCGGCATTTCGAGCAATTCGTTGGTATAGCGAACGATTTCCTTCACATCGGGTTTCTCGTTGCACGACAGGACATAGCCTGTCTTGCCGCTGATGATGCATTCGCTGGCACCGCCTGCGGGCGTGGAGACGACGCGAAGGCCCATGTACTGCGCCTCGATCAGGACGTTGGGCAGCCCTTCGTAACGCGAGAGGAGGAGCAGGATGTCCATCTTGGTCATCCAGAAACCCACCTTGCTCGACCGGTCGGTGAACAGGATGCGATGCGCAACGCCAAGGTCTTCGGCCAGCTTCTTGCTCTTTTCGAACAAGCGACCGCCGCCCACCGCGATAAAGCGGGCATCGGGGTGCTGCTTGTAATAACGGGCCGCGGCGCGAACCCAGACATTGGGCTGCTTGTCGGTTTCAAAGCGGAAAACGCCGCCGATGGTGTGCTTGGCCCCTTGCGTGCGCGCATCGAAATCGCGCCACATTGCCTCGGCTTCTTCGTCGCCTTCATCCGACATCGGTTCGACGCCGTTGTAGAAAATCTGGAAACGGTCGCGCGGAATATCGAGCCAGTCGGCATAGACATCGGCCGCGGCGCTGCTGTTCGACAGGAAATGCACGCCCGGGATCTGCGCCATGATCTTGTAGAAAACCTCGTACTCCGGGCGGAAGAGGTGGCGGCGCACGCTCGGCGGAAGGCCGCGCATGACAAGCTGGATCTGCGGAACGCCGGCGATCAGCGCGGCGAGACCGGTGTAAAGGCACGCCCCGTCCTGCCATGCCGAGGCGCAATCGGTGCGCTGCTCCTTAAGGAAGGGGGCAAGCCGCTTGACCCCGTAGTTCACCGAAGGCGGAAGATAGGACAGCAAGGTAACCAGTTCGGGATCGGTAACGCCCAGCACCTTGGCGGCGACGGGCTTGATCTTGTTCAGCTCGTAGATCGGTACGTTGTTGGCGATGACGTCGGGCAGGAAGAAATCGTTGCGCTTTTCAGGGCCATGCGAACGGACGACAAGATCCACCTCGGCTGCAATCTCCACGCCGCCGACTGCGCGCTGCGCCTTGCGCGCCTTTTCCAGTTCCACGCCAAGCCGCGTGATCTGACGTTCCGCCCCGCCGGGGCCAAGACTGCCGGTGATGAGCGCGACCTTGCCAAGGCCGCGGGTCAGGTTCGGCCGCACTTGCCGTTCCTTGAAGTGAAGAATCGCGTGCTTCATCGCGAGGATGCGGCCATCCTCGTCTTCGCGCAGCGGGCGGCCTTCCTTGGCGACGAGCAGGGCCATGAGCGCCTTCGTCTGCTGTGAAAACTTGGCGGCCTGTGTCGCATCGTCGAAAGTATGTTCGACCGGTTCGAGAACGCGGCGGCACTTTACCAGCAGGCCATAGAGCGAGAGGCGCTTGGCATAGGTAAGCCGCAGGTCCTGATCCTCGGGGAAGCGCGTGACCAGTTTCTCGAAGATCGCGTTCGACTGATCGTGCGCGCGGGCGGAATGAAGCAGGTCGGCCTTGAGCAACTGGCGCTCACGGTCGGTCTCGTGT
>Ga0316207_10005448_pt1 | contig 10534 bp, 10 predicted proteins | sample 6weekpyrite_MG_FD_204943 | JGI IMG/M metagenome (GOLD analysis project Ga0316207, IMG submission 204943) | Microbial mat bacterial communities from mineral coupon in-situ incubated in ocean water Damariscotta River, Maine, United States -... | ecosystem: Environmental > Aquatic > Marine >...
GAGTATGCGCGCTTGCAGGATGGGTTTGTCACCAAGTTGACTGACGCGTAATTCCAGTTTTTGTCCGACAGGCAGGCTGACGGTGGTATCTGCTTGTAGTTGCTGATTGCCAACTTGAAGAATCAGGTTTTGTGGAGTGGCTTGTTTAACCACTGTGGCCTGCAGCACTTGTCCGACTTGCCAGTTGCTGATTGCACTGGGCATCTGTGTCGGTTTGATAAGACTTGGTGGTGGACCATTGATTTCCATGATTACAAGAATAAAGGCAGCTTAAAATTGTCCGATGACATCTATATTGCCAAGTCAAAATATGCTTGTATAGGTAATTATGATCATTGAGTCTATTTCTGTTTTTTTAAGGGTTTTACATGGCTAGTTCAAAGGCACGCAAGTTATGGTTTGTGCGTCGTAACGGTGATATCCGTGGCCCCTTCCCCACAACTGCGATCGCCCAGTTTTTATTGGTTGGCCGACTGCACAAATTTGATGAGGTCAGTGAGGATAAGCAGGTATGGCAGGCCATTGATGATGTCGAAGAGCTGGTGCCTGATGAAATGAAGGCTGACATGGCTGACCCGGTTAAGCAATCAAACCTTGAGGCCAAAAAGCATGGCGCGGATGAGCGTAGTGGTGAAGAACGCCGCCATAAGGATGACCCCGAACATGAGGAGCAACGAGAAGGTGAGCGGCGCAATGCTGAGTCTATCGATGAGCATGCCGAGCGACAGGCACGGATGATAGAAAGGCTGGCTGCTGCAGAGCAAAAGGCCAAGCGACAGAATATGATTATGGTGGCGATTCTGGTCTTGGTCTGTGCTGTCATGCTGGGTTTGATGCTTGTCTATGATCCGGGAGAGGAAATCCCTGATATTGATTGTACTGCTGCCCCCGCAAGTGGGGTTAATTGGAGTAATTGTGACCTGCAAGGTGCTGACCTGAATGGGGTTGATTTAAGTAAGTCGCATATTCGCAATGCCAATCTGTCCTCCGCCTCGATGTTTCGTGCCAATCTGCACGGTGTGGATCTGGCTTATAGCAATCTCGGTCTTACTAATCTGCGCATGGCCGATATGCGCAGTGCCAGTCTGGTTGGTAGCAGTTTCCGCAACAGCGATATGCGTGGTGCCGATCTGGCTGGCGCTGATCTCTCTTATGCCGATCTTCAGGGGGCGCAGATGGCCGGGGTGAATCTTGACGGTGCAAGGTTGGGTAAAACGATCTGGATTGATGGCCAGCGTTGCGCGGAAGGGTCTGTGGGGGGCTGTATCCCACTCAACTAGGTTCATGGAAATGAAGTGGTTGTGTAACGCCATATTTGCAAATCAGCAGACCAGTAATTATTGGGCAGGCCAGCTTTGAGCTTGAGATGCTGGATGAACTGCTCTGGCTGGGGTAGTTGTTGCCAGACACTTGGTAGAAAGGTGCCCCGTTGTTGTCCCTCCTGCATGATTAAGCCATCGATGCCGGGGCGAAGCTGTTTGATCAGGTCTTGCTCAGAGGTAAAACTCATTTCTTCAGCCGGATTTAAAATCGAGATATGAATTTCCAACTGTTCATATTCGGGCTGGCTTAGTGGTAAAAAACGTGGGTCGGTAAAGGCGGCAGCAAAGGCGTTATGGGTAACATCAAGCACCAGGGGCCGATGTGCTTCAAGTGTGCCGATGCAGCCGCGTAGCTGACCATCAATATTTAAGGTGACAAATGAGGCGCGTTGCTGCTGTAGTTCTGATGGATAGTTAGCTAGTTGTATCGGCATTGGCTGGTCGTGTTGCAGACCATGAAGAATGCTTTGCTTGGCGACAGACACCAGTGTCTGCTGCAGAGACTCGCTAAACGTTGTCTGGTCTGGATTATCTGAAGGCATAGGCACCGTAGCCAACCACCTGGTCCTTGTCGCCAGCCGTGTCACCGGAATTTCTTTGGTCAAGGATTTCCGCCTTCATTCCACGGTTGCTGGCAAACATCAGCAGGCCATTGACCGCCGTGCGACCACAGGCATTTTCATAGCCGATCTGATCACCATCAAGGTTTTCGATAGCGTGTGATGTTAATGCGTCCAGTTTGTTTGCTGTTGCGTAGTCATGGTAATGGCTAAGGTCTGAACTGATCACGATTAATGTCTGTTGATCTTGATTTGGGTCTTGGCAGGCAAGTTCCAGCACTTCGCATACCTCTCGTGCTGATGCGTCGCCAACAACCAAGGGAATCAGTTTGAAGTCTGTCAGAATGGTTTGTAAAAAAGGCAGCTGAACTTCAAGGCTGTGTTCCATGGCATGGGCCTCATCCATTATCTTGACCTGTTTTAGTTTGGAAAGTTTTTTGATTCTGTCCTGATCAATCTCAATTAGGCCAAGTGGAGTAGAAAAACTGCTGGCGCTGCTAGCGGCCAGACCCAGTAGGGGTACCCGGTGTGAAGGCCCAAGTAGGACAACTCGTTTAAAACTAGCACTATTGTTTTCAAGTAAATGGTAGGCGCTGCCTGCGATGGGGCCGGAATAGATATACCCTGCATGCGGCACAATAATGGCTTTTGGTGCTGGGCCGGATGAAGTGGCCTGAGCAAGAAATTGTTGCACCATGCTTCTCAGGCTTATCTCATCATCAGGATAAAACATTCCGGCTACGGCAGCGGGTCTGATGCTGGTCATTTCACACCTCATGCAAGTCAACAATCACAAGGTTAGTATAGGAAATAAAATACCTGTTGTGCTTGAATTTTCACAGCCGTAGCGCTATGAATTTAATACTGTACTTTGGGGTTTGCGATGACATCAGAATTTAATACCGTGGTAGCAACAGAGTATTGGCATCAGTTGGATGATGGCCGGGTGCAGTGTGATTTGTGTCCACGCTACTGCAAACTTCATGAAGGGCAGCAGGGCATGTGTTTTGTCAGGGCCAACCAAAATAACCAGATTGTGCTGACTACCTATGGTCGATCCAGTGGTTACTGTGTTGACCCGATTGAAAAGAAACCGCTGAACCATTTTTTACCCGGTACGCCAGTGCTGTCATTTGGCACCGCCGGTTGTAATCTGGCCTGCAAATTTTGTCAAAACTGGGATATGAGCAAGGCCAGGGAGATGGATATTCTTGCTGACCAGGCCTCCCCCGAGTTGATCGCTACGGCGGCCAAGCAATTGGGCTGTTCCAGCGTTGCCTACACCTATAATGATCCGGTGATATTTCTTGAGTATGCCGTTGACGTGGCCAAGGCTTGTCGCGAGTTGGATATTAAATCGGTGGCCGTGACGGCGGGATATATCTGCGAAGCGCCGCGTAAAGTCTTCTTTGAGCATATGGATGCGGCCAATGTTGATCTTAAGGCCTTCACTGAGGAATTCTATTACAAAATCTGTGGCGGTCACCTACAGGACGTGCTGGATACCCTGGTCTACATCAAACATGAAACCGATGTCTGGTTAGAAACAACGACCTTGTTCATCCCGGGCAAAAACGATTCAGATGAAGAGATCAAGCGCATGACCGCCTGGGTAGTGGAAAACCTGGGTCCGGATGTGCCCATGCACTTCACTGCTTTTCATCCAGAATGGAAAATGATGGATGTTCCATCAACGCCCATATCAACCTTGATCAGGGCCAGAGAGATTGCTTTGGCCAATGGTGTGCGATATGCCTATACCGGCAATGTCCACGACAAACAGGGTGATAGCACTTATTGCCACAGCTGCGGCAAGATGGTGATTGGACGGGACTGGTATGTGTTGTCTGATTGGCACCTGACAACTGATGGCCATTGCGAATACTGTGGTACTCAGTGCGCTGGCCTGTTCCATGGTAAGGCAGGTGACTGGGGCGCAAAACGCCTGCCGGTGCGTCTGCGTGACTTTGTTACCTGAGCGGCTTACTCTTCTGTTTCGGAGATGCGGTAGAGCTTGGAAATATCTTTTTTGTCGTTAAAGTCTATTTCAGTATAGGCCTGGTTTAGGCAAAAGACGTTACTGTTTGGCGGGAATATGCTCGTGTTCTTCCAATTGCTCGGCAGGAGTGCAGGCCTGAAAGCTGGCCAGGTAGCGGGCGCCTTTTTCAATCTGTTCGGCCAAACGGCGTAATTGACTCATTATCTCCAGTTGCACCACTACCTCAGTGGTTTTGATTTGCCCTTCAGTGCCGGCTCGTAATAATTTTGTCTTCAGCGACTGATAATCATTCTGCAGTTTGATCAGGGCCATGGAACAGGCTTCGCTGGAGTACTCTTCAATATCACTATTAGCATCGTTTATTAGTTGCACCACATTGCTTTTAAAGTGACTGATGTCCTCTGCCAGTTCAGTATCCGTAAGGCTATGACGTTGTTGCTGGGCAGCAATATGCTCGGCAAGATGGCAAGCAGCGCTGTAATATCGTCCAACCCTGATTGCATTTGGTAGAGCTGCGGCCAATTCTGTCGGTAGGTCGGTTTTTTGTAACGCAGTACAATATTTGCCTGCAGCAATCACCAGCTGTTCCTGGCTATGTCGGTCAAACAAAAGCTGGCCGCTCGGTCCTTGCTCAGCACTGATGGCGCCTTTTGCAACATTGCGGCCTATTTCGGCGATGCGTTGTAGCTCAAGTCTCAATGCCTGGAAGGCGAGTACGGGTGTCCCTAATAGCGTCTTATCCAGATGACGGGGTTTGGCCTTGTCTTCTTCACTTGAGCGGAAACATTGCTTTAAAACGCTTACCAGGGCATTGGTAAAAGGCCACAACAGTATTACGCCAAGTATATTAAAAAAACTGTGGAACAGCGCCAGGATCATTGGGGTTTCAGCGGCATAACCCAGCTGGGTTTGAGTCTGACGGACGGCCGCCAGCATTAACGGCAGAATCAAAATTGCTACCAGTCCGGTAAGTAGATTGAAACAGACGTGGGCAGCGGCGACGCGTTTGGCGTTTGGCGTTGCGCCAATCACCGCTAGTAATGCGGTGCTGGTTGTACCGATATTGGCACCGATGATCATGGCTGCAGCGGCTGGCAGGGGGATTACATCGCCACCCGCTGCGGTTAGAATAATGGTCATTGAGGCGCTGGATGACTGCATCAGTACGGTCATCAAAAAACCACTGCCTACCAGCAGGAGTAGGCCCATACCATTTGGTTCGAGGTTTGAAAACTGGATTGATCCACCCATGCCTTCAAAGCCAGTTTTAAGTATCTCGATGCCAAGAAAAAAGACACCAAAGCCAGCCAGGGCCTCGCCAAAGGCACCCAGGCGTTTGTTATTCCAGAGCAGGCGCATGGCCATGCCTATGCCAATAGCGGGCAGGGCAAACAGCTTAATATCGACATGAAAGCCAATCAGGGCCACCAGCCAGGCAGTCATGGTGGTGCCGATATTGCTGCCATAGATGACGGTAATGGCTTGTTTTAGCTGCATCAGGCCGGCATTGACAAAACCGAGTGTCGCGACAGTGACAGCGCTTGAGGACTGCACCAGTGAGGTGATGCTGATGCCGGTCAGGATGCCGCGTGCGGTGGAGCGGGTCCAGCGCTCAAGGATGTTTTGCAGGGCATGGCCTGCGGCCAGGCGCAGGCCGTTGGTCATGAGAAACATGCCGAGCAGAAAAAGGCCTATCCCACCCACGAGGCTGCTGCTGATGCCTAAGTCCATTCAATTGTCCGGTTTTGTTTTGCTCATTAAAAGTTATAGCGACCGGCTATATTATATAATTAAAATATATAATATTTATTTTGTTAATAGTGTAATCTTATATCAATTGTAAGCCGATATTGCTTATATACTTAATTAATCTTATGCCTAAGCGGAGCGATTTGCTATGACAACTTCAGCGGCCCAGCAGCCAGATCAGACAATTGCAGAGCTGACGATTGTAGAGCAGCTCAATGAGCTTAATCAACGCTATCATGACCTGAGTCCGGAGCAGCGGGTAAAACAGCTTTATAAAGACTTTGATCTCAACGACGTGATGTTGACATCATCATTTGCCACCAACTCAGCCTTTCTGTTGCATCTGTTTGCAACTACGGCACCTGAGCAGGTGATCCATTTTATTGATACCGGCTTTCATTTTCCTGAAACACTTGCGTATAAAGAGCAGCTTACCGAGTTATATCATCTCAAGGTGGTTGATGTGCATCCGGAAGACTGGAAGCACGAATATACCGTCAAGGACGAGGTCTGGAAGACAGACCCAGACTTCTGCTGTTCGATTAATAAAGTAGAGCCTCTGCAGGGGGTGAAGGAAAACTTTAATGTTTGGGTTTCGGGCCTGATGCGTTGGCAGACCGAGCATCGCGCCAATCTTGATATCTTTGAATATCGCGGCGGCATGATTAAGTTTTATCCGCTACTCGATGTGACTAAAGAGGGGCGTGATGGTTACATTCGTGATCATAAACTGCCTTTTCATCCCATGGTGGCGAAGGGCTATTCATCTGTTGGTTGTACTCATTGCACTCGTCCTGGTGATGACCGCTGTGGTCGCTGGGTTGATTCATCAAAATCGGAGTGTGGCCTGCACGTATAGGCTATTTTCAGTTCAAACAATTTCATAGCCCCTTGTATTAAATGCAAGGGGCTATTTTGCGTTTAAGAGCCTGTGAATATTAATCTTTTTATGGGCGATTGACGATATAGTAGTTACGCCCCTAAATAACATGGATAAAGACGGGTAGAAGGTGAGGGAATAAATATGAAATATGACGTTGTTGATGCAAGAATTACCCCCGCAGGCCATTTGGATATCCTCTCTCAGTTAGAGGTTGCTAAATTAATGGATACCAGCCAGGGTGGGCTTTACGAAATCTTCCGTAACTGTTCATTGGCAGTTTTGAATTGCGGTGGTGATCTGGATGATGGCCGTGAACTGTTGGCACGCTATAAAGACTTTGATATCCGCGTTGTGCAGCAGGAACGAGGTATTAAGCTCGAGGTTAAGGCTGCCCCGGCCAGCGCCTTTGTCGATGGCAAAATGATCAAGGGAATCAGCGAGCACCTGTTCGCGGTCTTGCGTGATGTGGTCTACGTCAATGATGAAATTCATGGCACTTGTAAGTTCGATATTGAAACTAGCGGCGGTGTGACTAACGCGGTGTTTCATATTTTGCGTAATGCTGGTGTGCTGCAACCCAATATGGATGCCAATATGGTGGTTTGCTGGGGTGGTCATTCAATCAAACGCGGTGAATATGATTACACCAAAGAAGTTGGTCATGAAATGGGGCTGCGTAGCCTGAACATCTGCACCGGTTGTGGTCCCGGGTCAATGAAGGGGCCGATGAAGGGAGCCACTATTGGTCATGCTAAACAGAGAATTATGGGTGGTCGCTATCTGGGCATATCAGAACCAGGCATTATCGCAGCCGAGTCGCCCAACCCGATTGTTAATGAACTGGTGATATTGCCGGATATTGAAAAACGTCTCGAGGCATTTGTTCGAACCGCACATGGAGTTGTGGTCTTTCCAGGCGGTGCTGGTACCGCAGAAGAGATTCTCTATATTCTTGGTATTTTATTACATCCGGACAATAAAGATATTCCCTTCCCATTAGTCTTTACCGGTGCGGACCATGCCGAAGAGTACTTCAATGGTATTGATAGCTTTATTGCTCAAACACTAGGCCCAGAAGCACAGAAACTCTATAAAATTATTATTGATGATCCTGCAGCAGTGGCACGCGAGATGGAGCAGGGCAGTGAAAAGGTTAGAGCATTCAGGCGCGAAAAGAGTGACGCCTATTACTTTAACTGGTTGTTAAAGATAGACGAGGCCTTCCAGAAACCCTTTGAGCCAACCCACGAGAATATGTCGTCCCTGCAATTGCATAAGAACCAGGACAGTCATCTGTTAGCGGCAAACCTGCGTTGTGCCTTCTCAGGGGTAGTGGCCGGTAATGTTAAAGCCGACGGCATCAGAGCAATCGAAGAGCATGGCCTGTTCGAAATTCGTGGCGATCAAAGCATCATGGACCCGTTGGACAAACTATTGCAAAGTTTTGTCGAACAACAGCGCATGAAGCTGCCAGGCAAAGCGTATCAGCCTTGCTATAAGGTCATAAAATAGAACTCAGTTAGTACCGTAGATTGGTTTGTCACTGCTCTAATAATAGGTGCCCTTTTTCCTTTACGGCCTGTTGAAAGTCTGGAGGGCCAAAGCCAAACCATTGTTCGTTGCTCTGAAAAACGAATGGCCGTTTTTCTTTTATGCCGTGTTGCTGAAACCAGCGCATCACGCGCGTATCAATTTCGCCGCCGTTTGCAACCAGGATATCAACCGGTCGGCCACGCCAACTTGATCTCCCTGTAATTACAATCACGCCGCACTCATTGGGCTTCATCCACTCGGGCAAGCGGCTGTTTGGCTCAGCCCAGCCGCAAAAAAAGATCCGGCAGGGGTCTTCTGGCCGCTGTTCGTGAATTGAACAGTTATGGCCAGAGCTGTATGGGCATGGTTTACCCATATCAATTTCGTGACCATTGACACTGGTCTTTACCCAACCATCGCAACACAGAGAGCAGTTACCACAAGAGCGGGTTACAGCAACAGCGTCACTTGTTTTATTCATTTACAGCCTCTTTTAGTATTTTTTTCTTAAGAAATAATTATTTATGTAAAAGCAAAAATAAACAGGTTTCAAAATTAGGCAATAAAAAACCTTACTGCCCAGCAAGATACCTGGAAAATTATACTTAGACTAACTTAAGGTTGCGTGTTCATCGTCAAGCATATGCAAAAACATCAATAAAAACATATCAATAGCCCCTAAAGTTTATGAAAGTCAGTACGAAAACAATTCTGTAGTGGGATGTTGCAATGGGTATATCGATTTAAATAAGGGCTTTATTTTTTTATGCATAATTTTTCCCAAGTGATTACTGTTCGACACGACAAATGAGCAAAACCCAACCTGCTACATCTTAGTTGTGCACTACTGGAAAATTCAAATTTACATTTTATAACACGGAGTAACGCTATGCTTACCAACAAAAAATGCTCAGCTGCTGTCGCCATTGCTTTGGGAGTGGCTGCGGCATCAGCTAATGCCAATGAAATGACTATTTACGGTTCACTCGGTGCCTCATTTGAAGTTCTGGACAACTCAACGACTAGCACAACAGAGGTTAGCAATAACCACTCGGCATTTGGCATCAAGGGTAGCAAAAGCATTGATGGTGATCTTTCTGCTGTGTACCTGTTTGACAGCTTTGTCGGCATTGATGCAGGTGGTGGTGCCGGTGATGAAGGTCTTCTTGGTGGTGGTCGTGACGGTTGGGTAGGCCTTTCTGATGATGACTGGGGCATTGTTGCCTTGGGTTTCCAGGGGCGGCCGTGGAAAACATCAACCAATCACCTCGACATTTTTGGCAGCACCGCAGCTGACTACAGCTCAATTATGGGCACAACGGGTGACAGGAACCTCGACGGCGCTAGCGACAATTACTATGATGGTGGCATCGGCAGCAGCCTGATTTGGTTTGGTCCCAGCATCAACGGGCTCAGTTGGCATATTCAATACGGTGCCGATGAAAGCGATGATGGCAGCAATGATTTTGGCGTCCAATTTAATTACAGTCGTGACGCCCTGTTTGCAGCGCTTTCTTATGACGTTGATGGCCAGACCAGCGGTGACGATGATGATGCTGCCAAGCTGGCTGTGAGTTACAAACTAAATGAAAAAACAGTCTTGACGGGTATGTACGACAGTCTATCGGTCGGCAGCGCATCGAGAAATGCCTACTACTTTTCTGTCGCCCACAGCCTGGGCAACAATACCCTCAAGTTTGCCTACGCCATGGCGGACGACATTGACGGTATTAGTGACAGCGGCGCTAGTTATCTGGCCATTGGTGTGTCTCATATGCTGCAAAATGATTTGGAGCTGTTTGCACTTTATTCGGCTATGGATAATGACAATAATGGTGGCTATGCTTACATCAGTTCGCCGCATACTTCATCCAACGGCAATACGGCGTTAACTGCGCTTGGCGATGATAGTAGTGTTATCTCTGCAGGTATTCGCTATCACTTTGCCTGGAATAAAAAATAGGCGATCAATAAAAAAACGGGCGTTTTAAGCGCCCGTTTTTTTATGTTTGCAGTTCAGCAGAAGAATTAATGGTAGCGCTTCGCGCTGAAACTTTTGAAGCCATTTGCTTTGCTATCGTCAAACAGTGCAGCTTTTACATCACTTTTTACGGCTATCGCTTCAGACTTGAACTTGAAAGGTGAAGCCTTATAGCTGTTAGCAACGAAAGGTTGGAAAACCTGGCGTGGTTCGGCATCGATATGGAATTCTACAAATTCAGTCTTTTCCACAACTTTGTCCTGGGTGAAAGAAGAAACGCTGTAACGATCTACAGCCATTGGCGAGAAAGGGGCGGCGTGGGCAGAAACTGCGAAAACGCTTGCCATCAAACCTGCTATTATAGTCGTTGATTTAATCTGTTTCATTTTCATATCCTCTCTTTATGATTAACTAACTAAATATGTTCTCAATACTTTGAACGGTTTTTTGTTTCATCTTGTCAGTAATAATAATTCAAGGTTGCTGATTTGAGAAATTGATATTATT
>Ga0316207_10005449_pt1 | contig 10533 bp, 11 predicted proteins | sample 6weekpyrite_MG_FD_204943 | JGI IMG/M metagenome (GOLD analysis project Ga0316207, IMG submission 204943) | Microbial mat bacterial communities from mineral coupon in-situ incubated in ocean water Damariscotta River, Maine, United States -... | ecosystem: Environmental > Aquatic > Marine >...
ATAGGCCATGTGAATGGGATTCGAGCTCAGCTTGGTGCATTGCAAAGTCGTTTTGAATCGACTATCTCCAATTTACAAACCAGTGTTGAAAACCTCAGTGCTGCGAGATCGCGTATTCAAGATGCCGATTTTGCCGCAGAAACTGCTGAGTTAACAAGAACGCAGATCTTGCAACAAGCAGGTACTGCCATGTTAGCGCAGGCGAATTCAATACCGCAAAACGTATTGAGTTTACTCGGATAAAGGTAAAAGGGGCGGAAAATTTTTTCCGCCCCGCTTATCCGGTAAATAAGAGGCATTAATTATGGCCATTGAAATTAAATCACAAACAATGAGCGCAGCTTTAACAGCTGGTCAACAGGTTTCTGTGTCTAAGAAAAGTGTTGTTGAAAAGTCTGTAGATAATGCGATTCCGGTAGCTGAAACTCCTAAGGAAGCCGTGAAGCAAACCACTGAAATTCCTGAGAAAGCTGAAGGTTTTGAAAAACCATTAGAATTACCAAGAGAAACAATTCAGGAAGCGGTTAATAAACTTCAGGATTATGTCGATAAGTACGATAGAGATTTAAAGTTTTCCATTGATGATGATACGGGGCGTACAGTTGTTCGCCTATTGGATGCCGATAGCAACGTTGTGAAGCAGTATCCATCGGAAGATCTTTTGAGTTTAATCAGTAACTTAGAGCAAAACAAAGGACTGTTTATCGGCGAAGCATAGTGGCCCTAATATTGCTTTTATAGTGGTTACGATAAAAGTTAAGGGTACAGTTATGTTCATGTTTGTTTTCAAATTGTCCTTGGAGTGATGTATGGCTTCGATTTCGTCCACAGGTATTGGATCTGGCATTGATGTTGGGTCATTAGTAAGCAGCCTAGTCGCAGCTGAAGGCGCTTCTAAGTCCGCGCGTCTGGATACCAAAGAAGCGCAATATACCGCTAAATTATCTTCTTTAAGTACTTTGAAAGGTGCAGTTTCTGATTTTCAAAGTTCTTATTCTTCATTAAGATCTGTTTCTACATTTACCGCGCTTACCGCTACGTCAACCAATGATGCCGTTTTTACGGTTTCTGCAGAAGGTTCGGCAGCAACTGCTTTATATGATATTGATGTTACTCAATTAGCTGTTGCACAAAAACTTCAAACGGGAACAGGCTATGCTGATAGTGATAGCACATCGATCGGTACTGGCACTTTAACTTTTGCTTTTGCCTCAGATATCATTGCAACGAATGGCGTAACACATGACATAACGATAACTGATGGAACCTTAACGGGTATTCGAGATGCCATTAATGATGCGGATATCGGAGTGAATGCCAATATCGTGTTTGATGGTTCCGACTATGAAATGGTATTAACGTCTCAAACAGGCGATGATAATCAACTAACAATTACACAAACTTCAACAACTGGAGATTTGTCTGCTTTCGATTATGATTCAGATCCTTTAGGTGCTCCCGCCGTGCCTACGGGTAATTTAACCCAAACCGTGGCATCTGCTGATGCGATTCTGACAGTAGATGGTGTAGGTGTCACCAGTTCAAGCAACAGCATATCCAATGTCATAGAAGATGTAACTTTAGAATTAACAGGTGTTGGCGCATCTGAGCAATTGTCCATTAGTAAAGATACTTCAGGCGTTATTTCAGCTGTACAAGATTTTGTTGACGGCTACAATACTTTGATGACTTCATTAAACGAGGTATCTGCTTACAACGAAGGTGGGCAAAATGGGATTTTAATTGGTGATTCCTCGGTACGGGGCATTGTCAGCCAACTCCGCAGCATTTTAAACACAACGGTTGGTGATAGGGATACGCAATTTAATTCTTTAGCTAGCATTGGAATTCTTACTCAGCGCGATGGCACTTTGGAGTATGACTCTTCTGAATTAACGAGTGCATTAAGTGTTAATGCTAGCGAAGTGCAATATTTATTAGCAGGTGGCAAAGCGACAGCGAGTACCGGTATAAGTATTGAGAGCGTTGGTGACGGCACGCCGTCCGGGATTCATGAAGTGACGGTTTCAACTGAACCTACTCAGGGTACTTATTCTACAGCAATATTTGGTGCAAGGAATGACGGTTTAGATAATCGATTTGATTTCACCGGCGGCGCTACTTTCGCACTCACGGTTGATGGTATTACATCCGGCGCTATTGCCATTCCGAGTAAGGACTATTATACGCTTGCTGGAGGTGATCCAATCGCTGCTGGTAATTTGTTAGCAATTGATATGGCTTCCGCAGCGAACGCAGATGCCACACTTGCTGCTGCTGGCGCTAGTATATCTATCGCTTATAGTACCCCTTTTGCAGAAAAGGGACAGTTTACAATTTCATCTTCTTCATACGGTGCTGCTTCAACAGTGGATGTTTCCACAGCCTTACCGAAACTACAGCTCTATAGTGCAGCAGTTTTAGGTATACCGGCAGTGGATGGTATCGATGGCGCTGGCACTATTGGCGGGATCGCTGCAACTTTCGATGGTCAGTATATGACGGGCAGTGGTACTTTGGCAGAACTTGTTATCAATGCTGGAGCAACTGCGGCAGGAACTTATTCCGTGGAGGTGACGGATGGCCTCATGGATAACTTAGAGACTTTAGTTGGAAGTTTTTTAGACAGCGATGGCATAATAGATTCAAAAACAGATGGATTAACTTCATCAATTGCCGATATATCTGAACAGAGGGTGGCATTAAATGAGCGTTTGGAAAAATATGAGGCAAGATTACTCAAACAGTTTAATGCAATGGACACTATTGTTGCTCAATTGAACACAACGAGTAGTTTCTTAACTAATCAGTTAGAAGGCCTTCAGAAGTTATCAACCCGTGGTAGTTAAAAAACAATGAAAAATTTTAAAGTAGTATTTGAAGGAGATTTTTATGAGTTCCGCTAACGCACAAAGTGCACTAAAAGAATACGGTAAGGTCAGCGTTCAGTCTGGCGCATCTTATGCCAGTCCACACCGTTTGATCTTAATGTTGATAGATGGCGCGCTAGAAAAAATTTCTTCTGCGAAAGGTTTTATGCAACGCAACGATATTGCTAGTAAAGGAAATTATATTAGCTGGGCAATATCTATTATTGAAGGCTTACGTTTAAGTCTTGATAATGATGCAGGTGGTGAAGTTGCTGAAAATCTTGAAAATCTTTATGAGTATATGGGGCGCCGATTATTGGAAGCGAATCTGAATAACGATGAATCCATGTTAGATGAAGTGTCAGACCTTTTGAATACCATTAAAAGTGCCTGGCTGGAAATTCCTGTTGATATGCAAGGAAATGCGCCAGGGCAAGACGATGGGGTGAGTTTGTCAGATCAGACGGCTAGTGATGCCATTTAGTAGACTTATCAATGCGCGCTTATCGTGACACTATTGAAAAAATTCACACTATCTCAAATGAGATGTGGCATTATTCACAACATGATGATTGGGAGAAGGTTGCAGAAAGTGAACAAGAACGCCAATTGTTATTAAGTCAATTAGCCAACATTGAAGTCCAAGAATTTGATCCTGTGTCAGAAAAATTACTCCAAAAAATTATTGCTATCAATGAAGAAATTGAGACGCTAAGTCGGCAAAAGATGGAAATTTGCCAACAAGAATACAATGAAGTAAAAAATAAGAAGAATGCCATAAGCGCTTATTCTTCATTCTAAAAATACCATTACCCTTACTAATCATTTCTATTTCCAGGCCATGTTGCGGATACTATGGCTTGTTTACTGGCATATTTCATGCTCAATATGACTAAAATAGCACCTATTTTTCGTCCGGGAAACTCAGAGTTCATTGAGTACATATTGGAAATGGTGAATATGCAAAAAATCCAACGATTTTCTTACTACGTATTTAACGATTGCGTATGAACGCTACTCAAGAATTTGAACATGCTCCAATCGATAATGCTTCCCCAGAAATTATTGAACTAATAAAAATGTCTGAAGATTATTTGGCTTTAGGTATTTACGATAGTGCATGCTCTTGTTTGAAAGAAGCCTTATTATTGGGTGAACTCGACTTAGATGTCTATAATCGATTGGGTTATGTAAACTATTGCCAGCACGAATATCATACGGCTTTAGAATGCTATCAAATGGCCTTAGATATACGTGATGACGCGGAAGTTATTAATAATTTGGGTTTGTTGTATATGGCAATTTCAGAATATGAAATTGCCGAGCAATATTTTTTAAAAGCGATTGAATTTCCCGAAACGAAAACAAAAGCTAATTTTAATTTGGCAAAATTGGCATTAGCCTCAGAAGATTATTCGAAGGGTTGGGCATATTACCAAAATAGAATAACTTTATTTGATAATGATACACCGATGGCAGCAGATATATCTGAAAAATCTATTTTGATTTATGGTGATCTAAACTATTGGCAGGAGATGTTTTTTTTAAGATTCATTCCAGAATTAGTTAATTCAGGCGCGAAGAAAATAAGTTATTATGCCAGCGAAGAACTGCACGTGTTGTTTAAGAAAGGGATTGATGGAGTTGAGCTATTACGGTCCTTACCTATGGACACGCAATATGACGTCATTTTATCGATTGTTGATTTGCCTGGTGTTTTGAGTAAATCACAAAATCTCTCTTCCCTAGCGCCTTTTTCATTTTCTACCCCTTCTAAGTCAAGTGTTAAAATTGCCAGAAATTTGCTGCCAAATAATGGGCGAGAAAATATTGCGGTGTTATGGGAAGCGTCTAGTCCAGAGTCCAGTGGCTTAAGAATGAAGTTTTCACCAGAGTTATTAGGCGAAAGCTTGCGATATACTGATGCAAACATTCTGGTTCTGCAACAAGGCGCAAGTGAAAAAGAGATTCGATTATTGGAAAAAGGGCTAAGGCGAAAAGTGTTTAATTATGGATTTAGCAATGATTCTGTGGAAAGTTCGTTGGCGTTTTTATCTGAAGTTGATCATTATATTTCTGTGGGCGATCACAATGTTCACATTGCCTTAAGCCTAAATAAAAAAGTTTCTGTGTTAGTTCCCCATCCTCCACAGTGGCAGTGGTTAAATGATGCCAAGCAAAGCCCTTGGTTTCCGAGTTGCAACATATACCGGCAAGATATTTCCGGTAGTTGGGAGCAAGCTTGTTTGGATTTAAAATCTGCCTTGCATGAGTAATATAAGCCTTTATTTTAATTCATTAATTTCTTTTTGAAATTTTCTTGATTAAAGAGTCTTCGTGTGGGCATACCTTGTGCAGATACTCATACATAAGTTAGCTTTTATGTAATATAGAGAGAGTAAAGCGATGATATATGCAGAGCAAAATCCCATAATTGAAAATGATCAAACTACCGCTGCAGATGAGAATATTCTTAATTTTCTTGAATATACTATATCACTGATTTCCGAAGCAAAGTCAGCAGAAGATGTTGATTTATTAATGGATGACTTTATTGCGAATGATATGACCGATTTATTAAAAGAGCACAAGTATATGTTCCGTGTTCTTTCAGTGATTTGGTTAAATACGTTTAAACGTGTTTTTATGCAAGGCCAAGAAAATAGTTTTCCAGTCAATGTTCTTTGGTTGCCGGTGTTATTTGACAAACTCGGCTGGGAATTGAAAGATAAAAATCACTTAAATAACTTATTTCAGTCTTGTGTTTCAAATGCTGAAAAGAATAATTCATTATACGACTACATGTGCTTACTATTTATTGATGGACTATTAAATGTTCCGCATGAGGCATATGCACGATTTGAAAATGCGATAAATGGATTTGAAGTTAATGACTTGGAAAAGCAAAAATTGGATGGATTATTAGCTGAAGTGAGAAGCCTTGGTTGGTGAGGCGGGGATCCTTGAATACGATGTAAGAGTTAGCTTTTACATCGTATTCCCAAGTTAATTAAAAATATAACCACGTTTTATTGAGTTGTTTAATAATGATGGTATTCCAGGTATTTGCTTGTTTCTATTCAATAAAAATGAAAATTCTAGTAGTTTATTGTTTTATTAAATCTCTGCATTTCGTAGGATTTAATTTTTTTAATTTGAAAAAATCCTTAGTAAACAATGAAAAAGCGATTGATTCGTCACTTTATCTGAATGAATGTGGCTAAGGTAATGTAATTTCACAAGAAATTGTATTAGAAAAAAATAAAAAATTTGTGACAAAATTTTGACATAACGCAATCTTCGTGCTTTACTTAATTCTTAAGTAGATCTGATTAATGAATAGCACTGAACATAGGAAACTATTTTAAATCAATATCCTTATCAGCTTAGTATTTATTGTGGAAATCACTAAAGATCTGTTTTTTTTCATAAGATTTATGTTTTAACTGAGGGAATCATATGTCGAACCCATCTACTGTACTCATTATCGAGGAAGATAGTCAAAAGCGTCAGATCTACAAAAGTGTGCTGGAATTTGTTGAACAAGAAGGTCGAATTACAGATTGCCGACATTGGAAAGAAACATTAACACAATCCAATTCTATTAATGCAATTTTATTAGGTGACTGTGGACCAGATGAAACCTTAAAAAAAGTCTTCGATGGCGTTCGTGAAATTAATCCTGATCTACCTCTTATTCGCTTAGTTGATAAAACGAATAAAATCACAAAAAATCAGTCTGAAATTGAGGCATATGTTCAATCTGAAGCCTTTAATACCATAGATTTACCCTTGAAGTATGTTCAATTAAATGATGTTTTACATCAAGCAACTGTGTATAGCGTTCGCCAGCAGTCTCCACGTGATAGCCGCACTACTGAATTATTTCGTAGTTTAGTGGGTAATAGTCGTAGCGTTCGAGCAGTAAGAGAAATGATGGGCCAAGTTGCTGATTCTGAAGCAACGGTATTGATTTTAGGCGAATCAGGGACGGGCAAGGAAGTTGTTGCGCGAAACTTACATTATAATTCTTGTCGACGAAACAAACCATTTGTACCAGTAAATTGCGGTGCTATTCCAGCGGATTTGTTGGAAAGCGAATTATTTGGTCATGAAAAAGGTGCATTTACGGGTGCGATTAGCGCTCGTCAGGGGCGATTTGAATTAGCGCAAGGTGGCACTTTATTTTTAGATGAGATTGGTGATATGAGCCTGCATATGCAGGTGAAATTATTACGTGTGTTACAAGAAAAAACATTTGAACGTGTTGGTAGTAATAAAGGGGTCAAAACGGATGTACGAATTATTGCTGCCACCCATCGTAATCTTGAGGAATTGATCACTGATGGTAAATTTCGAGAAGATTTATATTATCGTTTAAATGTCTTTCCTATAGAAATGCCACCATTGCGTGAACGCCTTGATGATATACATTTATTGGTAAATGAGTTAATTACCCGTATGGAAGCGGAAAAACGGGGTTCTGTACGATTAACGCCTGCAGCGGTTATGTCATTATGCCAATATAAGTGGCCTGGAAATGTTAGGGAGTTGGCAAACTTAGTTGAACGTTTAATTATAATGTATCCCTATGGCGTGGTGGATTTTACTGATTTGCCAGAAAAGTTTCGCTCAAAAGGAATGCCCGTGGTGGCGGATGAAGTTGCGCAAGAACGCGTGATGTCTTCTTCAGATGAAGTTGCACTTCAGATGTTTGAACCTCAATCGGAAGCATCGTCACCCCGTTTACCAACAGAAGGTTTAGACTTAAAAGAACACTTAAGTAATTTAGAATTAAATCTGATTAAACAAGCGTTGGACGATGCAGAAGGTGTTGTTGCTCATGCGGCAAAGCGGCTTAAAATGCGTCGTACGACATTGGTGGAAAAATTGCGTAAATACGGTTTACAGCGCCATGCTGAATCGCCAAGAGTTTGACGTTATTGAAAGTAGCGAATATAAGTCATTGATATAACTAAATAATACACAGGCATATTTCTTGCTCTTTTCATTAGGCTAAACATATTTAGCGTAGTGAATGGAGTGGAGATGTGCCGCAAGTGAAGTCCCAACCTAAGATTGAACAGCACGATTTAGAAGATGCGTTTCATGAGTTTAATGCGCATGCTGATCAATTGACATTAACATTTGAAGATCTCAATTTTAAAATTCAGAGTTTAACCTCCGAGCTTGCTGAAGAGCGTAACAAGAGCCAACAACAGTTGGCTGAGAAAGAAAGATACGCCAGCCGCTTATCACATCTTCTATCTGCTTTACCGGCAGGAATTATCGTATTAGATATGCGGGGCCGTATTGAAGAGTCAAATCCCGCTGCCCTCGATTTATTACATGAACCATTAGAAGGTGAGTTATGGCGCGATATTATTGAACGAGCTTTTGAGCCGGGATCTCAGGCAGGTCAGGAAGCTCGATTAAGAGATGGACGGACAGTTAGCATTTCAACTTGTCCTCGCGGTGATGAACCCGGACAAATTATTCTTTTAATGGACGTAACTGAAACGCATTTCTTACAGCAAGCACTATCGCGACATCAACGACTTTCGGCTATGGGCGAAATGAGCGCCAAATTAGCTCATCAGATACGAACACCTTTAGCTTCCGCGCTTTTATATACGTCAAATATGACCAAAGACATATTAAGTGCTGAAGAACGTGAAAAATTTGTCGGTAAAACTCTTTCAAGATTACAGCATTTAGAGAATGTTGTGGAAGACATGCTGTCTTTTAGTCGAGTAGGTGAATTAGGCCATGATTTAATTTCACTGTCGGATCTATTTGATGAGCTAATGCAGGCAATGGAAACGCACTTAGAGGCTGCTAATTGCAGTTTTATGATGAGTGATATAGATGAAGCTATTTTTTTAAGTGCTAACCGTGACGCTTTACTGGGTGTCCTGCAGAATTTAATAACTAATGCTATCCAAGCATGCGGTCAAGATGGAAGAATTAGTTTATCAGTAAATCCAGTTGATCAAATTCACGGCATACCATCGATTGATCTCATTTTGTCAGATAATGGGCCGGGGATTTCTCAAGATATATTAGAAAATATTTTTGAGCCGTTTTTTACGACTAGAGCGAAAGGCACTGGTTTAGGGCTTGCGGTTGCGAAAGCCGTTATTGAAAATCATGCCGGTAGTATTTGGGTTGAATCTTCAGACCAAAAGGGGACAACATTTGTTATACGTCTTCCTTTAGCAAAAGAGAATATCACTAATTTTTAAAGGAAAGATTCTATGACTGAAGCTAATGTCATGATTGTTGAGGATGACGCAGATCTAAGAGAAGCTTTAAGCGATACGCTTAAACTAGCCGGTTATCATGTTTGGGAGGCGAGTAACGGTAACGCTGCATTAAATATTTTGAGTAATGAAGATGTTGGGATGATTGTATCTGATGTACAAATGGATGGTATGGATGGGCAAACCTTACTTAAACGGGTGAAGTCACAGTACCCAGACATTCCTGTTGTATTGATGACTGCTTATGGAACAATTAAAAAAGCAGTTGAAGCCATGCAAGCGGGTGCAGTTGATTATCTGGTTAAACCATTTGAAGCAGAAGTTTTGGTAAATATGGTTTGTCAGTATCTTCTACCCGAGCAGGAACACGTTGAATTAGTCGCTGAAGATGAGGTGACGAAAAATGTTTTGAAATTGGCTCAACGTGTTGCTGATAGTGATGCAACAGTATTGATAAATGGTGAAAGCGGTACGGGTAAAGAAGTTTTTGCACGAATAATTCACGAGCATTCTAGTCGAAAAGCTGGGCCTTATGTTGCAATAAACTGCGCAGCAATACCAGAAAATATGTTGGAAGCAATGTTGTTTGGATATGAGAAAGGCGCTTTTACGGGCGCTTATAAATCATCTCCTGGAAAGTTTGAAGTTGCAAACCATGGGACTATTCTTCTTGATGAAATTTCAGAAATGGATTTGGGGTTGCAAGCTAAACTTTTACGTGTGTTGCAAGAAAAAGAAGTCGAACGCCTTGGGGGGAATGAAGTTACCCCACTTGATATCCGAGTGGTAGCAACAACTAATCGTGATATGAAAAGAGAAGTCAAGGATGGACGATTCCGTGAAGATTTATATTATCGATTAAATGTGTTTCCTCTCACTTTGCCACCGTTGCGAGAGAGAAAAGGTGATGTGGTTGCTTTATTTAAGTATTTAATGCGTAGACATTTGGAAGGTACTGGTAAGCCTGTACCCTCTATAGATATAGGTGCAGAGAAATCGATAGTTGCTCATAACTGGCCTGGAAATGTACGTGAATTAGATAATGTGACACAACGCGCGTTAATTCTTCAAACTGATGGTGTCATTCAGGCAGATCATATCATGTTTGAACCTGATCAGGTGGCTGACACATCTGTAGAAAATTCATTGTCAGTGAACTCCGATATTGTAGAAACTGAAATGGCAATGGATTCTAATGATTTGTTAGGTGATAACTTAAAAAATCAAGAATACCGAATTATTCTTGAGGCACTAACAAGCACTAATGGCAGTAGAAAAAATGCAGCAGAAAAACTAGGGATTAGCCAACGCACACTACGCTATAAACTTGCAAAGATGCGAGAATCAGGAATGAGTGTTCCGGCGGCATACGGAAACTAGAGCGGTCAAAAAGGAAATTT
>Ga0316207_10005450_pt1 | contig 10533 bp, 9 predicted proteins | sample 6weekpyrite_MG_FD_204943 | JGI IMG/M metagenome (GOLD analysis project Ga0316207, IMG submission 204943) | Microbial mat bacterial communities from mineral coupon in-situ incubated in ocean water Damariscotta River, Maine, United States -... | ecosystem: Environmental > Aquatic > Marine >...
TGCCGCGTCGCGACCCGTGAGTAGTTTTCCAGAAAGTAATATGGTATCGCCTGGCTTCCAATGTTGAATTTGTTCGGCAGTGATGGAGTCTAAATTTGCACGAATAGCATCATCGCCGGGTGACCAGTTGACGTCTGGCCAATCTTTCAAGGAAGGCGGCGTCAGATTCGCAGGGCCGGAGCCGTCGAGGGTAAAATGAATGTGACGAGTCGCAGCGCAATTGGGAATCATCGCTACGGGTTTTGATGCGGCATGGGTTGGGTGATCCATTATTTTAATATCCAGCACGGTTGTTAAGCCGCCGAGACCTTGTGCACCAATACCCAAATTGTTCACACGTTCATAGATGTCCAAACGCAGTTCTTCAATTGCGTTGTTCGGGCCCCGTTGAATGAGGTCTTGGATGTTGATGGGTTGCATGAGCGATTCTTTAGCCATCATCACAGCTTTTTCAGCCGTGCCACCAACACCAATACCCAAAATACCGGGAGGACACCAACCGGCTCCCATGGTGGGTACGGTTTTTTCCACCCATTCAGCAATGCTGTCAGAAGGGTTGAGCATCACCAGTTTGGATTTGTTTTCTGATCCGCCACCTTTTGCCGCGACAGAAACACTGAGGGTATCTCCGGGAACCAGCCGAGTATGAATGACGGCTGGCGTATTATCTTTTGTATTAATGCGTTTGCCTGCAGGGTCACTAACGATGGAGGCGCGTAAAGGGTTGTTCACATCCTTATAAGCTTGTCGCACGCCTTCATTTATCAGTGCTTCAAAATCAGCATTCTTTTCCCACGTAACATTCATTCCAATTTCAAGAAATAAAACGACAATGCCTGTATCCTGACATATAGGGCGTCGACCTTCAGCGCACATACGAGAATTGACCAGTATTTGGCCCATTGCATCTTTTGCCGCTGGTGCTGATTCTTTTTTGTACGCTTCAGCCAAGGCGTTAATATAATCCGTGGGATGGTAATATGAGATGAACTGCAGTGCGTCTTTTACGCTCTGTATAAGGTCGTTGTTCTTAATTAATGGCATAATTTCGTCGCTGTTCAATAGAATAAAGTGGTTAGATGCATAATATATGCTCATTATTTTGAGTGTTGCCATGTATTCTACATTTTTAACTGTAGGGAATTTATGAAATTTTTGAGTTTGTTGTTTTTTTTATTTATTTTGTTAGCCGCTACGATGCATGTTTATGCAACGGGAAATTTTTCTTTGGCTGATATGGATGGCAAAGAATATAAATTGAGCAATGAAAAGGGAAAATGGGTCATCATTAATTATTGGGCGACGTGGTGCCCACCGTGTATTGAGGAAATTCCTGAACTGGTTTTTTTTCATGACAAGCACAAGGATAAAGATGCCATTGTGTGGGGCGTTAATTTTGAGGATATTCCTGAAGGTTTGGTAAAAGCGTTTTTAGAAGACTACATGGTAAGCTACCCGATATTGTTAGCTGAACCAGGCAGGTATTCTTATTTTGGGCCGGTAAGCGGTTTACCCATTACTTATTTTATTTCACCTGAAGGGAAGCTGGTGCACACCAAGGTAGGTAAAGTGAATGTTGAGTATCTAGAGCGTACGATGAAAAAATTTGAGAATAAGAAATAACCTTCAACTATCTGGATCGATGCATGAGCAGTAACGAAACACCCTATGAAAACTTAACCCCTGACAAAGTGCTGGATGTTGTAGAAGCCTTGGGCTATCCCGTCAATGGTCAGTTCCTCGCGTTAAACTCCTATGAAAATCGTGTATATCAATTAGGTGTCGAAGAAGACAAACCAGTGGTTGTAAAGTTTTATCGCCCCGGTCGATGGCGCGATGAAGCTATTCAGGAAGAGCATGATTTCTCTTATGAATTAGCGGAGGTTGATGTTCCGGTTGCATTACCGTTAAGAATTAATGGCAATACATTACATAAAGTTGAAGAATTTCGTTTAGCGCTCTATGAGAGAAAATCAGGCCGCGCACCCGATCTAGATCAAACGCAATCCTTGGCGCAATTGGGTCGTTTGCTTGCGCGTATTCATTCGGTGGGCACGCGTGGACGTTTTCAATATCGAGAAAAATTAAGCAATAAAACCTTGGGTCATGATGCGCGGACTTTTATTTTACAATCAAATTTCCTTCCTGATTACTCGCGAGAAAGTTATGCCAACATTACCGAACAGTTGCTTGAGTTAATCGACGCTTATTTCGATGAATTTACCTTGCCGGTTTATCGGCGCATACATGGTGACTTCCATATGGGTAATGTGCTTGTAAATGATGGAACGTTTTGTATCGTCGATTTGGATGACTGTGTCAGTGGGCCGGCAATCCAAGATATTTGGATGCTGCTATCCGGTGAAAAGCATGAACAGGAAGCTCAATTAAAATCGGTCATTGAAGGTTATGAAGAATTCTTTGAATTCGATCCCAGTGAATTAGGCATGGTGGAAGCGTTACGCACTTTGCGATTGATGAATTATGCCGCGTGGCTGGCTAAACGATGGCATGATCCCGCGTTTCCTCAGAATTTCCCCTGGTTTGACTCACCGCGATATTGGGAAGAACATGTGAATTCACTACAAGAGCAGCTATTCTTAATGCAAAGCAATGATATGGGATTGAGGCTTTTATGATCGATATTAGATCGTTGACATGTATACTGTTTTTTTGTACAGTGGAAACAATCTTGCCGCATCAAAACACGCCTTGTTGAGTGAGTTAGAAAGTTAGAGAAAGTTAGATAAATCTGAGCAATATGGGTTACCGTTAACCTGATTTATTTACAATACATGAGATGTTTGTAACGTCTTCAAAATCGTAAGAGTATAAAAATATGTTTGACCCAAAAATGTTAGATGAAGTAGCTGAAAAACTCAGCGACGTATTACCCAGTAGTTTAAAATCCGTAAAAAATGACGTTGAAGAAAATATGAAAACGGTTTTGCAAAACGCGTTTTCAAAGATGGATCTTGTGACACGTGAAGAATTTGATGTGCAAACGGCTGTTTTGTCACGTACCCGTGCAAAAGTGGATGCCTTGGAAAAGCAGTTATCTGAGATTGAAGCGAGTTTAAAATCCCAAGACTAATTCAGGTTTGCCCTGAGGAATATTGCCTATTCTTGATTGCTTAGTGACGTCTTGGTGCCGGAATAAAAAAATAAAAAATTATATAGACGAATCTTTACTGAATTGCTAAGAAATTTTCACACAATTCTTTGCCCAATAATTAATAAAAACCTGTAATTAAATAAGAATAAGAAACAATAAAAATGTCGCTTGCCGTTGTGTACAGTCGCGCTAATTTGGGGATTAGCGCACCTCTGGTCACCATTGAAATTCATATGTCCAATGGGTTGCCCGGATTATCTATCGTTGGTTTACCCGAAGCATCGGTCAAAGAAAGCAAGGACCGTGTTCGAGGTGCTATTCTTAATTCACATTTTGAATTTCCTGCAAAACGAATCATCATCAATTTAGCTCCCGCAGATTTGCCAAAGTCGGGTGGGCGATACGATTTACCCATTGCCATTGGAATCTTAATCGCGTCGGGCCAAATTGATTGTGACAATATCAACAATTATGAAATATTAGGTGAACTCGCATTAAGTGGTGATTTGCGTGCGATTGCGGGTGTCATTCCAGTCGCTATTGAAACAGAAAGTTCCGGTCGAACATTGCTGTTACCAAATGAGAATGCGGCGGAAGCCTCTTACGTTCTCGATAAAAAATTATTAGGCGCGTCACATCTAATTGATGTTTGTCTACATCTAAGTAAGCAGAAAGCTTTGCCCTTTGATTCTGAAGCTATAAAGAGTGAAACTTTAAATTTAGAATCTTTGCATGGCGAACCGCTGGATATGTCAGACGTTAAAGGTCAACACCATGCAAAACGTGCATTGGAAATTGCCGCTGCAGGTGGGCACAGTGTTTTGTTAACGGGTTCTCCCGGTACGGGTAAAACAATGTTGGCCAGTCGATTGCCCGGAATTTTACCTGAAATGAATCATGCTGAGGCTGTAGAATCGGCGGCTGTTCAATCAATGAGTCTTTCTGGTTTTAATGCTCGCAATTGGAAGCAACGTGTATTTCGATCGCCCCATCACACGGCATCGGCTGTGGCATTAGTTGGTGGTGGGAGCAACCCCAAGCCTGGAGAAATTTCGTTAGCACATAACGGTGTACTTTTCTTGGATGAATTACCTGAGTTTAATCGTCATGTGTTAGAAGTGTTGAGGGAGCCTATGGAGTCAGGGCAAATTACCATTTCACGAGCAGCACAGCAGGTGGATTTTCCCGCTAAGTTTCAATTCATTGGAGCAATGAATCCATGTCCTTGTGGATATTACGGCGATGAGAATTATGCGTGTCGATGTACCGAGGATCAAGTTAAAAAATACCGAAGTAAAATATCAGGCCCCTTACTGGATCGCATTGATATCCAAATTAGCGTGCCAAGGCTTAAAAACATGACTGATTTACTCGAGACTACTCATAGCCAAGAATCCAGTCAAGATATTAAGCAGCGTGTTTCCAGTGCAAGAAAAATTCAAAGCGATAGAAGCGGAATAATGAATGCCAACTTATCAGTCAGACAGATAGACGAAAACTGTACGTTAGATCAAGCCACACAAACCTTTCTTCATCACGCAATGATTAAATTGAAGTTTTCCAATCGCGCTTATCATAAACTTCTAAAGCTTTCGAGAACCATTGCTGATTTAGCCGGCGATGAAAAAATATCCTCAAACCATATCGCTGAAGCCTTTACTTATCGAAATACCGAACAAAGATAGGCTTGATCGTGCTTTTAATCATCAATATGGAATAAAGCTTTAAAAAAAGACCCTGTGAGTGACACTTTGCGCTGTTTGAAGTGTTTAATAATAAAGGGGCGGATTTGAATAATAAAATAACAACACTCTATGAAAAATACGGGGCGATGGTAAATAGACGGTGTCAATCACTTTTAGGTGAAGGCGCTGCGGCCAACGACGCCACGCAAGATGTTTTTCTGGCCGTTGTACAAAAATATGAACAACTAACGCTAAATACCCCTTCCTCTTTACTGTACCGAATGGCGACTAATATTTGTCTTAACAAAATACGTCAAAAGAAAAATGATAATAAGCTGTTTGACCAGGATTATGAGGCGTCTCTCTTGGAAAAAATTGCTTCGGTTGATGAGTTAGAACTACAAACAATACGAGAAAAAATTATCGGGCACATTTTTCAGCAAGAGCAACCGTCGACTCGGACTATTGCGGTGATGCACTGGGTTGATGGTTTTTCATTAAAAGAAGTTGCCGAAGAGGTGGGTATGTCGGTTTCAGGCGTGCGTAAACGATTGGCCAGTTTGCGAAAGAAATTGGGTGAGATGAAAGGGTGGGATAATGAATCATTCTAAAATGATAAATTCTGAGCAGATTCCCGAGCTTGTGCTGGAGCAATATATTCTTGGTGAGCTGTCTCAAGCGAAGTTGATAGAAGTGCAGCAAGCGCTGTTAAATTCAGAATCCTTACGTGCTCGAGTGGCAAAAATTAGACGGTCAAATGAAAACTTTTCACTACCGTTAAGGCAAACCATTGATTTAGCGTCGGAGCCGTATTCTACTCATTCTCCGAGTAATTGGGAGAATTTTTTCAGTAACAGAAATATATCATTGGCATTGATTTCATGTTTGATTGTTATTTTTTTGAGCCCCATGCTTACGCTAGAAAATACGAGTTTGCATCAAGATATCTCCCAGGAATCCTATGACATTCGACTTAAAGGCATTCAGCCGCAAATTAAAATATATCGTCAGGTAGGGAACAACATCGATCAGGTATTACATGATGAAATGGTAGGGCATTTTGAAAAAATTCAACTTGGCTATATTAGCGGCGGAAAAAAATATGGTGTTGTGTTTTCTTTGGATGGCAGAGGAGAAGTCACATTGCACTATCCAGAGAAAGAATCGGCATCCACCGTGTTGGATAAATCCGGTGAGCATTCACTGGCATATGCATATGAATTGGATGATGCACCTTTATATGAACGTTTCTTTTTTATTACGTCCGATGAACCGATTTCGGTTGAAAAAATATTACGTCGAGGTAAAGCGCTTGCCACAGAAGGGGTGGAAGTGGCAAAAAGTGGGGATCTATTTTTAGGGGAAGCAGTAGATCAGATATCGGTATTATTAAATAAGGAACCGAATCAATGAAAATAAAAGTGGGGATTGTATTGTTGGGGATGGTGATGCCTCAAGTGGTTATGGCAATACCAAATGAAGTAAAATCACTCGAAAATAACCAATTGGTGGTAAATAGTGATAACAAAATTGAAGCTGTTCGGAGGATTGCGCTTTTTGCGGCGTCCAATCATGGTGGTGATGGAAGACAAGCCCTGAGATATGCCGAGTCAGATGCGTTGTCTTTATCAAAAGTATTTGAAGAGCTTGGCGGGTTATCACCCGTGGATAATACTATCTTGCTTTCACCAACTAAGGATCGATTTCTCAATACCCTTAACGTCTTAAAGTCTCGAGTTGAACAAGATAAAAACACAAGAACTGAGTTTATATTTTATTATTCGGGTCATTCCGATGCTGAGGGTTTGTTGTTGGGAGATGGCAAAGTGGGGTATCGTGAACTTCGAAATGCAATCAATGACATTCAGTCGGATGTGAAAATTGCCATTCTGGACTCTTGTCAATCAGGGGTGTTTACACGTCTAAAAGGTGGAAAGCGCATTTCGCCTTTCTTGATGAATGCAGCCAATCGAGTCAATGGAAATGTATTTCTTTCTGCCAGTTCTGAAAGCGAAGCCGCTCAAGAGTCAGATGAAATAGAAGGCTCTTTTTTTACTCACCATTTTGTATCCGCTCTACGTGGCGCCTCTGATATCAGTAATGATAAACAAGTCACATTGAACGAAGCGTATCAATACGCGTTTAATCATACTTTGGAAAATACAGAAAATTCTCAGGCCGGTGCACAGCATCCAGCCTACAATTTTCAAATCGCTGGTGCCGGGGATTTAGTATTGACGGATATAAAAATGGCGTCATCTACCTTGTTAATTCCCGACTCAATTATTGGCCGAATTTATGTGCGGGATATCCGAGGTGGGCTGGTGGTTGAATTGAATAAGGTTTTGTTTAAACCCTTAACGATTGCCTTAGAGCCGGGGATGTATACGGTTGTTGTGGAGACTAGTCCTAGTCTTTTTCAGTCAACCGTTGAGTTGAAAAAAGGTCAAATAGCAAAATTGGAATCTAATAAATTTTCGAAGTTAAAAATGGTGGAAAATAGAAGCAGGGGAAATTCTTCGGCAGTTCATTTTAATAAGCCATATTTGAAGCGTTATTCTGTTGGCGTGGGTTATGTGAATGCATCTTTAAACTTGCAGTCTGATGGTTTTTATTATCCATATATTCAATCATCAAATACATTTCCAGATAAGGGAAAATCTTATACTGGCTACGAGTTTTCTATTGCATCGAGTTGGAGTCGTAACTCGGATTTCACAATGAGTTATTTTAAAACTACAGGTTGGGGTACTTATGAAGGAATTACCGTTGGAACAAAACGAAAATTTTTCGAAAAGAAGAAGAGTAAAATCGAATACGCACATCTTTATACTGGTATAGGTTTTTTTATGGAGAGAATTAGGGGGTTTCCACAAGAATTAGAATCCTATTATGGTTGGAATGTTTGGAGGTTATCGACGAGTGAGGAGTGGGGTGTTCAAATTCCCATGGGGATAAAAATGGCAAAAAATCACTATTTTGTTAGCGCAGAAGTGAGAGCGAAATTTGGGAAAGAACAAAATGGTGCGTACAAACATAACAGCCGGCTAAATAATTTTTTATTTAGCATAGGCTATGATATTTAGGAGATGGTTGCCATGGTTAATATTTCTTTAGATTTATATAAACTTCCTTTCTCTCTGCTTGTTGTCTTAAGTGTTTTAATATCTTGTTCGAAGAATGACGAAGATTTTCATATAAATTTTAGTGCCAGTATTGTTGAAGAAGGAAATAATTCTAATGCCAAAGTTACTAATATCATATATAAAAATATGGGCGGCGGTGAAGGTGATGATGGGGAATTTGGTACTGGTGACGATGATATACATATGTATTATATGACAAAGACGGGGGAGTTTGTTGAGAATACGGATAATGCTGCTGAGTTATTAGTTGTAAAAGATCCGGGTGGTGATGATGTGTGGTTTACGGAGGATGATCAATCAAATTCTGATTTGAATGTTGTTAAGCTAAATGACATAGGAAGTTATTATAAAATGAAACTATCCCCAATTTATTCTGTGTCCAATGACAATCCGTTTTACAATGACTTTCACTCCTATGGTTATAGAGGGGCAGATGGAATAACTTACTTTTATAGAGAAGAAACTCTGTCACCTGTAGAACTGCTATATTTGGGTCGATTTGGCGAGATCGGTGTCGATTATAATGCACAATATGAGCTTAATACGTTAATGCAAAATAATCCAGATCAAGCTAATTGTTGTTTGATGTACCAAAATTATTCAAATGTATCTAGGGTGTATAAAAAAATTGTGAAGGAGGGAGCTGTACATAAATATTTCTTAAGGAAATACCCATTTCAGATAAATGCCTCTTTAGAAGATTTAAGCATTGATAGTGTCCAAAAAATAATGGTTGATAACTTAAAGAATGAATCTATAGCAATTTTATATGGCCATCCAGGTACAGATGGTCTTTGGTCAAGTGATGATGACTTCATTTCAAATTATAGCATTACTAAATATCTCGACGACCCTCTTAAATCTGAAGTAGTCTACTATGAGACTGCCGGTGACGATAAAATCTGGCTAACCGATGATGATTTGATTCTGAGTCTGGAGGCAACAATTCTCGATAGTGAAGGACGGGTGTTGCAATTTTCTCATAGAACGCCTGGCTTAGACGGAATTTTATCCACTTCAGATGACTTTCTAAAATCGTATAGGCTAAAACATATATCATTAACTAGTGAAATTAAAACGGAAGTAATTACGCTTGTCGAATGGGTAGACAACTTAGGATTAGATAATGAATTTATCCCTTTTATTAGGTTTAAGAAGTATGAAGTTAAAGACGGTAAGATTGTAAATGATGACCTTTCTTTAATTGGAACGATAGTGAGTACGTCAAGTAGTGCCAGCCGGTTGGTTAGGGAAGGCAGTGAAACTGGATTTCGTACTAGACGAGAATTTTATCACCTTGGTCATGAATTTATCAATTTAGCAAATTTTGATCCGGTTGCTTTGATAGATGAGTTGTTAACATCACCCACCGATAACTGGAAAAACTATGAAAACTATGAAAACTATGAAAACTATGAAATAGAAACAGTAAACACAATCTCCGAATCTAAAACGAAGAAAGTCACTGAAATACGTCAAGGTGATCAACTATTAAATAAATATACCCATATGACTATAAAAAAATAGAACCCACACAACCCCTCAATTTATTCACCCACAACACGATAACCTAAGGTGTCCATTGAATAAATTGAGGGTTCCCAAGGTGTCAGCTGCTAAAAAACAAATAGTTAATCAAGAACTCGGTCAATTTTTGAACTTAACATCTGGTGAAATCAATCTTTCTGTAAAAGAAGCGAACAAAGTTGTTCAAACCTTAACCAAAACATTTATGGAAATGGTGGGTGATGTTCATGAGGTTCAGTTGGCTGCTCAAAAACTTGTTGTATCAGATGAAAATGCTGAGATCAAACAGCAAATCATTGAAAGATGTAAGACCTATTTAGATAAGGTGCAGGCAGGGACGGAAGGTTTTCAGTTTTACGATAAAATGAGCCAGCGTTTGACACACACCACCGGAAATCTGATAAAGCTCAAAAAGATGGCGGAAGACTCTGAAGGGCTGGAGTCGATGGAAAAGTGGAAAGCGTTAAAACAGGATATTGAAACCAGTTACACGATGGAAGAAGATAGAGTGCTTTTTAAAGCCTTGATGCAAGGGGATTCTATTCAAGAGGCGATCAAGCTAGCATCGGAAGCACAGAAAAAACAAGCCAAAGATAATACTGAGTTATTCTAAAAAAACAAAGGCCACCTATCTGGTGGCCTTTGTTTTTAAAGCGTTAAGCGATTTTACTTTCGTTACTTCTTGTCAATTATTCTGCTCCACCCGCAACCTTTGAAAACTTACTTAGCGCACCAGCAATTTTTTTCAGTGATTTCCGGCAATGGGGCTCTAAATTATGACGATCTGCGATATATGCCGGGTCGTTGTAGCTCAACCAAACTTGCTTCGCTCTGTCTTCCCATATCAACATTTTTTGCGGGAGATCGATAGCGATACCTCGGGCACATTCCATCAATGGTGCGCCAACTTTCGGATTGCCAAATACCATCAGTTGAGTAGGTGGTAATTTAATGCCCACTTTATTTGCGCCTTTGCTGTGATTAATTTGGGCAATGATTTTCATTCCTTTTTTTTCAACGATTGTTTTGAACCGGTCAATGGTGTGAGCAAACTTATACT
>Ga0316207_10005451_pt1 | contig 10532 bp, 7 predicted proteins | sample 6weekpyrite_MG_FD_204943 | JGI IMG/M metagenome (GOLD analysis project Ga0316207, IMG submission 204943) | Microbial mat bacterial communities from mineral coupon in-situ incubated in ocean water Damariscotta River, Maine, United States -... | ecosystem: Environmental > Aquatic > Marine >...
CAGGCTCTGGTATCTGGATGGGAATTGATCGTGATGAAGATGGTACATATGATCGTGATGAGATTGATAATGGCAGCAATCCTTTGTCGTAAGATGAAAGATTAAATCAACTGACAGGGATGTTTATTATACTTATACGACATCCCTGAACTTATCTGTAATTTCTTTAATCTGATCACGGCACTGCATAAAACAATCGACCAACATAGGGTCAAAGTGCTTGCCTGAATTTTCATTTATATAATTGACAGCATCATCAAAGTCCCACGCTTCTTTATATGGGCGCACTGATGTTAAGGCATCAAACACATCTGCTATAGCGGTAATACGACCGACCAGTGGAATTGCCTCTGCTTTCAAACCATAAGGGTATCCTCCACCATCCCATTTTTCATGATGGGAAACGGCAATTTCTCTCGCCATTTTCATCAAATCCGAATCATCACCATCTAAAATTTCCGCGCCGAGTACGGCATGTGTGTTCATTACTTCCCGCTCTTCCTCCGTAAAGCCCGATGGCTTCAATAAAATTGTATCTGGAATAGCAATCTTACCAATATCATGCATTGGGCTTGCTGCCAGCAAGAGCTCAAGATCTTTCTCACTCATACCGGCTTTGCGACCGATAACGACAGAAATTTTACTCATACGAACAATATGTTCACCCGTATCTTTATCTCTGTACTCTGCCGCCAGACCCAGTTTACTAATAACCTGTAAGCGGCTCTTTTTTAATTCCTGATAGGCATACTCCAGCTCTTCAGTGCGCTGTTTAACTTTTTCTTCAAGCAGAATATTTTGGTCACGTAATAATATCTGTGCCTGACGGATTTCTAACTGATTGTAAATTCTGGCCAGCAACTCACTAAAATTAAAAGGTTTACTAATATAATCACGTGCTCCTAAATCTAAAGCCCGCTGACGAAATTCTTTTTCTGTCTGCGCTGTGAGTACAAGCATGGGCGGGAGGAACGGGTCATTTAAATCTTTCAACGCCTGCATTAATGAAAACCCATCAAGAACAGGCATATTAAGATCAATGATCAATAAGTCGGCTGATTCTCGCTGATAAGTTTCAATAACCGTTGTCGGATCTTGTATCAGCGTTAAATTAGTATACGATTTACTATTTAATATACTGCGAACGAGAGCAAGGTTATCGGGCTTGTCATCGACCACAATAATATGGGCGTTGGTCAGCGAGCTTCGAATAGACTGTTCTGTTTTTCCTTGCATACAGTTAATTCCTGATCAAATAATAATGACAGCCTTTACTCCACCTTACAGCCGGTGGCATTTACTCAAGCAATAATGGCAAGTTAGCTATCTAACAAAACTCTGATTTTTTTCAATAAATCTTTTGTGTGATAGGGCTTGTTCAACAAATTACGATGCAACTCTTCATCAACCATGTGTTTGTTTTGATTACTTGTAAATCCACTCGCTAACTGTATTTTTATATCCGGGTATCTTTCCTGGATAATGCTTGCCAGCTGATAGCCATCCATCTCTGGCATAATGACATCTGACAGAACCAGATCTACGCTGTTACCTTCCAGAATCTGTAATGCTTGCTTTGCGCTATGTGCGGCCATCACATGATAGCCTTTAAGATTTAATACCTCTGTAATCAGCGTTAATAACGCGGGTTCATCATCAACGATTAAAATCGTTTCATGCCCATCCATGCTAGTCACTACCTCTACACCATCTGTCTTAGTAGTATCATCAGCCACAGATTCAAAACGGGGAAAATAGAGCGTAAAGCGTGTACCTTCTCCGGGTTCTGAATAAACGCGTACAGCACCATTACAGCGCTGTATAAATGCGTACACCTGACTCAGGCCCAGGCCAGTACCCTCATCGCCTTTGGTTGAATAAAAAGGGTCAAATATTTTTTCTTTGGTCAGTGCATCCATGCCACAACCTGTATCCGTTATTCGTAACACCACGTAGTCGCCTGCTGTCTTTAAATCCAGCATCTGGGCATCAATATCAGATAGCCTTTCATTTTTAGTTTGTATCGTCAGTGTCCCGCTTTCTTCGATAGCATGCATTGAATTAATACAAATATTAATCAGTGCATCCTCAAAGTCACCCTCATCTATCCACACCGACCATAATTCATTATCTTTATCAATTATTAGCTGAATTCGCGCCGTCAATATTTTTTCAAGCATATGATGTTCATCATCTAATAGCTTATTCAAATAATGACACTCTTCATTCGGACTTTTTTTGCGTGAAAAATTTAATAACTTTTTAGTCAGCATTGCACCTCTGTCACCGGCCCGACCAATTTCATAAGCATACTGTGCTAACTTAGGTTTATCAGCCAGCGATTTCTCTAGCAGTTCTGAATAACCCGTCACAACACTGAGCATATTATTATAGTCATGCGCAATACCACCGGTAAGCTTACCCAGTGCCTCCATCTTCTGACTACGACGAAAAGTCTCATCAGTATTTTTCCGAATTGTTATATCAAAAAAACTAACGACTGCTCCAACGCAAGCAGAATCTTTAAAGACAGGATACGACCAGTATTCCACATCAAAACTCGTTCCATCTTTCCGCCACATCACTTCATTATCAACATGCGTTTCTTTTTCTTCTTTTATAGCTCTATAGGTTTTACAGTTTTCGAGCGGAAAGTCACGATTATCCGGGTTGTTGTAATGAATCATATTATGAATCTTTTTACCGATAAGCTCACTGTCGCTCTCATAGTCCAGCATTTTCAGGCTGGCTTTATTTGCAAATGTACCCCGCCCTTCTCTGTCTATTCCATAAATACCTTCAGCGGCAGAATTTAATAATAACCGCACCTGAGCCTCACTATTGGCAGCCGCTTCACGTAATTTATACTCTTCACTCATATCATTAAAAATAAGCACGGCACCCAGTAAATTTTCTTCGTCTGTTTTAATCGGAGCCACTGAATAACTAATCTGATATTGCTGATTATCTTTTCCAATCAGGGTAATTAACTCAGTTGTATAATTTTTTTCTATTGTGCTCAGGACATGTTTAACCGGGCTGGCAATCTCTTTTCCCGTGCGTGAAAAAACCACCTTAAAACATTCACTAATATCTTTACCTTGCGCCTGTTGAAACGGCCAGCCAGTCATTGTTTCTGCAACCGGATTCATACTTGTAATTTTACCGTCTGCATCGGTTGTGATCACTGCATCGATGATTGAACGCAATGTTGTTTCTGCCAGTTTCTTTTCTTCTATCAGATCAGTTTCAAGCTGCTTACGTTTTTCGATTTCATTTTTTAAATTTTCTACTTCCTGCTCCAGACGATTTACCAGCTGTGTACTGTACAGTCTGTGCAGCTCATCCTTATCACTGGACAATGGAACGACAGATTTATTTTTATTTGACGACTGCTTAGAACGACTTATAATTTCAGGTAAAATACTAAGCAGTGCTTGCGGTTCAACAGGCTTAACAAAATAATGTTCCGCACCCGCATCTATAGCCTGTGACATGTCATCATCATGCGTGTAAATAGATGAATACAATACCACAGGTACATACATTAACTTCTCGGACGCTTTCATGATTTTACAGAGCTGCACACCATCAACAACTGGCATTAGCATATCACTAAAGACAAGATCTACTGACTGCTCAAGTAGTATTTCATGTGCAATCTCTCCGTTACTTGCCGTAAGCACATGATAACCCTCTGAGTCGAATAATTGCTTAAGTAATGCACGATCATCTGCATGATCATCAACTACCAGAATTGTATGTACGCTATCCATATTCATTATCATAAACTTCTTTTCAATTACATGGCCAAATATAATTTACAAATATTTGTCAATATCATGCAAAAAATCTTGCGGGTTTATCGGTTTTTCGATATAGCCATTACACCCAGCCAATAAACAGCGTTCTTTGTCACCTGTCATTGCGTATGATGTCACGGCAATGATCGGTGTCTCCTCACCCTGCGCATCACGTATCCGCCGCGTCGCCTCAAGACCATTTATATCTGGTAACTGTATGTCCATTAATATCAGGTCTAACTCTTCTTTCCCTGCTAACTCAACTCCCTGCAAACCGGTACGCGCTTCAATCAGCTGATAGTCTCGGGTTGCTATTAATGTACGAAAAAGAAATGCGTTATCTTCATTATCTTCTATTAATAGTATTTTTTTCATTTTCCCGCCCCGCCTTCTTCGATAGTAAGCGGCAACGTTATGCTAAATTCACTACCTTCACCATACTCACTCTTTGCCTCTATACTACCGCCTATAAGATGTGTGAGCTTGTCACATAAATACAGTCCTAAGCCCGTTCCTTTATAATTATTGGTGTAATCCATATTAATTTGCTGGAACGGCTCAAATAACCGTTTCATATCATCATCTTGTATACCTGCACCTGTATCCTTTACTGATATAGTTACGCAGTTTGATTGTTCTTCAGTTAATTTGCATTCCACTTTTCCCTGATCAGTAAATTTAAGCGCATTGCTTAAAAAGTTCATTATTACCTGCTGTATTCTCCTACGATCACTCAGTATTGTTACCACAGCATCAGGCAGTTCACACTTTAGCGTTAAACCTTTCCTATCCATCTCTGGTTGTATCGAATTGATCATCTCGACTATCAATTCTGACAAATCAAACTCAGAGATACCCAGTTCAACCTTGCCTGCTTCTATCTTAGATATATCAAGCACATCATTTATTAATTCGAGCAGGTGATCACCGTTTCTTTTTACCCGGTTTAACTGCTCCCTCTGTTCTTCATTAATCTTTCCCGGCACTTCCATTAGCATCAAACTGGTAAAGCCAATGATAGAGTTCAAAGGTGTTCGTAGTTCGTGGCTCATGCTTGCCAGAAATATTGACTTTAATTTATCGGCTGCAGACAATCTTACATTGGCCCGTTCTAACTCGTCCTTTTGCTTTAATACTTTTTCTTCAGCTTGCTTAATTCTCTTCACAACATGAACCTTTGCCAGCAAAATATCCTCATCTACCGGCTTAGTCAGATAATCAAAAGCACCTTGTTCAAGTCCTTTAACGACCATATCTGATTCTGTATAATATGCCGATACGAAAATAACGGGGATGTCTTTTATAGCCGCTGCTTGCTTCATCCTCTGAATAGTTTCATAACCATCCATCTCCGGCATATTAACATCCAGCAAGATCAGGTCTGGCTGCTCTTTTTCAGCTTTTTGCAGACACTCTCTACCACTATTTGCTGTAATAATTTGACACTCTTCTTCTAGTATCTGACAAATTAGTTCTACATTATCGTCATTGTCATCAACCACAAGGACCTTCATCAAATCAGTTCTTTCTTCGTCAAGATTCATCTACAACCATCCAATTGTTTATTAAGGTTTTCTATCTTCCTTTGATCACTTTCTTAATTGTCGCCAATAATGCAGTTTCATCAATGGGCTTTGTTTCATACTCATCACACCCCGCATCTAATGCCGCTCGCCTGTCACTTTCCATCGCGTGTGCACTTAATCCAATGACAGGTACTTTGCAGGTAGCAGCATCTGCTTTAATAATCCTTGTGGCTTCAAGACCATCCATTTCAGGCAATGAGATATCCATAAGAACGACATCGATTCCACCTCTATTCAATAGTTCTATTCCGTCTTCAGCTCGTTCGGCTTTTAAGATAGCGTAACCTGCGTCTTCTAATATTTCTTCAACAAGTGCCATGTTATCTGGATTATCTTCGATGACTAAAACCGTTACTTTCACACTTACTCCTTAGAATCCCTTGGATTAGGTTTGATATGTATTTTCCACTCTTAATTATAGGTATTTATACAGAAACCGCCTGCTTGAAAGCCTATGTTTCACACTTAATTACCCTATATTTTCAATAATAATCAAATATAGATTTCGAACCGCAAACACAAATAATAAAACGTTACTATTATAATATTATGATATACGGTATTTCGCGCAAAAATAGTGCAAATCCTTTTATTGCTCTGGATGATAATTATAAAGCACAAAAATTATTTCCAGAATTATTATATTTTTAATGCTCTATTCAAATTTTTTGTAACATACTTTTTATAAATTATTAGAAAGCTGCCTACAACTGATTATTCTTTAGATGTTATTTTTTAAGTCGTACTGGTTAAATTTATTATACCTAATGACAGCTGCCAGCTCTTTTCCATATTTACTGCCAAGCTCCGAATACTTATCCAGCCCTTTTACAAGCTCAAACGGATTATCAGATATTAATCTTACTTGTCTGAATTTTGAAAAGGCATCTCCTCTGGCCAGCACTCTATAATTGTCACGTATCGCTTCTTCTATGCTTTTATATTTCTTCAACCAGATCGTTTTTTTTCCGCGTTTTTCTGCTGCCGCTATTCTTGGTTCATCTTTATTAAATGACCAGACACCAAATATATTTTTTGCCTCAACAAAGAATCGCGATGTTGCCCATGCACTTTCCATGGCAGCCTGTGCCAGCACAATGCTAACCGGATGCGGCTTAAGCCTTGCCAACAGATCGTCATCTGACTCGGCTTTATATTCCGCTTTCAGTTGTTTTATTAATAACTTATCAGTGCCTGATTTTATTGATCTTTCAATATTCTGATGCTGTTGTTTTAGTTCTGAAAAAACTTTTTTCACCGCCGGCACCATCAGATACCTGAATCGTTTCTTTTTTTCCTGTACTGTCATTTTTTCAGGCACGTTTTCTGCTGTGTAAATGGCTTTACTGCCATCTTCTTTATTAACCAAAGCAGTCATCGCTTCGCTATCAGTCGGCTCTTTATTTTCTGATAAAGAATTTTGCTCACACGCAAGCAGGCCAAACAAAGATATAACAAGCATAATTACTTTCATTTTCCAGATCTCGTGTTTTATTAATGACAATTTATGATTCCAGCCACTTAATGCCAGATACGACATTCAGACTTTTGTTCTGACATTATAATAGGCCTGTTCAGAAATCTTATGCCAGTCAACAACCTGCTTTCTGAATTTATCAAATGAGTTATATATTTTTTGAGCACGCTTATCTTTTGATGCAAGCTCCAGTACAACTTCTTCAGACAAACCACGCAATTTGTTTAATACATCATCCGGTAATCTTCGCATATCAACTTTATGCTTGTTTAACAGGGTGTCCAGTGCCGCATTATTTCGCGCCGTATACTCTAGTAACATATCCTGATTTACAACCGAGCATGCATTCATAACAATTGACTGTAAATCTTTTGGTAATGATTCAAACGCGTCTTTATTAATCGTCGCCTCTAGTGTCGTGCCTGGCTCATGCCAGCCAGGATAGTAATAGTATTTAGCCGCTTTATAAAAACCAAATGCCAGATCGTTATAAGGACCTACCCATTCTGTCGCATCGAGAGCGCCGGTCTTTAGCGCGGTAAACAATTCCCCACCAGGAAGATTAACCGGCGTACCTCCGGCACGTTTAAAGGCCTCACCACCCAACCCCGGGATGCGCATTTTAAGCCCCTTCAGATCATTCACGCTGTTTATTTCTTTATTGAACCAGCCGGCCATTTGTACTCCTGTGTTACCTGCTGCAGCAGGTATTACACCAAACGGTTCATAAACCTCACGCCACAATTTCATACCACCACCGTGGTGTAACCAGGATGTCATTTCCTGACCATTTAATCCAAATGGTACTGTTGAGAAAAACTGCGCATCTTCAATTTTACCTTTCCAGTAGTAAGCAGATCCATGACCCATTTGTGCGGTGCCACGAGAGACGGCATCAAACACTTCGAAGGCCGGTACCAGTTCTCCCGCACCATAGACTTTTACTTTAAGCCTGCCACCACTCATCTCAGTTATTAATTTTGCCAGTTTATTGGCACCGGTACCGAGTCCTGGAAAATTTTTAGGCCACGTCGTCACCATCTTCCACTTAATTGATTTTTTAGCATGGACTGCTGGCGTAGCGAGTACACTTCCGGCTGCCACTCCACCAATCGCTATCTTTTGAATAAAGTCACGGCGTTTCATAGTAAACCTCTATAGTTTTTTTAGATAATTAATGAGTTCTTCGACATTTAATGCTTCGCTAAATAAATGCCCCTGTGCAAAATCACACTTCATTTTCTTCAGCTCTTTTAGTTGATTTTCTTCCTCAACACCTTCAGCAATTATTTTAAATTCCAGTACTTCTGACATTGCATGTACCATGTGGCAATGCTTGCGTGCTTTCTCGCTATTTACTAACTGATTAATCAATCGCGCATCTACTTTAACGCGGTCAAAGCCAATGTTTAACAGCGTTGATATCGTGCTGGTTCCTTTTCCAAAATCATCAATCTGAAATTTAATGCCATTTTTCCGTAAAGCTTCAATAACTTCAATCTGCTCAAAAGAAAGGGTTAATAACGACCCCTCAGTCATATCAAGCGCAATCTTATCAAGAAGGATTTTTTCCTCATTGCAAACTTCTTGCAGATACTGCAGGAAGTTTTCATCAATCTGTAGCGGAGACACATTGATTACCAGTTCTGGTATCTCATAACCCTGAGACTGCAAACTATTTAATGCATTACAGGCTTCTCTTATGACCCAGTCACCGATGGCGACAATAAAACCTGACTTTTCTGCCTCAACCAGTAGTTCCCCGGGCTCCAGCAAACCTTTTTCCGGGTGATCCCATCGCAGTAATACCTCTATCGCCGACAGTGCATTATTTTCGATATCAAACTGCGGCAAAAAAAACAGCTTGAATTCTTTATTCTTTAAAGCATTATGCAGTCGTCGCTCGAAATCCCACCAGACTTTTGATTTGGCCTGTAACTCATGACTATACAGATGATAACTACTCTCCTTTTCAAGCTTGGCTGATACCAGCGCACTGCCTGCCTTCTCAATTAATTCCGATGCATTATCTCCATCCTCAGGAAAAAGACTTATACCGACAGCAAAGACAAGATCATATATTTCTTCATTTGCATAATAGCTTTCTGACAGTGTAGATAATATTTTCTGAGCTATAATATTTATCTTATTTATATCACCCAGATCTTCCAGTAGCATCGCAAATTTATCTGCACCAAAGTGGCTGACATAGTCACTATTACGACTTGTAAATTTAAGACGTTTACCTACTTTTTTCAGAAGCTCGTCACCCGTATCAAAACCATCTCGTTTATTCAGTTCAAAGAACCGCCTTATATCAATGATAAGAATTGCAAGATACTTTCCGCTACGCATCGAGCGTTTTAGTGCGTAACCAAGCCTGTCCATAAAGTGTTCTTTATCAGCAAGGCCTATCATATTATTAAGGTACAAAGAACCGCTACCGCCCTCATAACTCAGTGCATTGCCTACTGTCATCATCAGAACATACTTTTGTTTATTTTCATCCCTGTTTTTAATCAGTTCAATGTGTAACTGTACCGGGTAGTTTTCGCCAGATTTTTTTCTGTTCCAGACTGTTCCTTTCCATAAGCCATTTTTCTCAAGATCATATTTAACCTGATCTGAAAACACGCTTCGCTTCTGGTCTGCCAATATTATTTCCGGACACTGACTTTTAAGCTCTTCTTCATCATAGCCGGTCATTTCAACGCCTGCATTGTTCACAGCAATGATCTTGTAAGATGAATCAAGAACAATTGCGGCTTCTGAACTACTTGCAAACATTCTTTCTGCAAGATTTAACTGGTTAACAACTTCTTTAGAATCGGTGATATCCCGGACAATAACAAAGCAGAGTTCCCGACCGTGAATTTCTATCGGCGCCTCACTTACTTCTACAATTCTTATTTCATTGTCAGATAGTTTATGTGTTGCCTCATATAACAGCGGCACTGCTGAAGTTGGTGCCGGTGTTTCTTCCGTTTTCCCGCTACTGATATTAATCAGAGAGTAATCTTTGCCTATAAGATCTTCTCTTTTGAATTTATAGAATGAGATAGCACTGCTATTGGCGTCTTCTATTACATTTCTAAGCGGATCAAGTACCAGCATCATTGAGCTGTTACTTTCAAACATTGTCCAGTAGCGATCTTCACTCTCACGCAATGCCCATTCGGCTACTTTTCTTTCGCTGATATCCCGCACCACATACTGATAGGCCAGTTTATTACCATAAATTACACTGTGCGCACTTATTTCAACAGGTACGGTATCACCCTGATAGGTACACATTTCATGCTCAAAAAGAATATCTTTATGCTGTGACAATTCCGCAAGTTTTTCACGCGTAACCTTTTCAAGTCCGGCTTTATCTATATCAAAAATAGACAGCGTACTCAGTTCTCCTTCATCGTAGCCTAACCATAAGTAGGCAAGCTCATTAGCATCAACAATTGCCATGGTTTCAGGATCAATAATAAAAATCGCATCATTTGCATGATTAAAAAGCGTGTAATAGTTTTGTTTTGATTTGATCAAATCATCTGTTGCCTGCCTGTTTTCAGTTATATCTCTGAAGATTACATGCAGGAATTTCTTTTCCTTTTGTTCTACTACTTTAAAGTGTGCTTCCACATCAAACACATCTTTATCTTTACTTACCAG
>Ga0316207_10005452_pt1 | contig 10532 bp, 7 predicted proteins | sample 6weekpyrite_MG_FD_204943 | JGI IMG/M metagenome (GOLD analysis project Ga0316207, IMG submission 204943) | Microbial mat bacterial communities from mineral coupon in-situ incubated in ocean water Damariscotta River, Maine, United States -... | ecosystem: Environmental > Aquatic > Marine >...
TGTTCGTAAAGTCACCACCCACGTAAACACCAGCAGCCCCCAATGCCAGCGCCCGCACAATCCCATTGGCATCTGGATTCCACGCAGTCGCTCCCCCCGTACTATTAATATGTGCAATATTGTTACGAGTTTCAGTACCTACACGAGAAAAACTACCGCCAATATACCAACCTCCGCTACCGTCACTAATCGCAACATAAACATCACCATCAATCATATTTGGATACGGGTCACCACCAACGACTGCGCCAACATTGGGACTAGGCTCAACCAACACCCCACTCCCGGTACTCGGCCCGATATAGGTAAAATCACCGCCAATATAAAGCCGAGAATCATCTCCGACGCCCGTAAATTTCCCACCGACGTACAATGTGTCTCCGCCAACCGCAAGGGCCGTCACGTCGCCAGGCCCTGGCGTCGGCGGCGGCAGGTTAATCATAGCTCCAGTCAACACCGGATTCCATGAAGTGTCTAGCGTTCTGTCAGCGTTCTGTAGTCGAGCCAGATACTTAAAGTCGGCACCGTCCACCGTCTCAAAGGCACCACCCACATAAACCGAATCATTCGTTTGCGCCAACGCATTAACAGCGCCATCAAAACTCACATTCCACGCCGTTGCATTATTGGTTGCCAGGCTAATATCAAGCACCGCAAAATTGCTTCGATTTTGATTACCTATCCTCGCGAAACTGCCACCAACATATAGCAGACCCGTCGCATCACCCGTCTCTTCATCAGTGGTAAATTCCTGTAGCAACATTGTTTTGATTTCTGTCGTCAAATCCTCACCAGGATTCCAGGGTGTCAATACATTCAAGTTATTTAATACATTCAGTTCAGCAATGCTTTTCCGTCCTACATCATTCGCCCCACCAGTGGGAACACCGATTGCGATATTAGTAAAGTTACCTCCGACATAAAGCCGCCCACGAACCGCGGCCAGCTCCAGCACATTCACTCGGCCATCTACATTGGGGTTCCATTCGCGAACAATCATCCCATTGCTAGGCTCGTTCAGGTCTAACGCGGCAATACGCTCACGCACATCACTCGCCAATGGATAGGTTTGATCAAACGGAATATCCAGTGAAGGCTCCGCAAGGTCGTATTTAACATCGATATTGAAATCAACAGTGCCGTCATCATTCACGTCGATATCAATATCGCCATCACCATCCACATCAACATCGAATGTACCATCTGCGCCTATCGCCTTTGTAGTTTCGAAAACACCATCACCATCCAGATCAATTCCAACTAAACCGTCAATATCGATATCCAACACGCCATCACCATCACTATCTCGCGGCCCTGTGCCCTGCACTGTAGTAAAATCACCACCGATATAAACAAGGCGATCTTCAATTTCATCATCCGCATCAGCGGTCACAATCGCACGCACAGTGCCGTTTATAGCGAGATCAACCGTGGTCACGGGTTTTGAGATCGACCCTGTATGCAACTCAGCAAAATAGGAACGGGGTACTTTGTGTATTTCTGTAAACTCACCGCCGACTAGCAGGCGTAAGCCCACGTCACGAGTATGAAATTTCAGCGCATGAACAACCTCGTTTGGGTTGGGGCGCCAGGCAGTACTGACGCTCAAGTCGGCCTGCACATAGGCAAGGTTACTTAACTCCACCCCACCGACATGCGTAAAATCACCGCCAATCACCCAACCACCAAGGCCATCCTCAATAATGGCGTTAATCTGCCCCGTGCCGCCATCCTTTGTTACTTTTGGAAAACGCGGGTCAATCAACGCACTCTCAGCATCCATCATGACGCCGTGCCCGGTCTCGTTACCGGTATGCGAACCATATGATGCACTTGCCAGCACAGGGCCGTTAGTGACCAGATTGCCTGCATCCGGGAAGGTCTGTTCAATATTGGGGGCGGCGTAAGCCTGAACGGGGGGCAGCAATAAAAACAAGGCCAAATAAAACCACCGGATTAGGTGATTGCATGACTGAGCGCTATTTTGCTGATGCTGTTTGAGCGACATACTTAATCCTGCTCGCTTAATGGAATAAAGCCGCTGAATGGTTTTTGATGGCTAGATACCAGAAAACAGACTCAGACCGACTAACAATGACTGCTACGATAGCATATTTTCCTATTTATATCAATCGATTAGACATTTTGTATAACATTGTAAAACAATCACTTACGCGCCGCTGAAAAAATTTTTCGTCTCACAACGAGCCGATGATGACCCAGCACCCTCGAATGCGCTATTCTTACGCACTTACGAAAATCGAGAGCAGACGGCTAAAAGCCACATACGCCAATGCAACAATCGGCCTGCACAATGCTTATATAGCGTCATTTAGATCAACAATATAAAGATATATAAAATCATGAAGGTACTCATTATTGGTGGCGGCGGTCGCGAACACGCCCTGGCCTGGAAGGCGGCTCAATCGACACGCGTCGAAACGGTGTATGTTGCCCCCGGCAATGCGGGTACAGCAGGTGAAGCAAAACTGGAAAACATCGCCATCGGCGCTGAAGATATTCCCGCGCTGCTCACCTTTGCCAAAGAAAATAGCATCGACCTGACCATCGTCGGCCCCGAGGCACCGCTGGTTGTCGGCGTTGTTAACCGCTTTGACGCCGCTGGCCTGCGCTGCTTTGGCCCCACCGAGGGCGCTGCTCAGCTCGAAGGCTCGAAGGCGTTCACCAAAGACTTTCTGGCGCGCCACAACATCCCAACGGGCAGCTACCAGAACTTTACCGAAATCGACCCCGCCATCGCCTACCTGCGCGAACAAGGCGCACCGATCGTGATCAAGGCCGACGGCCTCGCCGCTGGCAAAGGGGTGATCGTGGCGATGACCCTTGATGAAGCCGAAGCGGCGGTCAAAGATATGCTCGCCGGCAACGCCTTTGGCGAAGCGGGCCACCGCGTGGTGATCGAAGAATTTCTGGAAGGCGAAGAGGCGAGCTTTATCTGCATGGTCGATGGCAAAAACATCCTGCCAATGGCCACCAGCCAGGATCATAAACGAGTCGGCGAAGGCGACACTGGCCCCAATACCGGCGGTATGGGGGCATACTCCCCTGCGCCAGTCGTCACCAGAGAGATGCACGCGCGCATTATGCAAGAGGTGATCGAGCCGACCGTCGCAGGCATGGCCGCCGAAGGTAATCCCTACACCGGTTTTCTCTATGCAGGCCTGATGATCAACGCCGACGGTGCGCCCAAGGTAATCGAATACAACTGCCGCTTTGGTGACCCCGAAACACAACCGATCATGATGCGCCTTAAGTCAGACATCACTGTTTTATGTGATGCCGCACTCGATAAAAAACTCGATAGTGTTAGCGCAGAGTGGGATGAACGCGTCGCACTTGGCGTGGTAATGGCCGCGGCAGGTTACCCCGGCAGCTATCCAAAGGGTGATGTGATCAGTGGCCTCGATAACGACACCGACAGCAGCAAAGTGTTTCATGCCGGTACAAAAATGGAAGGCGATAACGTTGTCACCGCTGGCGGCCGCGTACTGTGCATTTCATCACTCGGTGCGAACGTCAGCGAGGCACAGCAAAACGCCTATGCACACGTTAAAAAGATCAGCTGGGACGGTGCCTTTTATCGCAACGACATCGGCTACCGCGCCGTTGCCCGCGAACAAGGCTAGCTGTTAAATGACCATGCCCAGGGCGCACTCTGTCAACCGTTGGCATATCCTGCATGCGACCGAAGTGATTCGCCGTGGCGGCGTGATTGCTTACGCTACCGAAGCAGTCTTTGGTCTTGGCTGCGATCCGCGCAATAGCGAAGCGGTAAAACGGCTGTTACAACTCAAACAACGTAAACCGGAAAAGGGGCTGATCCTGATCGCGTCTGCGTTTGAACAGATCGAGCCGTACATTTTACCGCTCGACGCCAAAACAAAAAAACGCATCGATAAAAGCTGGCCCGGCCCGACCACCTGGCTACTGCCGGTCCACCCGGAAGTGCCACACTGGATTACTGGCGGCCGCAAAAAGATCGCCATTCGTGTCACCGCACACCCGCAGGCCAGCGCACTGTGCGAGGCACTCAAGGGGCCGCTGGTTTCAACTAGCGCCAATCGACATAAACAGCAGGCGGCGCGTAACGTGATGCAGGTACGGCGCATCTTCATCGATCAACTCGACTATATTTTACCCGGCAAGGTCGGTGCACAGGACAAGCCGACTGAGATCAGGGACGCCGAAAGCAATAAAATCATCCGCGCCTCATAAAAGTGCGATTCATGAGACAAAGCCTTTATAATCAGCTTTAATTAAGCGCAGCACTAATTAGATATAGCTGATTAAATATAGCTGTCCGCCAACATAATAATTACCACGACGACAAAGAGAGCCACAATGATGAGTGACACACCCAATATCGACGATGTCAAAGCCTACCTGCTAGGCCTGCAGGAGAGCATCTGCGCAGCGCTGCAAGCGGAAGATGGCGAAGCCAAATTTGTAGCCGACAGCTGGGATCGCAGCGAAGGTGGTGGTGGCACCTCACGTGTGATGACCAACGGTAAAGTATTTGAACAGGCCGGGGTTAACTTTTCACACGTGATGGGCGACAAGCTACCCGGCTCTGCCACCGCGCACCGCCCGGAACTCGCCGGTCGCAGCTTTGAAGCGATGGGGGTGTCACTGGTGATCCATCCACACAATCCGTACATCCCCACCTCGCATGCCAACGTGCGCTTTTTCATCGCCCACAAAGCAGGTGAAGACCCAGTGTGGTGGTTTGGCGGCGGCTTTGATCTAACTCCTTATTACGGCTTTGAAGATGATGCCGTTCACTGGCACCGCACCGCGCGCGAAGCCTGCGCACCCTTTGGCGATAAGGTCTACGATGATTATAAAAAATGGTGCGATGACTACTTCTATCTCAAACATCGCGACGAACCGCGCGGCATCGGCGGCCTCTTTTTTGATGACCTCAACGAAGGTGGCTTTGAGCGCAGCTTCGCGCTCATGCAGAGTGTCGGCGACCACTACATTAAGGCCTACCGCCCGATCGTCGCGCGCCGTAAAGAGACCACTTTTGGTGAACGTGAACGCGACTTCCAGCTCTATCGTCGCGGCCGCTATGTTGAGTTCAATCTCGTTTACGATCGCGGCACGCTGTTTGGTTTGCAGAGTGGTGGACGTACCGAATCGATCCTGATGTCGCTGCCACCACTGGTGAAATGGCGCTACAACTGGCAGCCAGAAGCCGGCTCAGCTGAAGCTGAACTTTATGAGGTGTTCCTCAAACCACGCGACTGGCTGGCTAGCACCAGCTAAAGCAATATCGATAGCAGCCTTCCTCTCGCCCTTTAAAGCCAGTGCTGAAAAATCAGCACTGGGCGTTTTACCTTACACCGCTTTCCAATTGCCTGCTGCAGCCGCTACTATAAAGCGAAGACCAACTTTACGAGGCGGCACATGCAGGCAGAGTGGCTCATCCACAACGTCAATATCGCGACCATGCAAGCGGGCGACAAACCCTATGGCGCGATTGCCGATGGCGTATTAGTGATCGCCGACGCTAAGATCGCCTGGATTGGGCCACGTAGTGAAGCACCCGCGTTTGATGCCAGTAAAACTGTCGATGGTCACGGAGGCTGGCTAACGCCGGGACTGATCGACTGTCACACTCACCTGATCTATGGCGGTAATCGTGCTGCCGAATTTGAACAGCGCCAACGGGGTGTTAGCTACGCTGAAATTGCCGCCAATGGCGGCGGTATTCATAGTACCGTCACCGCCACACGCAACGCATCCATCAGTGAGCTGATGGAAGGTGCGCAACAACGCATTGCACGCTTACAAAGCGAAGGGCTTACCACCCTTGAGATCAAGTCAGGTTACGGCCTCGACCTTGAAACCGAGCTGCGCATGTTACGTGTGGCGCGCGCACTGAACGAGCAATTACCGATCACAATCAAGACCAGCTACCTCGGTGCCCATACCGTGCCACCCGAATTTAAAAATCGCGCCGATGACTACATCAACTTTATCTGCGATGAGGTTTTGCCTGCAATCGCCAACGAACAACTGGCCGATGCGGTTGATCTATTTTGTGAAGAAATCGGCTTCACCGCTGAACAGTGCACAAAAGTCATCAATGCAGCACAAGCCCTTAACCTTCCCGTTAAAGGCCATGTTGAACAGCTCAGCTATATGGGTGGCGCAAAGATGATCGCCAAAGCCAATGGCCTTTCAGTCGACCACCTTGAGTATTTACCAGAAAACGATATCGCCACACTCAAGCAACATAACACTATCGCCGTATTGTTACCTGCAGTATTTTATTACCTGCATGAAACACAGCGCCCACCGATTGAAGCGATGCGTAAAGCGCGGCTGCCAATGGCGGTTGCAACAGACTGTAACCCCGGCAGCGCGCCAATGGCATCACTACTTACGGCGATGAATCAGGCCTGCGTTTTATTTGGGCTAACACCCGAGGAGGCCTTAAGTGGCGCAACCATCAATGCAGCACGGGCATTAGGCATAAAAGAGAAAGGCATACTGGCAAGCGGTTTTGATGCCGACCTTTTATTATGGCAGATAGACTCACCTGCCGAATTAAGTTACACAATTAACATGCACCGACCAAAAAACATCTGGGTGAATGGCAAAAGTGCTTAAGCCTGCAAACATGTCACTCTGGCAAGGTCGCATCGATAATGAGCCGAATGCATTGCGCTGGCATCAAATAATCAAGCCATGGAATACAACACAGCAATGCGACGATGCAACGGTACTGCTCGGTTTTTCCTGCGATGAAGGGGTGCGGCGTAATCATGGGCGGGTTGGTGCAAAAGACGGCCCCACTGCGATTCGCAATGCACTCTCAAACCTCGCGTGGCATCACGACAATATAATGTTTGATGGCGGTGATGTTATCTGCGAAGGTGGACAACTGGAAGCGGCGCAACAACAACTATCACAACGAGTCACTGCTGCTCTGCAACAGGATGCAAGACCACTCATTATCGGCGGCGGGCACGAGGTCGCATGGGGTAGCTTTCTCGGCCTTTCAAATTACCTGCAACAAAGCTCACCAAAAAGCCGCATCGGCATTATTAATCTCGATGCCCATTTTGATCTACGCGACCCCGCACCACAGGCCACCTCTGGCACACCCTTCCGGCAGATTGCGGAATATTGCCATACACAACAGCAACCGTTTCACTACATGGTGCTGGGCATAAACCCACTTGCCAATACCACACCATTATTTGCGTTTGCCAAAGCGCACAATGTCACCTGGCGTTATGACACCGAATGCACCCATAAGCAACTACCCTCAATCACTCAACAACTCGATAACTTTTGCCAACAGATTGATGAACTCTACTTCACCATCTGCCTCGATGTCTTCGCACCACACAGCGCACCCGGCGTTAGTGCGCCGTCCACCATCGGAATCGAACCCGCCTTTGCGCTACAGCTGATCGAGGTGATTAAATCCAGCTGCATTAAACACAATGTGAACTGGCTCATCAGCGACATCGCAGAAATGAATCCCGCATTCGATATCGATCAACGTACCGCACGGCTGGCTGCACGCCTAATCGAGTCAACTGTAAAATTTCACAATCGCTAACACAAAAATAAATACCTTTAAATACAATCAACTAGCAATCATGTTGATGAACAAATGATTTCATAAGCTCGGCCCACCTCACAAACCTGTTTCACATCCATACTTCACTATATACTGCATGAAAAACAATGGATTAATATGATGGCTCGATTTAATAAAAAACTGATAACACTTAGCTCACTGCTTCTAGCTGGCAGTGTCAATGCAGGTGGGCCAGGGTTTGATAATGTTAATATCGATGCAGATGGTGATCTTGTTATTAACCTAGACGCTGACACAACATCACTTGCCGAAGGCGATGGCTTTCTACAGCAGGAAGTTCGCGTCGGCACTCAGACCTATATTCAAACGGTAATCATTGATCCGATGGTTACCCAAACGGTTACTCCGATTGACATACCACCTGACATCACCTTTATTATAGATGAGGGCTCTGCTAATGGTATCGCCTCGTTACCCTACATCCAAAATGATGTAATGGTTACTTGGATTGGCCAGAATGTAGCCTTAGATGGTTTAGGCTCTTCAACTTTTGGCTTCCAAGGCACTGATACAGCCAGCGCTGATTTAGCAGTTGCCACCTTTTCAACAAGTTCAGCCGACGTAACTACAGACCTATTCTTATGGGATAATATAGACTTTGGCGAAGCACCATCGCTTTCGCTACCCCCTATCACTTACCCACGCATTATCCTGGACATGCCTGAAGTCACTATTCCTGCCTCAGGGCGTATTACTCATATCGATCCCGCCATTCTCGGTGGTTATCATGTTGTGACTCTTGATCAAAATGGCAACGAGCAAACTATCCTCACCCGCCCAGAAATCATAACGGATGGCAACGCAAGCTTTGGCGCTTTTGCACCAGGAACACACCATCTAAGTTGGGTGGTGCCAATTCAAGAAGGAATCAATAGCGCAATCGGCATCACGCAAATCCTTCGAATTGAACCGCAGGTCTCGTTTGGCCCCGCAGAAGTTATTCCCGCTGGAGAAGGCAGCCACGTAACCGTCCCTGTTTTTCTAAATGGCTGGGCACCCCAATACCCAGTGAGCATCGAATACAACGTTAGTGGCAACGCCACTAATCCAGGTGGCCACAACGCATCGGCTGGCACTATCACCATTGATTCTGGCACGAAAGGCGAAATCACGTTTGATACCGCAGCAGACAGCATTCACGATCCTGCTGAAGAAATTACCTTTACACTTCACTCTCCACAGAATGCAACCCTCGGGTTAAAGACTACACAACGGGTTAGCATCACTGAGGCCTACGTTGCTCCACAGCTTGACCTGCACGTAGTTCAATTTGAATATGATACTAATTACATGCACCGTCACCGTGATTCGATATTCGGCCCTACTCCAACCGTTACAGCTTCAGTTGAGGTACAGTCATTCAATGCTGTAAAGAACTTTCATATCGACTGGAGTGGAACCGATAACGTTCTTCTTGCACAAAGCACTATCAACAATAACCACCTCACGCTTGACCCAAACAATATTCCACCTGGCTCCTATAGAATAAGCGCAGTGGTCACTGACTATACCGACCCTGAAAAAAGACAATATCAACTTGAAAGAATCATATTAAACTCCGATTTGCCTAATTTGAATGAAACACCATTGCGATCACCCGATCCAGCACACGTTTTCCCCACATTCGAAGGCACAACAATAAACTGGCCTTATGTACCTGGTGATCAAGAAGTGATATTTCAGCCCTCTATGTTAAGAGTTTCGCTAAATAACTTTAGGTACTCCATAGAGCAATCGCCCGTTATTTCAAGTGGACTTAAGCTACGACAAGGCGAGATTTCACTATTAGCAAACGGAACCAGGCACTATATTTCTGAAAGCGACATTGCTGAGCATGGAGGCCCCGATGGCGGCCCGGCACTCTACCCAGTTGACGACGAACTTATCCCCCATCAAATCGTCGACTTTGAAATATCAGGTCTAACCACACCCGGCCAAAGCGTCAGCATTGTCATTCCACAGGAAAACCCAATCCCAGAAAACCCTGTCTACCGAAAATACATGCCACATGCTGGCTGGGTCACCTTTACAGAAAATTCAAACAATAGTCTTGCATCAACCAACAAGGTTAATGGCATCTGCCCAGATCCAGAAGATAGCGCTTATGTTTCAGGTCTTACGGAAGGGGATGATTGCATCAGGCTAACCATTGAAGATGGTGGCCCTAATGACGCGGACCAACAGGCCAATAGTATTATTAAAGATCCCGGTGGAGTCAGTACAGCCGTTGCCACTGCAACAAGTACAACGACCAACAATACCAACAGCACTGAAAGCAAAAGTAGTGGAGGCGGTGGCTCAGGCTTAAGCCTGCTGTGGCTACTGTTGACACTTGGCGCACTGCGCGGCTGGCATCGGCCAGGACATGAGCAACTAAGAAACCGCTGATTAATTGTCAGATGACCAAAGAGAATGCACCCGGGGGCATTATTCAAAGCCCCCCTAACCTGCTAAATATCAGTTGTAGTAACCACAACTTAATCTAACAGGTACATGTGGCATTGCTAATTCGACATCAGCAATGCCACACCATCACCCATACACCAGCCCGATCTTACTCCGCGTCATACCCCAGGTTAGGCGACAGCCAATACTCAGCATCCTGCATCGACATCCCTTTGCGTAATGCATACTCTTCGTCCTGTTCGCGGTTGATCTTGCCGACGCCAAAGTAGATTTCATCCGAGTGGCCATTCCGCTGACCGCTGACATCGGTACCATCGCCTTTCGCTAAGGCAACAGTCCAGACACCCATACTAAAGATTGACAACATTCTCGTCCAGTTATAATCTCAGCTGAAAATCTACATTCATCATTGCGTCAAAGGAGTGACCAATGCCGAAACCTCGTTATGCCCAGCTCTCGTTGGAGAGCACACCCTACTATCATG
>Ga0316207_10005453_pt1 | contig 10531 bp, 11 predicted proteins | sample 6weekpyrite_MG_FD_204943 | JGI IMG/M metagenome (GOLD analysis project Ga0316207, IMG submission 204943) | Microbial mat bacterial communities from mineral coupon in-situ incubated in ocean water Damariscotta River, Maine, United States -... | ecosystem: Environmental > Aquatic > Marine >...
TAATATCTATTCTGTTCTTTTGCTCGGCAAAGGCATAAACCAGCGCTGTATCACACAAAGTATTAATAATTCTTGGGACGCCCCTACTATGATACCAGATAGCTTTACATGCAGAGTCGGAAAACAGGTCCGGATCACCACCCGCAGCTTCTAGTCTGTGCCTTATATAATCACTACCTTCAAGCTGGTTTAAATTAGACAGATGATAGCTGACAGTTACACGTTGGTTAAGCTGTTCCAGTTGTTGAATTTTGAATGTTTCACGCAACTCAGGCTGACCCACCATAATAAGCTGTAAAACCTGGTTTTTATCAGCATTGATATTGGATAGCATACGCAACTCTTCAAGTGCCTTATAAGACAGGTTTTGAGCCTCATCTATAATTAATACCGTCCGCTTACCATTGGCATATTGTTCAATGGCAAAATTGACAAAATTTTCATATAACTCAACGCTCTCCATGTTTTTGTAGTCAAGTCCAAACGTCATTGAAACCCATTGCAGGAGGCTGCCAAAATCGCTGTGGGTGTTGGTGAGCAGGCCAGTGATAAATTGTGCTTCCATATTACTGAGCAGTTTTCTAATCAGTGTCGTTTTACCCGAGCCAATTTCACCGCTAATGACACAGATCCCCGCAGACTCATTGGTAAGACTGTATTCCAGCATGGTCAGGGCCATGGAATGCCCCCTGGTCATATAAAGAAACGATGGATCTGGTAATAATGAGAAGGGTTTTTCCTTAAATCCATGAAATTTTTCGTACATAGCGTGTCTTCTAGCCTCAACATTTACATATGCATATGAAACTGGTTATCTCAGCTGGACAAACTATCCCAGCCCCTTGTATATGCAGTATTTACTCTTCTGGTTCAATTATTTTATATGGTTACAGCTTAACATACATTTATATTCGAATATTGGTATGTGACTCATATCACCTTCTAACACCGCCTACACTGACATCGAGAGTAATTATTGCTATGTTATCAGGTACCTTATCAACTATTTATACTTCTTCATTATACCTGCATAAGGAAAAACTCCCGATTATCATTTATGTAATCTGATTGTAATATTTTTGGGAAATACTCACCTTTATTTAACCTCTGGTGCCAATATGAAACAGGAAGAAATACCTCAAAACAAAGTAAGCTTTTTTCTGCTAGACCAGGGGAAAAGTCCCGTATGGTCTTTTTCAAAGACTAAAGATGCAGTTGCTGGAATTATTTTTAATTTATCGCCATTTGGTGGCAAATTGTTACTCCCAAAAGACTACATCGTTTCAGGTGAAACCATTAAGCTAACCATCACTCAGAAATCCAAATTAGATGAATTAGTTATAAAAGCCAAAATTCTCTGGAAAAAAAGTAGCCCCGGTTCAAATTACGAAGAAATAGGCTGTCAGTTTGTAGACTCTTCAAACCAGTTAACCTTAAATTTAATGCAGTTAATTCGTGTCTCATGGACATCAAACGAAAATTTATATTTCCGATGCCAAATACAATTGATGTAATTCATACTTGCCAGGCAAACAAAGCCTGGCAAGAAAAGACAGAAAATTATTTACACCTTTTAAATCCCAGATGGATAATCATAAAAACACAACCCAGCTTGATTCATTAAATGATTTGAATTACGCCTGTCAAAACCCCTTCCTGAATATTGTTGCGACAACTCTTCACTGGCTCGGTCGAATGCTCTATTAAATGCAACATTCTCATTTCTCTGGTTTTCATATATATCTATATATTTACGGCCTGAAGCGTGTATTGATATATGGCACTGTAATAATGATGAGGATTTATGATGGGAAATTCTCGATATAACGACCTGAACCCGCGTTATATCCCGTGTGTATTTTTCAAATTCAAAACATTGCGTGTTTATCCAGTGACGCAAGTGCTTATTTTCCGTACCATGACGGAATACTATAGATACAATCATGCGACTGCTCCTAAAATTATTTATTATGATCAATCAATATTTATTGATTATTTAACAAAGAATCAGGAAACAGCTGGAGGCCCTCGAATATAATATTTATACTGATGTAAATATTTTAACGAATTTTTTAGATATACAGGGCCACCATCACGACAACTCTCAGAATCTGTAACGATTAGCTCAATAGGCAATAAGCCTGCATCACTATCAAAACCTGTGATTATTTTTGAAAAGCTTAACTCTTCCTGAGTTAACGAAAATACAGCGCCTTGCACACTACTTTTAGAACTCAATTCATAACCTTCACCTATATCAGCTGGTGCTAAAACAACTAAAGTTATGTATAAAAGTATCTGAGACATTATGTATTAAGAAAACCTTTTAATGATTATATGATTAGAGTATATGGGGCATTAAAAATTCATTTCAAGCCAAAATTATTTTTTATCTTTAAAGAGTTATACAAGGATCACCTGGTGAAAATCTGGCGTAGCTAACCCGGACAGATCACTGCCAATACCCGATAAAACTATTACAAAGCAATAAAAAGCAACCTAGAATCCTCTCCCCCCTTTAACAAAAGTGGATTAAGAAAAATTTTCTTTTGACTATTACTTTGAAAACTATATGCAACCGCTCTCTCATCACATATTAATTAGCGACGCCACAATTTTACGAGCTGTACTCATTAGCTATCATAACAAATTTCTTCTTCTTCAAAAAACTGTAATACAACACATTCAACAGGCAATTTTTCTTTATATTTCTCTTCTATACAGCAATGTATTTTATCTTTTAATTCATCCAGGGAATTTGCTGTTACCTTTATATCATCCCCTCTTGCATGGGCATTATACAAAGTACGTTCATGATTGTGCTTAACAATAAAAATCTGTTTACTATAAACAGGCCATGAGGCATGATCATATATAAACAACCAGTGGTATCCTGCGCCAACAATTACAAAAATATGAAAAAATTCATGTGCTTCAAATACAGAATCAACCAGAACTGGCCAACGCAAAAACTCAAGCACAGCACCGATACTATAGGCAATACCCCCATAAAATATATATCTGGCTTCATAGTGGTCATAATCACTGACTACAAAGTAAGCCGTAAAAATACCTATCCATCCCAAGCCCAAATAAAAACTCAGACTAAGCCACTCCGGTAATGTTGAAAAAAAAACCGTCGTCAATGTTACACCGGGGATAGTAATTAACCATACCAGAAGTAAAACAGCCCAACGTTTCGGCCCCCTGAATACCAAAGTATGAATGGGCACAAAAGTACCCGCAATCAAGATCCAGATGGCAGCATGATCTAGTATTTGCAGAACATCCCTTGCACCTGAGTTGTAAGGTAACAAATGGAATACACCGCTCATTGAAAATAAAAAAAGCAAAGAAAAGGTATAGAGAATTAATGATGCGACACGAAGCTTACTCCCCCTGCCTTTATAGACCAGAATGAAACCGGCAATTAAAAACCCTAAAGCAGCAAGTAAATGCAACCAGGCGCTCACCGGGTCATAAAGTCCAAGAAAAGTTATCGATTCGCGCATGATATTCCTATACTAATTAAACAGATTTAGTTTCAGCTGAAAAATATCAGTTATTAATTATATATTGTCTTAATGATTTGTTTAGATGGGTATAACGTATAATAATTATGACCTGTTAATATGACTATTTACCACTTCCCACATTATTTTTTGCAAGTTTCCCTGCTTAAGAATTTTGTCTCCACCATTGAGCAATAATTTCACCCACCGCTGGATTAACCAGATACCCGTATGAACTATGACAGTCAAGGCCTGCATCATCGCGGTAAAAATTATAGATACCCTTACAATGGTCTTCTATGGACTCAACTAAATTATATTGCAACATTTCAGTGAAACTGTCATTAATTCGCTTATCGACTGCGGTGGTATCTCCTACAGATGACACATTGATCCAACGATGAATATTATGTGGAAACCTGTTTTCTTTTGGGTACTGCCTTCCCTGTAGCTTATGTTGTACAAATTTCAGGCCAAGTGGGCTACCCAGACTTAGAAAATCAACTTTACCTGAATGAACCTCATTATGTGAAAGCTCCCACAACGCATCATAGATAATAACTGAGCCGAGACTATGACCAATAATTAATATCTTTTCATTTTTATCAAGTCTCTTGCGTAAAACAGATTTCAACATGCCACGAATTTCATAACCGATATTGCCATGATTTTCAAAATAAGCATTGGTTTCTTCAATTGTCTTTCTGGCGGACTCAGGTAACCAGCGAATCAGCCAGGTAAAATGATCCGCAAGGGTATAAAAAAAACGAATTAAATTAACTCTCCACGAGCCAGCTTCACGAATTTCCTGTTGGGTTGGGCCATGACTGTTAAGCAATTCATCTATCCAGGGAAGGTCACGTGCCGTGTCATGACTGTATTGATAATAGGCATAATTCCACCCTACGAGATGAAATGAGGTTTTGTGCTGCTCAATATCAATGGCGATATCGGGCTCTGCTCTACGCACTCCTTCGAGCAGGGTTCGCCATAACATATTTCTGTGCTGATCAGCTGGCGGTTTGGGGCTCTTCCCAGGAACATAAATAATATGTTTTGTATTCATCTTACGTGTGTCATATTACTTTTAATCAATTATGACCTATTAGCGTTTTGCACCTTATATCGCATTATTTTGAGTTATATTGTTCAACAACTTAAAACCCAGATATTATTATAACGGAACCTCTACTGTCCCGTAAAAAGAAATGATTTTACGTTTATACCGAACTTTATAAGTATTAAGGGTTAAAGTTAGCCTGGTAACCTCAACCCATTACTCTGTAATTAACGGGACAGCAATGATTAGACATTAATCGAAATTGTCATCCCCGAATATTTAACGGAGATGACAACACTTTCACTTAAAGTGACTCAAAATACTTCAGCATTTGTACTCTTTGTTTTTCAGTTGGTAAACGGCCGCGACCAGCCTGCATATTGTCTTTCATATGTTTTATTTTTGTTGTGGCGGGTATTGCACAAGTAATTGCTGGATGTGAAACAACGTATTTTAAAAAATATTGCCCCCAGCTGTTACAGTCAATCTCTCCTGCCCATGCAGGTAATGGCTTGCCATTAACTTTTTTAAACAGATCGCCACGTTGATAAGGTCTATTAGCGATTACCGAGATTCCTTTTTCCTGTGCAATTGATAAGAGGGGTGACTCAACACTTCGGTTAGCTATGTTGTAACTCAATTGTACAAAATCAAAGTCGTGCTTACGCAATATTTTTTCTAGCTTATTATGAAATCGACCATGAGAGGTGGTTATACCAATGTAGCGAATTTTCCCATCTGCTTTCATTTGCTTCAGGGTTTCATAATGATTTTCCCAGTCAACCATATTATGAATCTGCATAAGGTCAAAGTTTTTTATACCCCACAGTTTCCGAGATTGTTCCATTTGATCTATACCTTCCTGCTTACCTTCAATCCAGACTTTTGTTGCAGCAAATAGATTTCCCTTACCCATTTTCAAATCAGGTAACAACTGACCAATCACTTCCTGTGATGTACCATACATAGGCGATGAATCTATCATTTCTCCACCCATGTCAAAAAATGTCTGTATGACCTGTTCCAGCCTTAATAGCAATCCTGTATTACCGCTGGCATCAAACGTTCGTGAGGTTCCCATTCCTATTACAGCTAATTTTTCACCCGTTTTTAATATGGTTTTATAATTCTGCGGCAATGCGGCATTAGCATCACCTACTTTAGACAAGGGTAATGCCAATCCCGCTCCCAGCGTAATAGCAAGGTTAATAAATTCACGTCGACTCATTTTTCTTATAATTTTCATTTTTCCTCCTTTTTTATTTAGAACCATATCATTAGTTGCCAGTAAGATGCTAATTTTTATCGACAATTTTTTCCTGCTGACGGCCAAGATAATAGGCAACACATGCCCATACAAGCGCCAGCGGGACTGCAATTACTGCAATACCAGATAAACTCAGGCCTGCACTTCTCATACCTGCAAAAACCCAGGCGCTAATCGCATCTCCCGCTCGATAAACAACCGTATCGATAAAATTTTTAGCCTTATATTTCTCTTCTCGACTCAAAACTACATATAACATTTCACGTGCGGGGCGCATAAGGGCATAGTTCCCTGCCCTCCTTATAACCTGTACCGCCAGGAAAACTACCAGCACTGGAGCGATACTGAGAAGAATAAAACCCGCGGATAACAAAACGGGAATTATCGCCAGCATAACTGCCAGACCAAACCATTTAATTAATCGGCTGGTGAGAAATAGCTGTATAAGTAAGGTCAGCACATTTACAGCTAAATCTATTGTTGCAAACACAGCCGTGCGTTGAGCTGAATCATCAAACGCATCACGAATAATTTGTGCCTGCATAAAATATAAAAATGTTGAAAGCGTGGTAAACAACAACATCATCATGCAAATTCCCAATAGATATGGGGAACGAAAAACCAGTATGATGCCTGACCAGATACCACCACCAATTATATTCTCTACCTGCTTATTCTCACGCATGCCCTGTTGAATGCTTCGCTGACTTTCTTCCTGTCCCACTTCTTCTTTAATAGCTGTATTCGATATCGACCATTTTGTAAGATTACTAATGCACACAATCGCCCATAAAAGAAACACCGCTGACAACAGTAATAGTTGAGCTGCTCCTAATGCTTGAACAAATAATGCTGTAATAGCAGGACCAACCAGAGCACCAGCTGTACCCCCAGCAGCAATGAATCCAAATAAACGACGCGCTTGTGTGTTGTTATATATATCGGCCATAAAGCTCCAGAAAACAGAAACCACAAACAGATTAAAAACACTGGTCCAGATAAAAAATGCACGGGCAATATATTCCACTGACACCTGCCACTCCATCAGACCATAAAATAACACCAGCATAAATATGAAAAACCAGTAGATATAAGGCAGAAATTGCCGTCGAGGGAAGCGTGAACTAATCCAGCCAAACAGGGGGATGGCTATTGCCATGACCAACAGGGTGCCCGTAAATAGCCATTGAAGGTTTTCAATTCCACCGAGCACCCCCATCTCATCTCGCATTGGTCGAACAATGTAATAACTGCATAATAATGCAAAGAAATAACTGAAAGACCATAACAGAGCCTGAAGCTCACCAGGCTCAACCTGAACAGTCTTGAGCAATACACAACGAAGTTTGAAAGCAGCCTGGTTCATGCGGTATCTCTTATTTGAAACATTTTTATAGATGAAAAAGCATGACTCTCAGATTAAGAACAATGATAATGAAAAACAACATTACCACGACCCTGCTTCAGATATTCTCAACTTTCTCTTTTTATCGAGCAGTTTATTACTAATTTAGATTCCTGGGTAGGCCTGACGTGCCTGTTCAATGTCACAACCCTGGATATTATTCAACATGCTTCAGGCTGAACGACGATACGGGGTAGTTTTGTTTTTCGAATGAGCCTGGTATTTTACAATTATGTCTAATACCTTTTAATTACTTTAAAATATCCTTCTGCATTAATCCCACTTTGTGCAATTCAGCACAAGCGCACTTCACCATTATTGTGCATACATTGTTTTATGTGCACAGATATAAACTATAGATAATTAGTATTCTTTTCAATAAGTGCTTATCACTTGCAGAATCAGCTACTTACATTTTGGCACGATTTCTGCTCTCCTAAACCCATTCTTTTCTGAACAAAACACCAACGGGGGTGTGAGTGGCAACGTGGCCTAAGAAACTCATTTTTTCATCATCTCAAAAAGAGATATTGTTATTACAGAGGAAATCTTATGCCTAAAAAACTCATCTTTAAATCAATCACCGGAATGTCATTTGTAATAGCCGGACTATCAGTTCAGCAATTAAGCTTTGCCGATAGTATTGCCGGCGTTTTTTCAGCGGGTAAAGCAAGTTTGAATATGCGTTACCGATATGAAAATGTTGATGATGGGAACCCAGCAACGGATGATGCAGAAGCGCACACACTTCGTTCGAGATTAGGATTTACAACCGGTTCATATTACGATTTAAAAGCACATGTAGATTTTGAAGCTATCAACACCGGTGGTGATTTAAATTCTGGCACTAATGGACATACTGATTATGCAAAAGTGATTGACCCAAAAGGAGAAGAATTAAATCAGGCCTGGTTGTCATATACCGGTATCAATAGCACTGATTTTAAGCTCGGCCGTCAACGTATTATTCTGGATAACGCACGTTTTGTTGGTAATGTTGGCTGGCGCCAGAACGAACAGACTTTTGATGCTTTCAATATTACAAATGAAAGCTTTAGTGATATTAAGTTCTCACTTATACATATTGCACAGGTAAATACTATCAAAGGTGGTTCAGTAGATACCGCACATAACCTGTTCAATGTGGGAATCGATAAAACACCCATTGGTAAAATTACTGCTTATGCATATATGCTAGGCGATGATGTTAAAACTGATACAGACACTCTTGGCTTGCGGTTAAAAGGTTCTGCAGGATCATTTTTATACACTGCTGAGTTTGCACAACAATCTGACGCGGGTGACAACCCCAGCGAATTGAATGTAGCTTATTTGTTTGGTGAAGCAGGCTTTAAGGTGAGCAAAACCAACCTTTTTCTAGGGTATGAAAGCCTGGGAAGCGATGGTGGTAACGCAGGATTCCAGACACCACTAGCAACCAAGCATGCATTTAACGGTTGGGCCGATAAGTTTTTATCAACACCAGCTGATGGTTTAAATGATGCGTACCTAAAAGTAATTTCTAAATTTTCAGGTATGAAGTTTGTGGGTTTATACCATGACTTTAGCTCAGATTATGGCAGTACAGATTATGGTACAGAACTGAATCTGGTACTGGTTAAGCCAATTAACAAAACATTCAAAGGTCTAATCAAATATGCGGATTACAATGCCGATGATTTTTCGACCGATACTAAAAAAATCTGGTTTGCTTTAGAGGCTAACTTCAAACAGTAAATAATGGAGTGGTCAAACAAAAGTAGCTATGGATGGCTTTTTAAAATAAATGAAGCTGCATGACTTTATTTTTTATAAGACGGCTTATTGCATATATGTATAATTGTTTTTCTGAAGCCGAACTATTTCGGCATCGGCCATCGGTACCATTTTTACAAAACCATGTATATCTTCAGGCTCATATTTTAATACTTTAGCAGCAGCACGACACATTCTAAATTCAATAGATGTACCTACCGTTAAACTTTGCGCACGCTTCATAATTTCTGAATGCTTTTTCATACCTTCAATTGCAAAAAACGGAATCGCATCACCATGAATGATTACCACAATTGAACTATCAAATATATCAGATTCATACAATTTAAATAGATAACTTACTCGATCAAGAATATTCGAAATATCTTCCTTATTTCCAGATGTTAAATCGTATAGAACTTTGCCAGGCCCATACTTAATATCTAGTACACCAGCACTGCCCCAGGGCGCATCTTTATTCGCACCAACTGCAGAAATATTGCCCAAGATAAATGATATAAATAAAACTGATTGTAGATACTTCTTCATATAAACTCCAAAAAATTTTATGTTGAACAATAAACCCAATTACACCTATAACTTATTTGGATGACTGTAAGCCTCCCAAGCCTATTGGGACACTCACTTTAAAAGCCTATTGGGGCACTCACTTTAACGCTCACTTTAACGAGCCTATTGAGACACCCTCATTGAACCTATTGGGACACCCACTTTAACCTGTTGAGAGAAGCTATCAGCCTATTATGACATATATGGATGCCCCACTAATGCCAGCAAAATTCCATCTCATCGTGCATAAATCACGATAATATTCTTATAACATCCTGGTATCACAGCTAACATTTGAGGCTTATATATATTTTAAAGGAGAGAGTAACGGTTAGCGTATGAATCAGTGTTCTACCATTTGATTTCTTTACCACCCTCTACTACCAGGCCAGAATTTATAATACTGGTAACAACATGAACACTCTGTAAAGTTACATTAAAATACTGAGCTAAAGCGCTTGCTAAGCCTATTTGGAGTGATGATATATCCTTTCGAGACCACATTGATGGCAATAATAAATTAGCCATTACATTATAATTATTTCCTAGCTGCACTTTACTTTCAACGATATTTACAGTCATGTGTTCAGATGATAGTTTTGACTCTTTTGACCAGATATTTATCAGGCTTACAGAATAATCTAAACTTGATTGACATTTCGGTGTGATGACGCAATTAGCGATGGGCATTTTTGATAACCTGTTAAATTTTTCGAGCATAAAACTACAGTAAGTAAACTCATAAGTAGATACAAGACGGGAGACTATTAACATTCCGATCCATTATCCGGTAAAAGTATTATCGTTTATCGCATTACATATCTACATTAATCGAACTTGGATTCAACCAATAAGTGCATAACTTGAAAAGGTAGAAAAAAAGATTAGCTGCCTATAAGCTAATCACTTTTCTCCGGCAAGAGATGCAATGATGAAAACATATAAACAGCTAACCTATGAAC
>Ga0316207_10005454_pt1 | contig 10531 bp, 8 predicted proteins | sample 6weekpyrite_MG_FD_204943 | JGI IMG/M metagenome (GOLD analysis project Ga0316207, IMG submission 204943) | Microbial mat bacterial communities from mineral coupon in-situ incubated in ocean water Damariscotta River, Maine, United States -... | ecosystem: Environmental > Aquatic > Marine >...
CGGCGCTTTTTGTCTATGTGTTTTTCGTGTCCATGGCTTCGCCTATTCCTGCGGCATTGCTGTTGGCGGTATTTTGGCTGATCCACATCGCGTTTTTTGTTGCACTTATCATATTTTACCGTGCGTCTTTTATCCATGAAAGCGACATGATCTGGCGAGTGCTGGGTATTGCTGCACTGGGTCACGTTGCCGCATTTCTTGTCGCATGGGCGATTTGGCCTGAATTGGTGCGCGACCACATCCTGCCTGTGTTCGAGAACATCCGGTTTTTAGGGTATTTTGTGGCGCCGGCGGCAGGGGTGACAGCCATGTTGTATGTGACCCGCAGCGGCGGGGCTTTCTTGACAATGCTGAGTTTCTCAGCGGCCGCCTTTTATATCATCCACACCGGCTCGCGTGGGGGGGCTGTCGCGATTGTCGCAGGGCTCTGTGTGGCGGCCGCCTATCTTGCGTGGCATCGCCGCCGCGTTTTGGGCGGGCGGGCGGTCGTGTTGCTTGCCGTTACAGTGGCCTTGCTGGTGATATCCGGTTTCTTGCCCAATTTGCCCTGGCCGCCTCTCTTTGACCGCGCGGTTGCGGATGTCAGCAACCCTGGGCTGGGCGCGCTGAGCGGGCGGGATTGGGTCTGGTCAGTGTCGGCGGATGCCATCAAGGAAAACTGGCTGATCGGATACGGCCCGGCCTTTCTGGTACATATCTACATTCTGGTTCTGGACGGTGCGGAGGTCAGCGTCCGAAATTCGCACAACATCGTCCTGCAATTCTTGCTGCATTGGGGTGTTTTGGGGTCTGCGCTCATCTTTGCTACGGGGATGTCTTTTGCGCGCAATATCTGGACGGCCCTGACCATAAAAACCGATCATGCCCTGCTTCCGCTTGTTGCTTTGGTGACGATGCTGGTCCACTCGCTTGTGTCGGGCGTATTTTTTTACCCTTACTCGACCGTCATTGCGATTGTTGCGTTTGCCTGCCTTGATCGGGTCGGCTGGCAGGAACAACGATCCCGATCCGCAGGCACCGATTAACATGGGGTAGGGCCGCAGGTCGCAGGCGTTGACCACGGCCATTCTGAACACCGCGAGGGCGCACAACGCAGAGAGAGAACATGAACTTACAAGGTGCAATTGATGTCTTATTCTGGCACGCTTTGGCGGGAACGATAGGAAGGTGGAAATGACGATAACATCGGCGGGGCAATTGGATGCGTTTCTTCGTGCGGTCGCTGACCGACGTGCCGTTGTCGGTATCATCGGGCTGGGGTATGTCGGTATTCCCTTGATGCGTTCTGTCGTCGAGGCAGGGTTCAAGGTTATCGGTTTTGATGTCGATGAGGGCAGGGTGGCCCAGCTGAACAGCGGGCAATCCCCCATCAGTCACATCCAGCCCGACGAGATCGCCAGGCTCGTCGCTTCGGGTTTTGAGGCGACGGTGGACCTTTCGCGGGCATCTCAATGTGATGCCCTGATTATTTGCGTGCCCACCCCGCTGAATGAATACCGTGAGCCCGATCTGAGCTTTGTTACCGACACGATGGACAGTATCGTGCCGCATTTGCGGTCCGGCCAGTTGCTCAGCCTTGAATCCACAACCTGGCCCGGTACGACGAAGGAAGTCTTGCTGCCCCACGTCGCAAACGCGGGGCTGAGCGTCGGAGAAGATTTTTTTCTGGTCTACTCCCCCGAACGCGAAGACCCCGGAAATGCGCATTTCGACACCCAGACAATCCCGAAGGTTGCAGGTGGCCATACTGCGGCGTGCCTGACGGCTGCGCAGGCGCTATATGGGGCATTCATCGATGCCATTGTCCCTGTCTCATCCACCGAAGCCGCCGAGATGGTCAAGCTGCTTGAGAATATCCACCGGTCCATCAATATCGGTCTGGTCAACGAAATGAAGATCGTCGCTGATGCCATGGGCCTTGATATTTTCGAAGTGATAGATGCCGCCAAGACCAAACCCTTTGGCTTCACAGCCTACTATCCCGGTCCCGGCATTGGCGGCCATTGTATTCCGATTGATCCCTTTTATCTGACCTGGAAGGCGCGTGAATATGGGCTGCATACACGGTTCATCGAATTGGCGGGTGAAGTGAACGCCGCAATGCCGCAGTATGTGGTGGACAAGACCATTCGCGCCCTGAATGCAGAAGGCAAGAGCCTGAAAGGCGCCAAAGTCCTTGCGCTGGGCATCGCCTATAAACCCAACGTGGATGATATGCGCGAAAGCCCCAGCGTGTTCGTGATGGAGCTGTTGCGCGACTGGGGGGCAGAAGTTGCCTATTCCGACCCCAACGTCCCGGTGTTTCCAAAGATGCGCCAACACAGTTTTGAACTGTCATCAGTGGACCTGACAGCACAGAGCATTGCGGGCTATGATGCGCTGATCCTGCTGACGGATCACAAGGATTTCGACTATGACCTGATCCGGGCCAATGCGCGGATCCTGGTCGATACACGCGGCAAGTTTCGCGGCGATGATCGCGTTGTGAGGGCATAAGGAGTGATGGTGTGACAACCCAATATGCGTTGATCGGAGCCGCAGGCTATATCGCGCCGCGCCATATGAAAGCGATCCGGGAAACTGGTGGCAATCTGGCCGTCGCCCATGACACCAACGACAGCGTTGGGATCATCGACAGCCATTTTCCCGATGCCGCATTCTTTACTGAATTTGAGCGGTTTGAAGCCCATCTGCATCAGTTGCGGCGCAGGGCTCAGCCGGTGTCTTATGTTGGCATTTGCAGCCCCAATTACCTGCACAAGGCGCATATGGCCTCTGCGCTGCGCGCGGGGGCGGATGCAATTTGTGAAAAGCCACTCGTCCTTGATCCTGCCGAGATCGACGATCTGGCAGAGCTCGAACGTGAAACGGGCCGGCGCATCAATTCCATCCTGCAACTGCGTTTGCACCCTGCGATCATCGCACTGAAAGACCGGATCGCCGAAGGCCCCGGCGACAAGATTTATGACGTCGATCTGGGCTATTTCACATCGCGTGGCGCTTGGTATCATGCCAGCTGGAAAGGGTTGGAGCAAAAGTCCGGCGGCATCGCAACCAATATCGGCGTGCATTTTTATGACATGCTCAGCTTTGTCTTTGGACCGCTGAAGGAAAACATCATCCACCACCGGGCGGCTGATGCGGCGGCAGGGTATCTAGAGTTTGCCCAGGCCCGCGTGCGTTGGGTCTTGTCGATCAATCGCGATCACCTGCCGGTCCACACGCCTGCGGGCCAGACCACCCACCGATCAATCACGGTAGAGGGCGAAGAGATCGAATTTTCGGGCGGATTTACCGATCTGCATACGGCATCCTATCAGGGTATCTTGGCGGGCAATGGCTTTGGCCTTGATGTGGCGCGCCCGTCGATTGAACTGGTCAGCCGCATTCGCACTTCTCCGATTGAGCCGGGGCAGGGTGAGAGGCACCCAGATATTGAACAGATATTAACCTGAAAGAGCGCCATGTTTACGGAGAATTCAACGAATTTCGCAACAATTTCAGATGGACATGACCTGATCATCACGCGAGATTGTGATTTTTCATATATTGGCAAGGTGCTCACTAGGCTTCCTCGGCGAGTCGTGCCATGCGGAAGCCGAGATCATATTGAAACAGCCCTATCTTTTCCGGAGGTGGTGGGGGTCATCACTACGCCAGACCTGGCTGCTTGTGTTCCTGCCCGTCTAGGCCTTTGCCTCACCCCTGATCCTGTTGCCACGGCAATCGCATTGCACGAAGCACTTTGCGCACTTCCGAATTTTCACTGGCGGCGCTTCGCTACCAATGTTCACCCCTCTGCACAAATACATCCTTCGGCAATCATCGCAGATCATGATGTCGTGATTGGCTCGGATGTGGTTGTTCACGCAGGGGCAATTGTCCTTCCTCGAGTTATTGTTGCGGAAGGATGCTCCATTGGTCCTGGAACAGTCCTCGGGACGGATGCATTTGAGGTCAATTCCCGGGTTAGCCCGCAACGCATTGTGAAGCAGGCAGGGGGCGTTCGTCTTGGACCGTTCGTCGAGATTCAGGCAAGATGTACCCTAGTGCGAGCAACCTTTGGTGGGTTTACAGAGATCGGCGCGGAAAGCAAGTTCGACTGTCAGGTTCACCTTGCGCACGATTGCCATGTTGGGCGCAAGGTCTGTATCGCGGCATGTGCCGAAATTTCCGGTCGCGTCACCATTGGTGATGAAAGTTTTATCGGTCCCAACAGCAGTATTTCGAACGGACTGGAAATTGGCGTTGGTGCACACATCACACTGGGGGCTGTTGTTGTAAAAAACGTTGCTCCCAAAGCGCGTGTTAGCGGAAATTTTGCGATCGAACATGCCAAACTCATCTCACACATCAAGTCAATTCGATGAAAGAGTTACACTTCATTGATCTCGCAGCCCAGCAGGCCCGTTTGCGTGACAGGATAGATGCGCGCATCGCCGGCGTTCTGGATCATGGCGCCTATATCATGGGTCCGGAGGTTGCCGAACTGGAAGCAAAGCTTGCCGCTTTTTGTGGTGCGGCCCATTGTATCAGTTGCGCCAATGGCACGGACGCGCTGCAACTGGGGCTGATGGCGCTGGGAGTGCGGACCGGCGACGCAGTGTTTGTGCCGTCCTTTACCTTTGCCGCCACCGCCGAGGTCGTGCCGTGCATGGGCGCGACGCCCGTTTTTGTCGATATTGACCCCGCAACCTACACCATGCAGGCAGACAGCCTGCGCCGCGCGGTGGCCCATGCCAAAACGCTGGGCCTGCGGCCTGCGGCGGTCATCGCGGTTGACCTCTTTGGACTGCCAGCGGATTACGCGGCGTTGCAGGCTGTCGCGGATACGGAAGGGCTTGTGATGATGGCCGACAGCGCGCAGGGGTGGGGCGGTCTGATCGACGGCCAGATGACAGGGACTTTCGGCAAGCTTACCACGACGTCGTTCTTTCCGGCCAAGCCGCTGGGCTGTTATGGCGATGGTGGTGCGATTTTTACCGATGACGCTGCCCTTGCCGCCGTGTTGGACAGCCTGCGGGTCCACGGAAAAGGGAGTGACAAATACGACAACACGCGGATCGGGATGAACTCGCGCCTGGATACCTTGCAGGCGGCGATCTTGTTGGAAAAACTCGCGATATATGAAGATGAGATCGCGGCGCGCAACGCTGTAGCCACGCGCTATAGTGCTGCTTTGCATAACTATTTTGTTACCCCCCAGGTGCCACAGGGTTATCGATCAATCTGGGCGCAGTACACCCTGCGCACCAAAGATAGCACGATGAGGGCCGGGGTCATGGATGCCCTGAAATCGGCAGGCATCCCGGCGACCATCTATTATCCCCGGCCGCTGCACCGTCAAACCGCCTTTGCAGAATTTCCAGCGGATCCGGCAGGTTTGGAGCAAAGCGCGGCCGCGGCAAAGACGGTCTTCAGCCTTCCGATGCACCCCTATCTGACGCTGACCGATCAGGACAGGATCATCGGGGTCTTGCAGCAGGCATGCTGACACCGATGCGCAAGATGCTGGCGCGCGCCGGGCAAAGCCCCTTTGTGCGCAATGTGGGGATATTGACGAGCGGAACGGTCTTCGCACAGGGGCTGGCCGTGCTGGCGCTTCCCGTTCTGACCCGGCTTTACAAACCGGAGGCCTTTGGCTTGCTCTCCGTCTATGTGGCTTTGATGGGTTTTTTTGCATCCGTTGCGACGCTGCGCTTCGATATCGCAATCCCCATTCCCGAGCAGGATGATGAGGCGGCGAACCTGCTGGCTCTGGCGCTGGTCATCGCGACAGGCGTTGCCCTGGCTTTGGGGCTGGGTGCGGTGCTGTTTCCAACGCAGATCACGGCAGGGCTGCGACAGGACGCCTTGCTCCCTTACCTGTGGATGGTGCCGTTGGCTGTGTTTGGGGTCGCGAGCTATAACACCTTGCAATCCTGGAGCACACGCCAGAACCGGTACGGACTGGTGACACGCACCCGCATCCGCCGAGCGATTGGTGGCACCTCTGTCCAGCTGGGGTTGGGTGTGATCGGGGTAGGCCCCATTGGTCTGCTGGCAGGGCAATTGCTGAACGCTGCCCTTGGGGTCACCGGGCTGGCGCGAGCTATCTGGCGCTTCGATACCGACCAGACATCCGCGATTTCGAGGCAGGCCATGCGGGCGGCCTTTGCGAAATACCGCGATTTTCCTGCGCGGCTGGCCCCTGCTGCCGTGCTGGAAGCGGGATATCAGTTTCTGCCGTTCCTGATCCTGGGGCCGGTCATCGGGGCGGCAGAGGTTGGGATCCTCTACCTGACGATGCGGGCCATGGCATTGCCCGTCACACTTGTCGGCGCGTCGATTTCATTGGTCTTTCTTGCCGGTGCCACCAAACGCCGCCAGGGCGGGACATTGGGCGTTTTCACCCGCAGGATCATGCGGCATGCTTTTCTGGTTGGCGCCCCCGCGATCGCTGCAATTGGTGGGTTTGGCTATCTTCTTGGCCCTTGGATATTGGGCGCGGGATACGATTTCGTGCAGGAAATCGTGCTGTGGACGGTGCCCTGGTTTGTCATGCAGGCAGTCTACACGCCAGTGTCCACCCTTTTTGCAAGCACCAACCGGCAGTCCCAATGGCTTGGACTGCATTCACTGGGGTTTGTGATGATCGTTGGAGGCACATTCGCCGCAACCAGACTGGCCCCCGACAGCGCCGCGATCCTTTTTGCGCTGGCGAACTTTGGGTTCTATGCCTTCATGGCCCTGGCTCTTGCCCGGCTCAGCTATCGCATTGAAACGCGCCCATGACGTCCGCCGGAGATTGACTGATCCGCGTGGACAGTGGCATGTGTGACCTAACGAGATGAGGGCGTCTTGGCGAAAACAATCTGGTATATTTCAAAATACGTCACACCAGGATACGCAGCGCGCGCGGGTGCGCGCGGCTATCTGATCCTGCGTGAAATGGTGAAATCGGGGCACCGTGCGGTGCTGATTTGTTCGGATGCCAACCACCTGGCAACCCCACCGGCGTTTGACCAACCGGTTTTCAGTGAGGTAGTCGATGGGGTCGACGTGCATTGGCTGCGGACGCGCAAGTTCAAGTCGGCCAATTCTCTGGGACGTATCCTGAGCTGGATCGACTTTGAGTGGCGCCTTTGGCGGATGCCAAAGGCCCGGATTCCCAAGCCTGACGCCATCATCGTTTCAAGTCTGTCGCTCTTGACCGTCCTCAACGGGTTATGGATGCGCCGAAAATACCGTGCCACCCTGGTTTTCGAAATTCGCGATATCTGGCCTCTGAGCCTGCAAGAACATCGCGGCTGGAGCAGATGGAACCCGATTGTGATGGCGCTTGGCTGGGTTGAATGGCTGGGCTACCGTTATGCCGACATTGTTGTCGGAACCATGCCAAACCTGGGCGCGCATGTCACAGATGTGCTGGGTTACGAACGCGCGGTGGCTTGTGTGCCGCAAGGTGTGGACGACGCACTGCTGGAACCCACCCCTCCTTTAGATCAGGGGTTTGTTGCGGAATTCATCCCAAAAGACAAGTTCACCGTGGTCTACGCTGGCTCGATCGGTGTGGCAAACGCCCTCGATATCCTGTTCGAGGTCGCCGAGGATCTCAGGGCCGTTGAAAACCTGCATTTTCTGGTGCTGGGCGAAGGCTATCTCAAGGTGCAGTATCAAGAAAAATACAAACATCTTTCCAACCTGACATTCGCGCCTGCGGTCCCCAAGAACATGGTGCAGTCGGTGTTGGCACATGGCGACCTGATGTTCTTGTCGGTGCCCAGGTCGCGCCTGTTGGACTTCGGACAATCCCTCAATAAAATCATTGACTATATGTTATCGGGAAAGCCGGTGCTTGCGTCCTTTTCAGGATATCCTTCAATGCTGAACGAGGCAGAATGCGGCGGTTTTGTTCCGGCAGGTGACGCAGGCGCCTTGGCGGCAGAGATCAAACGATATCTGGCCATGCCGCAAGAACAGCGCCTTGCGATGGGCCGAGCTGGGCGCGACTGGGTGTTGACGCATCGCAGGTTCTCAGCGCTTGCCGATGATTATCTGAACCTGCTTGATGAATCGGGGGCATCTTGACGCTGACAATTGCATTTGGAAAAGGCCGCTCCGGGCGCGGCAAGCCGGCACGATGAAAAGATTGCTGGATATTGCCTTGGCCGTGCTTGGGCTTGCGCTGCTGTCGCCGATTTTCGTGGTCTTGGCTCTGCTGATCCGCCGCACCATGGGGTCACCCGTGCTGTTTCGGCAAACCCGCCCCGGCAAGGATGGCATTCCCTTTGCGATGGTCAAATTTCGTACGATGCGGGATGCGCTGGATCACGATGGCAATCCCTTGCCGGACGCAGACCGCATGACCCCCTTGGGCCACAAACTGCGGGCGTCGTCGCTGGACGAACTGCCAGAGCTTTGGAACGTGTTGAAAGGCGACATGAGCCTTGTCGGGCCGCGCCCACTATTGACGGAATACCTGCCGCTCTATTCGGCCGAACAGGCGCGGCGGCACGAGGTGCGGCCCGGCGTGACCGGATGGGCGCAAATCAACGGGCGCAACGCGATTTCATGGGAAGAAAAATTCGCGCTTGATATATGGTATGTCGATAACCTCTCGATCGGTTTGGATTTGAGGATTATCTGGGCAACGCTGCGCAAGGTCATCGCCCGCGAAGGCGTATCCGCGAAAGGTGAGGCCACAATGGCGCGGTTTGTTGGAACAAAGACGGATCCTGAGGAATGATTTTTATTTACAGCTTTGGTGGACATGCCCGCGAATTTGCGCGGATCGTCCGCACGGCAAATCCGGGGCAGGATGTCCTATTTATTGATGATGGAGGCGTTGAGGGGGCGGTCACATACCAGCGGGCGCTCGAGTTGAAAGGGGATCAAGACGGACATGTGGCGATTGGGTTTGGCGATGGGCAACTGCGCAGGCAAAAGGCCGCGCTGGTCTTGAAGGATAGCTTCCGACTTCTTCCGGTTGTTGCTCCGACCTGCATTGTTGGGGACGACGTAAGTATCGGCGAAGGCGCGGTTCTTAGTGACTTTTCAATGATCACCGCGAATGTTGAAGTTGGCCGATGTTTTCACGCAAACATGTACAGTTATGTGGCCCATGATTGTGTCCTTGGTGATTTTGTTACCTTGGCGCCACGCGCGTCTGTCAATGGCCGGGTCGTCATCGAAGATGAGGTCTACGTCGGTGCCGGGGCCACCATTCTTCAGGGCATTACCAAAGCGCCGATCACCATCGGCAAAGGTGCCGTGATTGGCGCCCATGCACTGGTCACCAAAGATGTCGCACCGGGTGCCACGGTTGTTGGCGCGCCTGCGCGCCCGTTGGCAAAGAAATAGAATATGCTCAACGGTCCTTTCTCCTCCTGGCCCTCGTTTTCCGAAGAAGAGGCACAAGCTGCCTCGCGCGTCCTGCTGTCCAACCGTGTGAATTACTGGACGGGTCAGGAGGGCCGCGCGTTCGAAAAGGAATTCGCTGCCTGGTGCGATACAGATCACGCTATCGCCGTTGCCAATGGCACCGTTGCCCTTGATCTGGCCTTGTTGGGCCTTGAGATCGGCGCGCGACATGGCGGTGCAGCCACTGACGAGGTGATCGTCACGCCACGCACGTTTCTGGCCTCGGTTTCGGCCGTCGTCACCGCCGGTGCGCGCCCTGTCTTTGCCGATGTGGACCGCGACAGTGGGACGATCACGGCAGAGACAATCGCCGCGGTCATCTCGCCCAGAACCAAAGCCATTATCGCCGTCCATCTGGCCGGTTGGCCTTGTGAGATGGACCCGATCATGGCGCTCGCGGACATCCACGGTATCAAAGTGATCGAAGACTGCGCACAGGCGCATGGTGCGCGTTACAAAGGGCGGCCTGTTGGCGGGATCGGTCACATCGGCGCCTGGTCTTTCTGTCAGGACAAGATCATGACCACCGGCGGCGAAGGTGGGATGGTTACGACGAATGATCGCGCGCTCTGGTCGCGAATGTGGTCTTACAAGGATCACGGCAAAAGCTGGGAAGCTGTCTATGAACGCGATCACCCGCCGGGGTTTCGGTGGCTGCATGAAAGCTTTGGCACAAACGGACGCATGACCGAAATGCAGGCGGCTATCGGGCGAATACAACTGACGCGCATGCCGCAGTGGCAAGCAGCACGCAGGGCCAATGCCGCCAAGATTGCCGCAGCACTCGCGCCATTTTCATCACAAGACGGCCCGGTTCGCGTCGCCACAAAGCGATGTGCAGGGTGTTCGGATTGCGATGACCGAACCGGCTGCCGGCATGCCTTTTACAAATACTACGCCTATGTCCGACCTGAAAACCTGGCCGAGGGCTGGACCCGCGACAGGATCTTGGCAGAGATATCTGCGCAAGGCGTGCCGTGTTTTCAGGGAAGCTGTTCAGAGGTCTACCTGGAGAAAGCCTTTGACAACACCGGATGGCGGCCCGAACATCGGCTTCCGGTTGCCAAGGAACTTGGTGAAACCAGCATCATGTTCCTTGTGCATCCAACGCTGACCACCGCCGAAATGG
>Ga0316207_10005455_pt1 | contig 10530 bp, 9 predicted proteins | sample 6weekpyrite_MG_FD_204943 | JGI IMG/M metagenome (GOLD analysis project Ga0316207, IMG submission 204943) | Microbial mat bacterial communities from mineral coupon in-situ incubated in ocean water Damariscotta River, Maine, United States -... | ecosystem: Environmental > Aquatic > Marine >...
TTATTTCATCATTTACATATCTTCCACCGCGAGCATATACATCATTTTTTTCTATCATACGAAAGTATAGTTCATCATAATAGAGCATTTTTGCATAATACAGAGGTGCAATAACAAAGTTATCATATTCAATGTTTTGAGCTAACTCTTTAATACGTTTGAGTTCAACCTTGATAACATCTGGAACGACTTCTATCACGGCATCGATATCTTCAAGCTTTTCTAAATAGATAAGATCTTTTAACCAAGCAACCTTTCTGTCGAGAAGCTTTTGGATGTTGATATGCTTGAAATCTTCCAGATCAATATCTAACTCTTGCGAAATCAACTCCGGAATACGGATGTTTGAGATTTGCAAAAGAGGTTTAATCTTAAGAGCCTTTACAATGTCAATCGCAGACTGAAGAACCTGTGAAAGATCTTTTTCTCCAATGTATTCTGCACCGATCTGATAAATCTCTTTAGACGGATACATATAGATAGGCTGGATATAGAACCATTTCTGATGCGTAGTATTTCGGCCCAAACGCTTGTCAAGAAGACGAACAACATCAATAGTCGAGTCCGCTCTTAGCGTCAACTGATGATTTTGTGTATCATTAACGCGAATCAGCTCTTTTTCATCAGCAATACTCAGGTGCTGATGGTAGGAAAAAAGAGGTGTGATCAATTCTTCATAATCTGCCTTATACAGTACATCACTTGCAACGGCTTCTATCTCACGCTTAATCTTGGCAGTCTTGCCAAAATAGAGCTTTGTCCCTGTTGGGATTTCATGTTCTAACATCATAGGTTAGTCTTCCAATGCTTTAAAATAAACTTCGTTAAATATCTTGTTGGCTGTTCCGTCATACTCACGTCTGCCAAGTTTAGCCAATGCCAATTCTACGGCGTTAACAACCCATGCAGACTCGTAAGTCTTGACAAGTCCCATCTGGTTAATACGAAATATCTTACCCTTAAGGTGATCTTGTCCACCGGCGACATTAACATCATAATCTTTTTTCAAAATAGATCTGATCTCAGAGGCATTCTCATCATCAATCGTCGTCATAGACTTGGCGGGAGTCTGCGGGTAAGAATGCAGACCAAGAGCTTCAAGTGCACTACGAGTTGCTATAGCACGCGCTGTCGTCTCTTTATACAGTTTTTCAAGTCCACCGTTGGCATCAATCTCTTTAAGTATCGCATTTAAACCGATAGTCAATGTTGTTGCTGCCGTATAGGCAGTTGTATTTTGTCTCTGCTTTTTGATCTCAGAAGCAAGGTTTAGATAATATCCCTTACCTGCACCGATCTTCTCAATCCCAGCATTGCTAAGACCAAGAATAGCCAGACCAGGAGGAAGCATAAGTGCTTTTTGACTTCCCGCAAGTACGGCATCGATATTCTTCACATCGATCTTTTCAACACCGATGGCAGTAATCCCGTCAGCAATGATCATCACTTCCGGACGAGCCGACTTTACTGCTGCTGCGATCTCCTCAACAGGATGGCGAAGGCCGCCTGCAGACTCAGATATCTGAACAGCTACGGCATCAATTGATGGATTTTTTTCCAGTGCTTTAAGAACATCTTCAACCGAAGTCGGTGTGTCCCATTTGTACTTTAATTCAACACTTCCAAGTCCGTTAGCCTGTGCGATCTTACCAAAACGCTCACCAAACTTTCCGGCATTAATATTTAAAAGTGTGTTGTGACACAGGTTGATAACAGCTGCTTCCATAGCACCTGTACCGCTTGTAGCAAGCATCACCACTTCATCTGTATTAAAAAGTTTAAACAACTCTTTTCTTGTCTCTTCAAAAATTTTTTCAAACTCAGGTGTACGGTGGTGAAGTGTCGGTTCCGCCATGGCTAGACGGATTGACTCGGGAACAGGGGTTGGCCCTGGTGTAAAAAGTAGCATTCGCTTCCTTTGATGATTTCAATATACTTAAAAGAGAGCTCAAAAGACCTATTTTTTAAACATACGGGCGCAATTGTATCTAAAAGATAGTTAGAGGATGATAAAAATGGATATAGCTTCTTCTCCCAATAGAAAATTTTTACATAAAGGCTTTTTATTACTTTATAAATCAGCGGTAAAATATTGAAATCACCACACTTATTGAGTATAATCAAGCTAAAAATTAGGAAATATCATGAGTGATCTTTTTAATAAAAAAGCAGATGACTGGGATGGACAGACCATTCCGCAACAATTGAGTAAGACAATTGGTCCTGCACTCATTGAACATGTCAGCTTGAATCCCGAGATGGACGTCATGGATTTTGGAGCCGGTACGGGACTCTTGACATCGCACATCGTTCCCTTGGTCAAAAATGTCGCTGCGGTAGACATCTCTAAAGCTATGCTAAATCAACTTATAGCCAAACCTGAATTTAAAGAAAAAGTAACCGCATATTGCCAAGATATTTTACATGATCCACTGGATAAACAGTTTGACCTTATCATCAGTGCTATGGCCATACATCACGTCAAAGAGACGGCTCAGCTCTTGAAAAGTTTTGCTCAGCACCTTAAACCCGGTGCACGAATCGCCTTAGCTGACCTTGATGAGGAGGACGGAAGTTTTCATCCACCTGAGACACAGGGGGTCTTTCATCTGGGTTTTGACAGAGAAGCTTTTTCAACCTTACTCAAAGATGCAGGTTTTGAAGAAATACAATTTCTAACTGCACATATCGTTGAAAAAGATGGCAGGGATTTTCCTGTTTTTCTTGTTTTAGGAAGAAAAAAATAGCCCACTCTATTTGAATCGACCGCTTAGGCCTCATTGTCTACTAAGGTCTAATCAGCCTCTGTCCCGTATAACTCTTTTTCTTTGTTGACTAGGATATCACCCAAAAAGAAGTAAGCCTCTTTCCATGCCTCTATAAACTCCTCTGTCGCTGCATCGCCCAAGACATCTTTCATGGCTTTCAAGATAGAAGCACCGACCATTGGGTAATGCTCAGGTCGTATGTTTTTAAGCACATGCGTATTTGCCATCTTATCAACAGCCCAAGAGAGTTCCTCGAGATTATCAATATTAGCAGCATAGGCTGAAATTGCTCCCGCAAGTTTTTTATGTTGTTGGTCATCAGCTTCTTCGAACAAGATCTTTGTTTGAGGGAAATCTGTAAATAATATCTCATACATTCTCGTTGCTATCGTCTCAGCATTGCTGATAACAATAGAAGACGTTGCTAGAACTGTTTCAAAACTGTGTTGGGACAACCCCATAAAAAACCTTTTTTAAAATCTTCAACATAATAACACAAATTTTCTTTGATTGTATTACCCCACTGTATCTTATCTATCCTCTTATAACCTTGTACTTTTTATTTTCAATCCAAGCATAATCTTTATCCTCCTTAAGTTTTCCAAAGTAGATATCCGAAGAGTTTCGCCACGCATCCAAAATGATTCCCTCTGAAAAAGGACGATCTTTGGCGGTGACAACTACACCATGATGTTCTCTCATACTGCCTTCGTTGACAACCGCCCTGTAAAGATCAAAGCTTTTCAACTCCTGATCTTTTAAATAAGCAATAAGGTCACTCGCCCAGTGATAACATAAACCACGTTCTTTAATGCCTAGGGTAATAAGAAAATTTTGAAAATATGGGGGAGAGACAAGTTCATACTGTTCTGCTAAATAACGTGGATAAAGTACGGCTGCCTGTGAAAATACCTTGGCTTCCTTTTCGTTGACACGAGGAGAGAGTGACCTTAAGGCTCGAGTAAGAGAGATGACTTTATTCTCAACTTTCTTATCTACCTTCTTTAAAAACACAATGTTTTTGTCTGAAAACTCAACTTTTGTCTGCTTGACACTACATCCACCCAACACGATGACAAACAATAGTACCCACACCCGTCTCATCTATGTTCTCCTTCTCTTCTGTCTTTATGAATTATCTTTCATCATAACATATTTATACTACCGACTTTTATCATTAATAACTTGCTTTATTACAAGACTTTAACCATTCATTCGTTATGCTTCCTGCAATTATTATTAAGGAACACTATGACCCTATATGAAGCGGCAATTCTTGGGATAGTTGAGGGAGTAACGGAATTTCTACCCGTCTCTTCTACGGCGCATATCGCACTGACTTCACAGATCATGGGCGTATCTCAAGACGCTTTTATGAGCTCTTTTAATATTATCATCCAGATTGCACCCATCTTCTCTATTATGATCATCTATTTTAACACTCTTTTTCAAAGTCTGGAGATCTGGAAAAAACTGATTGCTTCTTTTATTCCTACGGGCGCTATAGGCTTTCTTTTCCATAAACAGATTGAAGCTATGTTTTCGGCTAATAGTATCGTCTTATGGATGATTGCAACGGGTATTTTCTTTCTGATTGTCGAGTTTTTATATTCAAAAAGAGGACACACTACTGTGGAACTTAAAGAGGTCACCTACAAGCAGGCTATCTCAGTTGGTTTTATCCAGGCGCTCTCTTTGATTCCCGGTGTGTCACGTTCGGGAAGTACGATATTAGGAGGGATGCTTTTGGGCATGAAACGTGAGACCGCGATGAGCTTCTCTTTTCTACTTGCTATTCCGACAATGACGGCAGCTTCAGGTTACACGCTTCTAAAAGAGTATCATCTACTCTCCTTTGATGGTATCTCTTTGATACTAACAGGATTTATCGTTTCGTTTATTGTGGGATGGGCTGCAGTCAAAAGCTTTTTAGCGATTGTCTCCAAATATAACTTTACACCATTTGGAATCTATCTTATTGCTTCAGGTATCTTATTTGCCCTTTTCGGCGTTGAACTTTAAAATCAATAAACTGGGTTTAATCAACTTTTGCCTGCGGAAAACCGCCACGGCTAGTTGTGGAATCTATCTCATTGCTTCAGGTATCTTGTTTTCATTTTTCGGTGTTGAGTTCTAAGACAAGACTACTTTTTTTGGAATATTTTTTGCTTTGATTTTAGTAGGCAGTTATATATAAAGCCTACAAAGGATTAAAGATGCCATTAAAAGCACTTGATATGCTTGAACGTATGTCTGAAACTCTTGAATCTTTCTTTTATACATTCAGCAAAAAAATTTTATAAACTATTTGTAGAGGAAAATCCTCTACAAAAAAAGTTAGCAAGAGCTTATTTCTCTCTCATCATTTTAATCACATGTAAGACAGGCTTGGCATTTGCAAGCGCTTGTGATCTATGAGAAAGTTTTGACTTTACATCATCATCCAGTTCACCCAAAGTCTTATCATATCCCTTCGGCACGAAACACGGGTCATATCCAAAACCAGCTTCTCCTCTGGATTCTGTTAAAACATCTCCATACATCCAACCATGTGTTGTATATTCACCCTCTTTACAGACAATAGCAATAGATGCTGTATAAAAAGCAGGCGAAGTCTTAAAACCTTTTTCCTTGACTGCACTCATCAGTTTATGAAGATTATCCTTATCACTGGCATCAGCTCCTCCGTAACGAGCAGACAAAACCCCAGGTGCTCCGTCTAATACATCTACACTAATACCGCTGTCATCTGAAAATATAATCGCTTCTTCATCCCCTAAAGCCTTATAAACTGCACGTGCTTTTATAAGAGCATTTCCTTTAAAATCAGGTTCATCTTCAATGATCTCAAAAGCTTCAATTATGTCACTATAGGGTACAACTTCAAAATCACTATACATTGCCCTTATCTCTCTTACCTTGCCCTTATTCCCCGTTGCTAAAACCAGTTTCATATTTAACTTCTTTCATAATTAAGATATTTATTAGAGGTATACTTAAATAAAATTCACTATAATGGCGTAATTTTACCAAAGGTAGGTTATTTATATGTTTAAAACGATTTGGCCACTCTCAGCAATCTTAGCATTGCGTTTCTTAGGTCTGTTTTTGGTTCTGCCAATCTTATCCGTTTATGCGATGGGTATGCAAGGTGCAACTGCTCTTTTAGTCGGTGTCATTGTTGGTGGATATGCACTAACACAAGCTATTTTTCAAGTTCCTTTTGGAAGCATGAGTGATAAAATAGGTCGTAAGCCAACACTTGTTTTCGGACTTCTTGTCTTTTTAGCCGGGTCAATTCTATGTGCGGTAAGTAATGATATTTATCTTTTGATGTTTGGACGTTTCTTGCAAGGTGCAGGGGCAATCGGTTCAGTTATCCCTGCTATGATCTCTGACCTTGTCCCAGAAGAGTCACGAGGAAAAGCCATGGCTATGATGGGGGGTTCAATTGCCCTGAGTTTTGCTCTTGCAATGGGGCTTGGACCTGTTCTTGGAGCTAGCTTCGGTGTTGCTTCACTCTTTTGGATGACAGCGGCTATGGCAGTGCTTGCTATCGTTTTAGTCTTTGTTAAAGTCCCGACTCCTCCGCGTATTCACCATGTTTACCATAACAAGATCAAAACAAAAGACATTTTTAAAGACAATAACCTTCTAGGTATGTTCATTCTTAACGGTATGCAAAAAGGTCTGATGACCATTTCCTTTGTTCTCATTCCTCTTATTATGACGGGTTCACTTGAAGAGGGCGGCTTTGCCTGGGAAAAATCTGAGTTATGGATGGTTTATCTACCGGCTATGATCTTTGGACTGATCGCAATGGGACCTGCTGCCGTTTTTGGTGAGAAGCATAATAAGGCTAAACAGATCTTCTTGGTCTCAATTGTCCTTTTTATCACTTCGTTTTTATTGATGGGGCTCTCAACTGATTCGACGCTGTTCATCGTCGGTGTTGTGGCTTTTTTCATCGGTTTTAATATGATGGAGCCTCTGGTTCAGTCTATTATCTCTAAATATGCAAAAGTCCATCAAAAAGGTACAGCTCTTGGTATCTCGAACACTGCCGCATATTTTATGACCTTTATCGGTGGTACCTTTGCCGGTTTGATGCTGGACTATGCTGATCGTGAAAAACTTGGTCTCAGTCTAGCTGGTGTTGGCGTACTTTGGCTAATCTGGACAGCACTGAAGCTTTCAAACCCTATTAAACACGCTCATCTTTATGCCCACACAGGTAAAGTTGATATGGCAAAGCTTGAAGCCCTTGAGCATGATGCTATTGCAGAGTGGTACATCAATGAAACTGAAGACCTTGTTGTTATCAAATATCAAAAAGAAGCTATAGAAGAAGACGCTTTAAAAACTAAAATCTTTCATTAAGTCGTCTCTTACCTCAAAACTAATATTATAAACAATAAAATGTTATTATTTGTTTTGAGGAACTCCCAATGTTCACGCGTCGTCTGATCCCATTCTTATTTATGTTTCTTGTTTATCTACTAAGTATGGGGCTTTACTACAATCAGACACACTCTATTATTATTGACGAGACAGAAAAGAAAATTGAGGATATCCTCTTATCTCAAAGAGCCCTCTCTTCCCTTGTCAGTGAGATACAAAAACCTGAGATATATAAACTAAAAAATAGCGGGATTCTTCATCCAGGCTATTTCTCATCTGCTCTTTTATCCAGTTCTTATATCACTATACAACTCAATAAATTTGCCAATGAAGAACGTGAAAAACTTGGAATAGCTCCTCTTGTTTATAAATATGCATCACCAAATCCTACCAACCCTGAAAACCTTGCTGATATTTATGACATGAAGATATATGAAAAGTTTAAGAACCGTGAAGTGACAAAATATAAGGATATTATCACCGAAGGAGATAAGCAGTACCTCTATTACGCTATATCGGGTAAAGTGATTGATGCCACATGTCTGCGATGCCATGGCTCCCCCGAGAATGCTCCTCAATCCCTTCTTGATCAATATGGCCAGGAAAATGGTTTTGGATATAAGGTCGGGGATCTATCTTCAATTATCTCTATAAAAGCACCGCTAAACGGTATATACGCAGAAAATGATAAACAGTTTTTATTTACTGCGCTCAGTGTTTTTATTATCTTTATCTTTTTCTACGTATTGGCAGAGATATTACAAGTACGTCTCAAAAGAAAAGAAGAAGAGATAAAAGCCGCTCTTGAGAAGCAGACAAAAAGCAGAGAGAAGGCCAAGGCCTTAGAAAGTTCTATTCAAAACCTCTATGGACATATTATCTCGTCAAAATTTGATATGCAAGGAAAAATTCTTGAAGCCAGCGATGCCTTGATCCAGCTTTGCGGTTATTCAAAAGAAGAAGTTATTGGCAATGCATTTTGTTTTTTTAAACATCCGGACACTCATGAAGATGTCTTGCAAGAGATATGGAAAACTCTGATAGAAGGAAAGTCATGGAATGGAGAGGTCAAGAACCTTACTAAAGGTGGAGATGTCTTTTGGGTTGAACTTACAATCAATCCAAAAAAAGATGAAAACAATATAACGCGTTACTTTGAAGCAATTATGCGTACTATCACTCAAAAAAAGATGTTACTTGAAGATATCAATATAGACCCACTCACCTCGCTATTAAACCGTAGAAGTTTTGAAAAGTCTTTCCTTACTGAACAAAATCGTGCTAAACGAGATAAAAAGATTTTCTCATTGATCATGATTGATATTGATTTTTTCAAACAATACAATGATTATTATGGGCATCAAGAAGGAGATAAAGCCTTACAAAGTGTTGCCCTTAGTCTTCAAGAGAGTTTTCGTCGTTCATCAGACTTTGTTTTTCGTTTAGGTGGTGAAGAGTTTGCCGTATTAAGCTCCGAGACCTCTGTGTCTCAAATCGTAGATTCTGCCCAAAATGCTCGTTCAAATCTGCATAAAAAACATATTATGCATATAAAAAGTGATGTCAACCCATTTTTAACCATCTCCATCGGGCTTGCTACTGTTGATTACCACTCGAAACTTACCCTGAGTGATGTTTATGCCAAAAGTGATGAGGCCCTGTACAAGGCAAAGTCCAAAGGAAGAAATCGTGTGGAGTATGTTGAGTTATAAAAAAAGAGCTTGAAATAGCTTTTTTTATAGAGAAAGCAGGTCTATAACTTCGACTTTATCACCTTGTTTCAATGAACCACTCTCTTCTCCTGTAACAACAAGAGCACAATCACCTAACATATTGGTTAAAATAGCCGATGAACCGACTTTTTTACCTTCAAAATCAACCTCATAACGTCCATTGTTAAATACTAGATTACAAGGAGAAAATTCTGTTTTCTTAGCTCTTTTGTTAAAGTCTTGCATTAGTGTAGCTTCAACGTAAGGTAAGCCAGGGTCAAGTGCTAGCATGCGTCTTATAATCGGGATGACATAGAGCATAAATGTTACCGTGGAAGAGTAGGCAAAACCGGGAAGTCCGACAATAAGTTTATTACCTTTTTTTGCCAACATAATGTGTTGTCCCGGTTTGATTTTGACACCTTTGTAAATAACCTCAGCTCCGAGTTTAGGGATGATATCTTTTACAAAATCATAATCCCCTACACTCACGCCTCCTGTTGTGACAATAATATCTGCTGAATCTAAAGCATTTTCAAAGGCTTTAGTAATAGAAGCCTCGTCGTCTTCAACAATGCCCAGCTGAACAGCCGACCCACCTGCCTGTGCAGAAAGTGCCGCTAAGGTATAGTTATTTGAAGAACGGATCTGAGAAGCGTGTGTCGCATTCTCACCCAAGTCCAAGATCTCCGAACCTGTTGAAAGAACTGCCACACGAGGTTTAATGAAGACAGAGGGCATAACAACATTTAAAGATGCCATTACCCCTATCTCGGCGTAACCAAGTTTTGTGCCTTTTTTAACAAGTATCTCACCTTTTTTAAAACTTTCACCCACAGGACGAATAGCAAAACCTTGAGGTACTTTTTCATTGATAATGATCTTACCCTCTGTAAAGGTCACATTTTCAATAGGTGTCAGCGCATCTGCTCCCTTGGGCATTAAAGAACCGGTAAAGGTTTTAATACAGATACCCTCTGTTACCTCGGCTATCTCTTGGGCACCGGCAGGGTTATCACCCAAGACCTTTATCTCTCCCCTATCTTGGTCAGCGGTAATAATCGCATAACCGTCCATAGCAGAGGTTGGATAGACCGGTGAGTTTTCCTGTGCCACAATATCCTCAGCCAGAATACGTCCAAGAGCATCTGATAAAAAAAGCTTTTCAACCGCAGATGTCTTAATCTCAAGGGCAGCGAGCTGCTGCATAGATTCGTGATAAGAGATCATTTGCTCACCTTTAAAAGTCCACTTCCTTTGATCGCAGTAGAACGGTCTTCAGCATAGATACGCTTACCGTCTTTCAGATCATACTTCCAGATCGGAGCACTTGCTTTAAAGTCTTCTACAAACTCATCGATCATCTCTAAGGCTACACGCCGTTTGGGTGAAAATACTGCTGCAATATATGAAGATTTATGTAAGGGAACATCGCCTCTTGAGTGTGCCATTTTTATCACAGCTCCGACTTGTTGTGCTTTTAACTTCCAAGCATCATACCACGAGTTTAAAATCGGCTCATAGATATCAAAACTCAATCCCGAAATCCCGTCCTCATCACGTATCGTACCGACAAAAGGGATAAAAGCACCATAGTTACTGTTCTCTTCTTCTTGATACCATCGTGTCAAAATATCTTCTACTGGTAC
>Ga0316207_10005456_pt1 | contig 10529 bp, 9 predicted proteins | sample 6weekpyrite_MG_FD_204943 | JGI IMG/M metagenome (GOLD analysis project Ga0316207, IMG submission 204943) | Microbial mat bacterial communities from mineral coupon in-situ incubated in ocean water Damariscotta River, Maine, United States -... | ecosystem: Environmental > Aquatic > Marine >...
CATGATTAGTTTTGCGCGTTCAAGATCATCATAAGAACAGGGAACAGCATCAGCACCGAAGGCTCGTTTATAACCTGCCACGGCTGAAGACATGCAAAGACGTGAATTTGTATCAATATTTGCGCTACCAATGTATCCCTTCATTAGCTTATTCGCAACGTAATAATCTTCTGTTAACAGTTGCCCGGAGACATAAAAGGCCACTGAGTCTGGCCCATGCTTGCGCAGTATAGAGTTAAACTTATCAGCCACAAAGTTGAGTGCATTCGGCCAGTTTTCCGTTTCGCCATACACTTCAGGGTAAAGTAATCTGCCGTCATAACCGATTGTATCTGCCAGTGCCGCACCTTTTGAGCAGAGTCTGCCAAAGTTTGCCGGATGCTCAGGATCACCCTTAATCTGCACTACACCTTCATCATTCAGTGATGCAATAACGCCGCAGCCTACGCCACAATAAGGACAAGTTGTTTTTACTTTTTTCATTTAGTTCTCTTATTTCTTACTGGCACTTGTCTTCTTATATTTGCTACTTTTAGTGATAGATATCAATTCAGCGCAGATCCAGCACCCTATTATATTTCATTTGTATCACTTTTAATCCCATCAAATACATCTAGACCCAATTTATATATTCACCTTTAGTTAGCATATTTCACATATTAAACAGATATCTCATATCACACCAAACTTAATTTATTCCTTAATCAAGTTTAGACCTCTGACAGGAGTCGATATATTTTATCTGTTTGCACACCCTTCATTTGCGGTCAGAGACAACATGATTTTATCGCCATCCATTTTTACCGGAAAACTTGCAGCACAGCCTTCATCCGGCGCTGTCGCCTGGCCATCGTCCAGCCCGATTTTCCAGTCATGTAACGGACATGCCACCCGGTTACCATGCACAATACCCTGTGAAAGCTGACCACCTTTATGCGGGCATTTATCACGCAGGGCAAAGACTTTATCTTCTGCTGTTCTGAAAACAGCGATATCACCTTCCGGTGCTTTAACAACGCGAGCACCTAATTTAGGTATGTCGTTTAGTTGTCCTACTTCAATCCAATCACTCATTACTAAAACCTCTTTCAATTCTTAACACCCACCACAAGCACAGAGGCAGATCTATAAATAATATAAAAAATATTTTCTTTCACTTTTACTCACCACTGTTTCATAGTTAGCACTATAAAAACTCAGTGCCTCTGTGGCGGATTTTTACTTTTTAACTTATCCAATCACTTTCAATGGCGTGAACTCATGCGCTTCACCACCTTCTGCGCGTTCTTTCCACGGATCATCCTGCATGAATTGCTGACCCTCTTTAAAGCGCGCCGCTAATTCTTTACGCTTAACCTCGTTATCAACAATTGTTTCTTTAATATAATTTAAGCCAACGCGTTCGATCCATGGTGCAGTACGTTCAAGGTAATGTGCATCTTCACGATACATTTGCATGTAAGCCGCGGCATATTCAAGCACGTCATCTTCTGTTTCGACATTACATAACAGATCAGTTGCACGGACTTTAATACCACCGTTACCACCAACATGTAATTCGTAACCGGAATCAACACAAACCACGCCGAAATCTTTGATGGTTGCTTCTGCACAGTTTCGTGGACAGCCCGATGCAGCCATCTTAAATTTATGTGGCATCCATGAACCCCAGCTCAGTTCTTCCAGCTTGATACCGATACCGGTTGAGTCCTGAGTACCAAAGCGACACCACTCACGGCCAACACATGTTTTAACCGTACGCAGTGCTTTACCATAAGCATGACCGGAGACCATGCCGGCATCATTTAAATCATTCCAGATCGCCGGTAATTCATCTTTTTTCAGTCCATATAAACCTATACGCTGTCCACCAGTTACGTGTACCGTATCGATATTGTATTTTTCAGCCGCATCAGCAATTGCACGCAGTTCCTGAGGCGTTGTCATACCACCCCACATACGCGGAATGACCGAGTATGTGCCATCTCCCTGAATGTTGGCATGAGCACGTTCATTAATGAAACGTGACTGATTATCATCCAGGTTAGCTTCTGGCCATTTACATAACAGATAATAATTCAACGCAGGTCGACATTTACTACAGCCATCCGGCGTTTTCCATTCCAGCGCTTTCATAACATCCGGAATTGATTTCAATGACTTTTCATCAATCGCGGTGCGTATATCATCATGGGTTTTGTCAGTACAACCGCATATGGGCTTAGCTGATGGCGCTGTTGAATAATCGCCACCTAATGTGTGTGACATAACAGCTTCTACCAGACCGGTACATGATCCACATGATCCCGAAGCCTTGGTATGAGCGCGCACTTCATCTAATGTAAATAATTTATTTTTGTTGATCGCAATAACGATGTCACCTTTAGTCACACCATTACAGCCACAGATTTCTGCATTGTCTGACATCGCAGCAACACGATTGTCATCACCATGGCCTGAGTCACCTAAATGCGCCTGACCAAATAACAGGTTTTCACGGAACTCTGAAATATCAGTACCGTCTCGCATCAAATCGAAATACCAGGTGCCATCTATTGTGTCACCATACATAACGGCACCTTCAATTTTGTTGTTCTTAACAACAATCTTGCGATACACGCCACGGGCTTTATCCTGAAATACTAATTCATCAGTTGTGTCATCACCAATAAAATCACCGGCAGAAAACAGATCTATACCCGTTACTTTTAACTTGGTTGAAGTCATTGTGCCTTCATACAGACCAATACCCATTTTCGCTAAATGATTAGCACACACTTTTGCCATTTCAAATAATGGTGCAACCAGACCGTATGCTATACCGCGATGCTGCGCACACTCACCCACCGAATAAATTGTCGGATCATAAGTTTGCAGCGTATCGTTAACAACAATACCGCGTTCGCAATGAATACCAGACTCTTTTGCCAGTTTAATATTAGGCTTGATACCTACAGCCATCACAACCAGATCAGCGTAAATTTCTGATCCGTCTTTAAAGCGAATTTTTTCAACCCGGTCTTTACCGATAATGGCTTCCGTTTGTGCTTCCATTAAAAAGTGCAGACCACGCTCTTCTAATGACTCTTTTAACATTGCAGCAGCCGGTCCATCCATCTGGCGTTCCATTAACTTGTCCATCAAATGAACAACTGTCACACTCATGCCTTGTTCCATTAGTCCGTTAGCCGCTTCTAAACCTAACAGACCACCACCAATCACCACCGCATGCTTATGTTCACCAGCCGCTTCAATCATTGTGTCGACATCTTTAATGTCACGGAAGGCAATTACACCATCAAGATCATTACCCGGAACAGGAATAATAAATGGATCCGAACCCGTCGCGATTAATAAACGATCATAAGACTCTTCGGTTCCATCATCAGCAATTACTTTCTGGTTAACTCGATCGATAGAGGTGACTTCTTTTCCGGCATGTAACGTGACCTTGTTATCTTCATACCACTGCATATCATTTAACATGATTTCATCAATGGTTTTTTCACCGGCTAACACTGGTGACAGCATGATTCGGTTATAGTTACCATAAGGCTCTGCACCAAATACAGTAACGTCATACATATCCGGGTCGATTTTTAATAACTCTTCAATAGTACGGATACCTGCCATACCATTACCGATGACGACTAGTTTTTCTTTCATTCTCTGCTCCAGGTTCCCGCTAAATGCATTTGCATTAAATCAATGCGTTATTCGTTGAACAGGGTAAATGCAACATATGTGCCAGCATATTAGTGAAAACTAAATTGGATGCTAAGCTATTGAAATAATGAATTTTAATGTGATAAAAGCAATTTAAAAATTAATAGACACGCACAGAAATATCGCACTACTACAGTGCAGGAAAAGTTAATACTGCTCTTAATCTAAGCATTAACCTAAAAGTGCCATCCATGGCGGGGATTGCTAATTCACATACAGAATCCGCCTGTATGCACCGGGAACACTAACCGCTTATGCCACTTTATCTGCCGGGTTACGCTGTCTTTCATATAAGAATTTAAAAACTTCCGCACGGTAATGGTTATATTCTTCATTATCAGCCAGCGCGACACGATTCCTTGGCCTTGCTAAATTCACATCAAGTATTTCTCCTACTGTGGCAGCAGGGCCGTTAGTCATCATGACAATGCGATCTGATAATAAGACTGCCTCATCAACATCATGTGTGATCATAATCACTGTGTTATTTAAACGTGCCTGAATTTCTATTAATGAGTCCTGCATATGTGCCCGTGTTAGTGCATCGAGTGCACCAAAGGGTTCATCCATTAACAACACTTCTGGTTCCATTGCCAGTGCGCGCGCAATACCTACTCGCTGCTTCATACCACCCGAGATTTCAGATGGGCGCTTATGCATGGCATGATCCATATGCACCAGTTCCAGATTGTGCTCGATCCAGTCTTTCATTTCCTGTTTTGTACGGCTACCTTTTGATACCTGTTTAACCGCCAGCTCTACATTTTGATAGGCTGTTAACCACGGCAGCAAGGAATGATTCTGAAACACCACTGCCCGGTCCGGACCCGGTGCATTAACTTCTTTGCCATTGAGAACAACGCCGCCAGCGGTCGCCTGATACAAACCTGCAACCACATTCAAAACCGTTGACTTACCACACCCGGAATGTCCAATTAATGAAACAAACTCACCTTTTTCCATTCTTAAATCAACACTCTCAAGGGCCTTAAAAGGACCTGTCGGCGTTGGAAACTCCATAGACATTCCCGTAATTACTAAATGTTCTTTTTTCATATCTTTATCCTGCTCTTCACACCAGAAATTTATCGGATTGTTGCTGTTTTATCCCAGCTTACAGAACGCTGAATCAGTAACATTATTCGGTCTAACAAAAATCCAACGACACCAATAACGAAGACTGCCACCATAATCCTTGCCAATGAATTCGAACTGCCGTTCTGGAATTCATCCCAGACAAATTTTCCGAGTCCGGGGTTTTGCGCCAGCATTTCTGCGGCAATCAGAACCATCCAGCCGATACCCAGTGATACACGCAAACCAGCAAACATCATTGGTACTGATGAAGGCAATACAATTTTTAAAATATGCGTCGCCCAGTGCAAACGCAATACCCGGCTTACATTAATCAAATCTTTATCGATTGAAGCAACACCAACCGTTGTATTGATAATGGTCGGCCACATACAACACAGGGTTACCGTTATTGCCGAGGTCACAAATGATTTTGCAAACATCGGATCATCACTCACATAAAGCGCACTCACTATCATTGTGACAATGGGCAGCCATGCCAGTGGAGATACCGGCTTAAAGATCTGGATAAGCGGATTAAGTGCACGGTACACAGTATTACTGATACCGCACAAAATACCCAGCGGAATCGCAATTAACGATGCAAAGAAAAAGCCAATTAAGACAGTACCAATGCTGGTAAAAATCTGATCGATAAACGTTGGCTTACCGGTATAATTTCTGATCTTAACTTTCGCATCAGGATTTTTAGCCAGTTTTGCTGCATTGCGTTTTTCCTGACGCTGATAAAATTTCTCTTCCTTTATCGCCTCTTCGTTATGTTCATCAATTAATGAAGTGAACTGTTGCCATACTTTGGCAGGTCCAGGAACAACACCCAGAGATGTTTCTATCTGTGATGCTGATGCAGACCACAAACCTAGAAAAATTAAAAATGCAGCCATCGGCACACCGAATGCTGACATTAGCTTGCGCACATAATCATCCCAGTTATTTTTTACATGCAAAAAAAACGAATTTATTTTTTCAAAAGCATTAAATTTACTTTTTTTGACTTTAATTCCGTTAAACATGCTCGCTACACGAGTATTCATAATTTCACCTATATACTTAGCAATCTTCTTTTACAGCATTTGTTGTAAATTCCCGACCAGTGCTTCATACACTGGCCGGGATTCCCGTTTACAACTTACTATCCCTGTAAAAATCCTTCTTGGATTCCTTATTTACATATTCTTACAATTTGTCAGATCCTTTCAGACCAATCTTAAATTTCTTAAGATAACTATTTGGCTTGCTACCGTCATAGGTAATATTGTCAATAAAATGTTTTTGTGGTTTTTTGTAACCCGTTTCTGTCACAAAGTCAGGGAAGTCTTTTGCCTTAACCTTACCTTCGGCAAGCAGTTCCTTAGCGGCCTTTGCATAAATACCCGGCTTGTAAACCTTTTTCGCAATGTCCTTGTACCAGCTATCCGATTTCTTCTCGGCGATCTGCCCCCAGCGACGCATCTGTGTTAAGTACCAGATTGCATCTGAGTAGTAAGGATAGGTTGCGTTATAACGGAAGAACACATTGAAATCCGGAACGGCACGTTTATCACCTTTTTCATACTCAAAGGTACCTGTCATTGAGTTTGCAATTACATCGTAGTCTGCCCCGACATACTCAGACTTAGATAAAATTTTAACGGCTTCAGGACGATTTTTATTATTCTCTGCATCCAGCCACTGCGCTGCACGGATAAGTGCTTTAACAACTTTTATATGTGTATTCGGATTCTTCTCTGCCCATTTATTACTAACACCAAAAACTTTTTCCGGATTGTCTTTCCAGATTTCATAATCGGTTACAACTGGCACACCAATCCCTTTAAATACAGCCTGTTGATTCCAGGGTTCACCGACACAATATCCTTCAATTGTGCCAGCCTCCATTGTGGACGGCATTTGTGGTGGCGGTGTTACTGATAAAAATGTATCCGCTTTTATCTGCCCGCTAGTATCACCTTTATGCGGCGCATAAAAACCCGGGTGAATTCCACCGGCCGCCAGCCAGTAACGAAGCTCATAATTATGTGTGGATACCGGGAATACCATTCCCATATTGAAAGGCTTACCCTCGTCTTTGTATTTTTCAATGACTGGTTTTAAGGCATCGGCTTTAATCGGATGCACCGGTTTACCATTTTTATGCGGAACATGTTTTTTCATCTGTTTCCACACATTATTTGAAACGGTAATCGCATTACCATTTAAATCCATGCTAAATGCCGTTACCACATGCGCCTGCGTACCGAAACCAATTGTTGCTCCAAGCGGCTGACCTGCCAGCATATGTGCGCCGTCAAGTTCTCCATCAATAACTCTATCCAGCAAGACTTTCCAGTTGGCTTGCGGCTCCAGTGTGACGTATAAACCTTCATCCTCGAAGTACCCCTTTTCATAAGCGATTGCCAGAGGTGCCATATCGGTTAATTTGATAAAACCAAATTTCAGTTCCTCTTTTTCTGGCTCACCTGTTGCTGCCATAGCATTTGATGATATGCCACTCAATCCCAGCGCCATTGCTGTTACCAATAACGTGCTCTTGAAGAAATTTCTCCTTCCCGGTTTAAAGCTTTTCATTGTTGCCTCTCTCAATAGTTTCAACACAATTTTTCAAATCCAAAAAAAAGGCGCCCACACGCGAGACTCATAAAAGTCTGTTGTATGGACGCCTTTGTCCAATAATTAAATTACCCGCCGTTGGGTAAAATTATTTTTCCAATTTGTTAATTCTTGTAGTGCAATGCTTGTGCCAGTTTCTCTATTTGGCAAAAAACCTCGTATTTATTTGACTCTGCCACACATTAAACCGTTATAAACACGTCACATGATATATTTTGCATTACATTAGTGCCTTCCAGTATTTAGCTTTGCCACATTTCTGTGCATATATTCGCAAGCGACTTCGTTATTTAAACATCTCAGCTAGCTCAATTACATTCTCCGCGATCTCAATTATCTTCTTATTCTGCTTCATGGCTTTTTTTCTTATTGACTGATAAGCCTCATCTTCACTGACATTATTTCTCAGCATCAGTATTCCTTTTGCTTTCTCAATTATTTTTCTTTCTTCCAGTTGTTTTTTTGTATCGACCAGCTCAGACTGCAGGTTACTAATTTCTTTGAATCTTTCTATTGCCAGTTCAATAACCGGTTTAACCCTTCTTGCCGTTAACCCATCAGCCACAAAAGCCCCTACATTTGCTTTAACAGCCTTTTTTATTATTTGTGTTTCACCTGTTTCTGAAAAAAGCACCACGGGCACAGGACACTGAGCATTAACTTCACTTAAGCGTTCAAAGACGCTGTCATCAGGAAATTCCATATCAATAACCACAACACTGGGCAAAAACTGTTTGATATCATTGACCAGGTTCTTGCATGAGCTAACTTTTTCAACCAGATCATAGCCTTCAACCAATAAAGACTCTTCCAGCATTGCATTAACCGATAAACCATTTCCAATTAATAGGACTTTTTTCTTATTCATAATTGAATAAAAGCAATAAAGATGCCAAAGAACGATTCATTATTTTTATTAATTTATTATCAGGCACGAAACAACCTCAGACCTTACGTCTGCTGAAACATATTAAAGCGTATTAATTGGCAGGGATACTCAGATACACGCGCATCTGACTTTGGTATGGCATTACGGATAATATATGTACATACATTATCAATTAATAGTAGCTACTGGAGTAACTACTATTTTTATAAAATACTAATCACGGTTAAATGCAATTACCTGTGTAATCGGGTGTGAATGATTACAACGACAACAAGTGTGTAACACGGTAGTTGATCGCTCATTACTTAAAGCCGGCATGTAAAAACTGGTTTCATTACAACTCGGGCATATTAAATTCTGGCTTAATGATGCCTGCTCCTCATCCACACCGGATTCGTCAGCATCAAAATTCAGGTCCAGTTCCTGTAATACTCTCAGGCCTACGTTGTAGCGTTTGTTGTCGGTCATTTTAAACCACATGACTTCCACATTCAGTTCTTCAACACTATTGTTTTCTGCATCACGGACACTCAGTGACAAGGCATCACCAACCGTCAGAGACGTATCAACTTCAATGCATAATCCGCTTAAGCTGATATCTTTAACTTTTGCTGTATGAACTGAGGAATTGACTGCTTTTAGATAACTACTTGAAAATGGTGTGTACATTACCGATACGTCTGTACAGTCGTATCTCTCATGCTGGCGGCGTGATTCTAGATCATCAACTTCAGCTTGTTCTTCATATAAGCCATAAATCATAGCCTGCTACCCCATTTATCTGATAACTAGATTCTAATTTAGGATCAATGCTTGTTTGTTACGGCACTGTGAAAACAATGTCACAAAAAGGTAAAAAATGTCTTTATTTCAATCATTTAGCGGTTCAGATATGATATAGGCTTAGTTTTTCACGTTAATGGATTTATAAATGAAGCTAATTTATCGAGCGGGTGACATCATTGAAGCACATATTGTGTCCGGACTTTTGCAGGCAAATGGTATCGAAGCACATGTCAACGGACATTATTTACAAGGTGGTATTGGTGAACTGGCTCCGGCTGGAGTTGCCAATATTCATGTGCAGGATAAAGACATAGCACTCGCTGGCGAGATTATTGAAGAGTACGAATCTAATACAGCTAAAGACTAAGTTACATCTTTTTCTATCAGCTATTCTCAGCTTCATTTTCTATCTCAGTCCAGCCAAATTCCGTCCCAAGATCATACATTTCGCTACATACTGTATAGGCCTCATACAGACTATTTAATGTCCATAAAGACTGTTCATCAGTCATTAAGGTTACCGAACTGTCTTCCCACTCTTTTAAATAATACATAGTCACTCCTATAATCCGGCTATATCAGATTAAACAAATAGCTCAAAAATAACTCTTATTTCTGATCATAACGACTCTATATGACGAAGCGGTTACAGCCTCATGGAATTATCATGACAGTATCTATTCACAAAAAGTTAATTACTTTGTAAGAAATAGTTAACACTTCACACTCATACTCAAAGCACTTCTCTAAACAGGATGAACGTGAGTCATGATTGAATATAAGACACCTGATAACCCACTTAGTCTTGATGACATTTTCCCGCAGCTTATCAATTACCCATTCGGCCGACCAATAAAGAATTTTTTAGAAAAGGCGACTGGCCTCAGTTACCTTGCAAATGGATATAGTCAGCTTAATACCAGAGGCCAACCTGACGATTTTGTAAAAAAAGCGTTTAACTCCCTCAACATTTCATACGACTTTGATTCGAAACAGATAAATAATATCCCTCAGTATGGTGCAACCATTGTTGTAGCTAACCACCCCTACGGGGCAATAGATGGCATGGCTATGATTGATCTGTTAAGTCAACACCGCCCTGATGTTAAGGTAATGGCAAATGGTATTTTAAAACGCATTCGTGAAATAAATGACATTATCATTAGCGTTAATCCTTATGACAATAATAACTCACGAAAAGAAAATGCCAGGGCAATGCGAGAATGCATTCAGTGGCTAAAAAATGGCGGTCTTATATTTATATTTCCGGCAGGTGACGTATCATCATTGCAACTCAGTCGACTGGGTATTTATGATAATAACTGGGACACTAAAGTCGCACGACTTGCACAAAAAACCTCAGCATCAATCGTACCTGTCCACATCAACGGCCGTAACAGCACCGTTTTTTATCTTGCCTCAG
>Ga0316207_10005457_pt1 | contig 10529 bp, 6 predicted proteins | sample 6weekpyrite_MG_FD_204943 | JGI IMG/M metagenome (GOLD analysis project Ga0316207, IMG submission 204943) | Microbial mat bacterial communities from mineral coupon in-situ incubated in ocean water Damariscotta River, Maine, United States -... | ecosystem: Environmental > Aquatic > Marine >...
CTCCCCACTTGCGCGTATCCTTGCTTACTGCGTCATCATCAATCGCGGTTGGTTAACAGCTGAAACCAGCGATGCGGATGCAATCGTTAGTGCAGCACTTAAAGTAAGCCATGAGAGTGGGGTTTATGTCGCACATGTACGGCTACTATCCAGTATCGTCATGCACTACCTGACAAAACAGGACATTGACAACGCCGAAAAATATCTCGAAGAGTTTCAGCAACACATCCAACATAGCCAACGCGGTGATATGATCAATTATCACTACCTCGCCGGCTGGCTCGCGTATCAAAAACAAGATGTCGAGCTTGCCTATGAACATACCAGGATTGCTTATCAGGATACCCCCGCGCTTCACATGCCCTTTTTCGAGCTGCTCATTCGTTGTGTTCATATTTTTATGCTGATCGAGGTCAATAAACTACAAACAGCAAAGACGCATATTGAAGAGGCAAAGACAATTGCCTCTGCGATTAAAAATGACAGCATGGGTGTCTTTTATCTCGGTATTTTGCAGGCATGGCTAGCATATAAATTTAATCAGCCAACATCGGCACTACCACATCTTCAAGCAGCTTTCGCATATGGTAGAAAAAAAGACCTTGCTGCCGTGCCCTGGCATGTGCCTGAAATGCTTTCACCGCTATGCGCGATCGCACTCGAAAATGAAATCGAAGTCAATTACGTGCGTTCATTCATCCAGAAAAATGAACTTACGATGCCAGCTGAAGCACATCAACTATCTGCCTGGCCGATGCCGGTTCGAGTCTTTACTCTGGGGAACTTCAAGCTAGAGATTAGCAACCCGCAATCAAACCAAACCAACAATGGCATGAACAAGCCTTGTGAACTACTCTGCGCATTGATTGCCTTTGGCGGCCACGATGTCAATGATAGCAAGCTTGAAGAAGCACTATGGCCAAATGCCGAAGGCGATGCCGCGCACCGCGCCTTGATCACAAACCTGCAGCGCCTGAGAAACCTGCTTGGCGTGGCTAAGGCGATTCAGTACCACGATGGAAAACTCTCCCTCGACACTCGTTATTGCTGGGTTGACGCCTGGGCTTTTGAGCGCGGCATCTTAAGTCATGATGCAAAACAAGTTGATCAAGCCATCTCACTTTACCAGGGGAATTTTTTACAAAGCGAAGGCGATCCTATCTGGCTGTTGGCAACCCGAGAGAACCTGCGTCAACGCTATCTGCAGCAGGTTGATAAACTCGGTAGATCACTGGCCAACGATAATCAGTGGCAGGCAGTAGTCGCCTGCTATAACCGCGGCCTGAAAATTGACAACCTTTATGAGGCCTATTATCAGCAGCTACTGAATGCCCACCGTCAATTAGGGCAAACGAATGAGGTCATTCGAGTCTATCGACAATGTCAAAAACAGCTGCAGGCACAGCTAGGTACCGCCCCCTCTCGTCAGACCACAGCACTCTTTGAATCCCTGTCTCAATAAGCGGTGTAACACCTGCTCATCTCTTCTGAATCTTTCTCCTCTGCGATCTCAATCTAAACACCAAAATCACACTGCTTTAAAAACAATAAGTTAGGGTCGCATCTTCAATGTTACTGAGCTGTTACCCATCTTTGACATACTGCTTATAGAGATTCTTCATCGCTCACTGACTTCCCAGCAATTGTTGCATCTCATCATTACTATCCAGACCGTATAGAAAGGGAGTTTTAAGATGGGACAGAGCAATTATCAGTTAGAGAAAAGTAACCGTTACCACATAGAAGGCCAAATACATAAGCTCAGCCATGAGAGCAAGGTAAAAGACCTTGGGCCTGTTCCATACGTAAAAGTGGAAGTTTTCGCGGTTGATCGCGACACCTGCTTCTGGCCATGGCTACGCAACCGCCTGGATTTAATGCTCGATAAAGCGGTCATTCGAATTCCTGAGCTAATCAAACACCCTGCGACACACCTCAAGTCTATCCCAGAATTAACACCAGTTGCGCAATTCAATCTTGACCGTGTCACCCATATCTTTAGCGCAACAACACCATCAGCAAAAACCAACACGTACTCGCAAACCAATCCAGCATCAACGCTGCTTCGCGTTGGAGAGACAAGCCTGATCGATGAGCAGACTGCTCACCGCCTGGACAAATTAACATTAACCTCGACCTGCGCACCCTGGGAACTCTTTCCACAATCATTTTATGCAAAGTCATTAATATGCGAGACAGTGACTAGCTGCAATGGCTCATTCAAATGCACCTTTGACTGGCAACCATCTACCGCCCACAAAGGTCGGCTGGGATTTAGTGCCCACCCTGATATCCTCATAAAAGTCACTCAGGTCATTGATAGTATTACGACCGAAATATTTCTGGACCCATACACAAGTACACGCTGGAATGGCAACCGCACCCAATTGAACCTCGCACTTGATAATAAGGAGGTCTGTTGCGGCAATGGTAATGGCTATACACCATCGACAGGATCGTCTATTTATTTTACCCACATAGGTAATGACGAGGTTTATCAAATAGACCAGACAACGGGCCTGTTCAATAATGCCCTATACGATAACGTTGCTTATGGCTCGTTCCTGAATATAAGAGGCCATTTTGGTGACAACCTGACACGCAGTGATCCCGCTATCAGTGACTCCTTACCTTATTTTTATTATCGCCTTTCATATGCAAAACAGGGCTCAAGGGATGATGAGTTCCAGGCTGTTGATCTAACCCTGAATGACGTACGTGTAGACAAAACCACGCTTGCCGGAAAAACACACAAACTGGGGCCGTACCATATCAATAATGAAGCAAACCTTTATGAAGTACGCAACTTCAATGATTACTACTGGTACAAGCCTGACCAGTTAGGTACATGGGATAGTTTGACCACCGAAAAAAACGCCAATACCTATACTTTACAGCTTGAGTTATTTGATAAAAATGGCACTAAACTCAACACTTCATCAGGCCTGGTGAACTACCGCAACGGCGCTGGCAATGGCGACTGTTCTCGGCCAATGCCACTGCCGCCGATGCTTGATCATTGTCACTTAACAATCACACTCGATAATAAGGAACCAACTGTCAGCGTCAGTTCACCCGGTGTTTCAAGCCAGCATGGCGTTATTCCGTGGAATTCTACACTGCCGTTAAACTTTACGGTAAATGTCTCTCAAGCGAATAAACGCCTACAGCATTGGCACCTAAAGTATGCAAATAATATAGACAATAACTTTCTAACGTTGGCCGAACGCTATTCAAACAACGGCCTGCCAGGAAGCTTTGATAACTTGTTAATTTCTGGCAACGATCTAATCCATGATACGAATAACAACAAAACCTTTTCAGTTAAACTCTGGGCACTATCACATATTCGTAACGGCTACGGTTTTATCTATCATAGTCAGGATGTAGATACGATCACCATTGAAAAATCCTCGTCCTGTAAAACAGCATAACGCGTCCAAAGTGCAGCGCTATTCAGAAATAATTCTAATGTTAATAAGCCCCAGCCTGATGGCCGGGGATTATGGCCGCCAGAAAAACACGATCAAAAATATCTGCTCATTAAAATCGGATCACGCTACTTTTTTCTGCATCGTTATCATGAACCTTTGCTATTGCCGTAACCACATAGCGTAGTGGCCCTCCCGGCATAACAGCATCAAATGGATAGCAGGTCACCAGCGTTAACTGTCGCTCATTCCAATCAGCTATCGGCATTAACTCGTCAATCACTTCGTAAGCATTAATCACATACTGATGAACCGCTCCTGTCTGATCCTGAACTAAAACGGTATCACCAATACGCAGCTCTTTTAGAAAACTAAAATGGGTATCACGATGACCTGAGATCAGACTATTGCCCACCGCACCAGGAAGCGCTGAACCTATACGATGTCCCGGCCCAAACGCTAGTGCGCGACCATTATCACCAGCAAGCACTATCTGATCAATGCTCAACCGTGGCACCATCAATCGTGCCACAGGCCAAGTATCAGCCCATGACCACGGCTTCACCGCTTGATGATTAGCGACACCCTTTTCCCATGCACCTAAAATCAATACCTGAGCAAGTTGTGCCTTGGCGTAGATATACGTCCCCTCACCCAATTGCCACAAACCAGCACTTAACAGCGCGATGATTATAAATCGACGTGTGAATTTATTGATCATCGTTAACTCGCATAAACTGCTTTCTATGCGACAGAATAAAGGTGAGCAAGAAAAGTATCGTTCCTGTTATTATCTGCAATTGAGCGGGCGTTGCTGTTTGTGCATGGCGACCAAATATTTTGGTATGCGCCTGCCCCGTTGGTAAATTAACGGGCAATGCCTTACTGTCTAATTCCGCATCTATAGGTCTTGATGGGGTTACATCCACTGCAACTAGACTGGTGTACCGGCTCACCAGATGATGTTGCAGCGCGACCTCAATCACCGCGGGCTTAATCACCGCCTCTTTTTCACCCTCACGTATTCGATCCATTAATGCCGCTATTTTTTCCCTTGCCCACATGGTGGCGATCCCAGTGCCACTGCTAGACTGCTTAAGATCAAGTCTATTTTTCCATGCCTTATTATTTCGTTTACCACTCACCACTACCGACTGATTATTCAATTGCGTACGTGCCGTTAACAATAATGGTTCGCCTTGATAGAGATCCGGCATGCGCTGCGGCCACATCTCAACCTCTCGATCATCAAACACTACCGTTACATCTGTCATCACTGCAGTTTCAAGCTTCTGAAACAAGCGGTTCATCTTGCTTTGTACCTCATCCACATTACCAATATAAGTAAACGTGCCTCGGCCAAACTGCGCCGCTTTACTCATAAAGTAGCTATTCGGTGCAGAACCAATCCCAATTGTAAAAAGTCGACTATTGCCCAGTTTCTGTTTAATCAATTTAAATAATTCGGTCTCGTTACCAACGCTGCCATCAGTTAAAAACACCACCTGCCGAACCAATGAGGTCTCATTCTGATTGGCAAGCGCCGTCTCTAATGCGCCGCGTATTTCTGTACCGCCATTCGCCTCTAATGCGGAGACGTATCGCTGTGCCTCCTTTAATTTCTGATATGTTGTTTCTTGTGCCGTTGAAAAGAGTTTATCGGTACTGCTATTGAATGAAATAACATTAAAACGATCACCAGGCTGAAGGCTCTTTAATGCAAGTGATAACGCACGTCTCGCCTGATCGATTGAGGTACCCGACATTGATCCCGAGGTATCAATCACATAGATCACTTCACGACCAATACGCGAATTGGCTTCTATCTTTTTGCTTTCATCACTCGGCGGCAACACCATTAATAGATGGTAAAGCTCACCATCCTTTTCTTCAGTAAAATGTGCTGCGCGCGGCGTAGCCGAAGGCTCCGGATACCACAACAGTTCAAAGTCTCGCTCTGCATAAACCACCTCATCGGCAAACAAGACAATGGTACTGAACTCACTATTTTTATTGACGGTAATACGATGATACGGACTCTCAATATTGGCTAGACTAAAACCACTGTTGATTACTGCACTTAATGATACTCGGTTAATCTTTTCATTTTCAGTCAACACCTGTGGCGTTATACGAATGGCATCGACAACCTGCGCGGTATTCATCGCCCAACCACTACCGTCAAACGTTGCTATTTCTTCTTCAATGGTAATAGGTGAACCAGGAATATAACGTGGTGTGATCGCCATCGGGAAACGCAGACTAAAAACACCATTGTCATACCGCACTGCCTGCTGATATTCAATCTCTACCACGACGGTTTCACCTGGCCCAATATTGGCCACCGAATTAGTAAACAGGTTTGGTCGTTCCTGTTCAATCAACGATGCTTTTTTCCCTTCACTACGCGCCTGGTTATAAATGCGCTTTGCCTGATCTCGCTCTTTTATCACCCCTTCAATCACGCGCTCACCAATCGTCATTCGCATATGATCAGCTGCAGAATTCTCCGGCAACGGGAAAACATAAATGCCTTCAAGCCATTCCGAGCGGTTATTCTTAAATGTCTGCCTGAGTTTAGTGCGTGCAATCATCCCCGTGACTTCGATATCAACATGAGTATCTAATATCAATGCGAGCTGGTATCGATCACTTGAATCAGACTTAAACAACAATGAGCCGTTCTTTATCTGATGCATTTCAACTTCGTCAGAGTGATTATCAGCAGCATGTGCCGTCGTGATAAACAACATCACCGCGATCCAGCCAAGCGATATCAATGAGATAAATTCAACGACCTCACTCCAGGAATAGATAATGATAAGTGTTGACTCTTTCCCCTGAGTATTGTGCCTGCTATTCATTACTCACCCCTCAGCTATCATGAACCAGTGCGCCATCCGTGGCGTCGTTATTAACTCCATTCGCGCACCGGAATTTATTTAACCGCAATTAAACACCTCAAACATGACACTGGCAGGCATCAACACTGATCAATTCAGTTACAAAAATGGCGAATAATGGCAATGTGACCAAATGTGATCAAGCCACCTCACAAATCACGTCGGGTGTGTTAATTTATCCATAGCTTGCATAACCGGAACTGACCATGAGCAAACGCATTACGATCGTTGAAGATGAAGAGGCTATCCGTAAAAATTACGTCGAGGCCCTGACTAAACATAGCTATGACGTCACTAGCTATGCCAGTCGCACAGAGGCAGAACAAAGCTTCGACCAGTCACTACCAGACCTGGTGCTACTCGACATCGGCCTTGATGATGAAATCGAAGGTGGATTTGATCTCTGTCGTCTACTACGCCAAAAATCAGCCACGCTGCCGATTATCTTTCTCACCGCACGTGATAGCGACCTCGATATCGTCTCTGGTCTTCGCCTCGGTGCTGATGACTATCTAACCAAAGACATTAGTCTGGTTAATCTTTGTGCCCGTGTCGCCGCGTTCTTTCGTCGAATGGATGCATTGCAACAACCTCCAGCTGAAGCATCAGTACTCATACGTGGTGAACTGTTATTAGATATGAATCGATACAGTATTAGTTGGCACAGTAAGCCTCTAGAGATCAGCCTGACTGAATTCTGGTTAGTACATTCGCTCGTCAAACATCCCGGCCACGTTAAAAGCCGCGAGCAATTGATGCAGAATGCACACATCGTCGTTGATGACACCACCATCACCTCCCACATCAAACGCATTCGAAAAAAATTCATCGAGATTGACCCTGATTTCGCTGCCATTGATAGTGTCTATGGTATGGGCTATCGCTGGCTGGAGAATAAAACTAACTGATGAGCATTCGCGGTAAACTATTGCTAGCATCGCTTAGTCTGTTAATTGTTCCATGGCTTGGTTATCACTACATACAAAATCTTGAAGCCTATCTTCGGGAAGCACATGAGGAGAAGCTGATTGACCGAGTCTCTATCATGGCTGCAGCTATGGGTGAACAAGCAGCGCTAATAGATACTCTCGACGTCAACACGACGCCAAAAGGCAAGCGCTCACACCTTTACATCAGACCACTCAATAGTCCGATTCAACTGGATGGCTATATTGATGACTGGCGAAATTTTCAAGATAGAGAACAGCCATTAGGTGAAAGTAATGGTGACCTCAGCGTGTTACAGCGCATCGGCTATTATCAAAAGCACCTCTATATCGCACTACGAGTAACGGATGATAATGTTATCTACCGCTCGCCCAATTCGCTACGTCTTGATCGCTCCGACCATCTGCGTATCAGCATGTTCGATAATGACGGAAAGTTCAGGCGCTACCAAATCTCAACCACCACACCCGGCAGCGTCAACACCTATCGACTACCCGCAGCTACTAGAAATAACAGCAGACAAATACTTAAACCAGAACCCAGAATAAAAGGGGAATGGCAATTTAGTAAAGGGGGCTACACAGTTGAATTACGGATTCCACTCAACATGCTTGAAAAAAGAATCGCGATTGCCGTTGCTGATGTCGATGATGCCTCAACAGCGGAAATCAAAAACATTGTCGCCAGTGCCAACACAGAAAAAGCTTCTGAGATTGGCACCATCGTAATTCCTCATCCACAAATAGCATCACTATTAAAACGATTAAAGACACCACAAAACCGAATCTGGATTGTCGATAATCAGCAGCGTGTGATTGGCATGGCTGGCAGTCTGCACCGACCCAGCCCTTCTGCGACCAGCAATCAAAATGATAGTGAGCCTTCGGTGTTTTCAATATTAATAAAACTCTTTTATCGATTCGCACTAGAACAGCCATATGATAGCTTTACCGACCAGCTGTCATCTGCGTCAAATCTGGATAACCCGGCTATCGTTAACGCATTATCTGGCCATGCAAAAACTTACTGGCGATCAACTGAGAATGAAAATATAAATATTACTATCGCCGCACATCCCGTTTATCTAAATGAAGAAATCGTTGGTGCGATTGCCATCGAAGAAAACAGTAGTAGTATTTTAATCCGGCAAAACAGCGTGATTGAAGCCATGGTTAACATGGCACTATTAACTTTTCTACTCACTATCGGTGTGCTGCTGGCATTCGCGACACGGCTTTCGTTAAGAATTCACAGGCTACGCAACGAAGTTGATGCCAGCATCACTGATGATGGAAAAATTCATCAGACACTCATTCACAGCCAGTCAAGCGATGAGATTGGCGACCTTGGAAGAAGCTTTTCAGGCATGTTACATCGGCTATCGCAATACAATCGTTACCTTGAAACGATGTCGGGGAAATTAAGTCACGAACTCAGAACACCAGTCACCATTGTGCGCTCATCACTCGATAATTTAGATCACACAAATCTTGATGATGAAAGCATCACCTATATAAAACGCGCCCATGAGGGCGCGACCCGTCTTAATAGCCTTTTGACCCGCATGAGTGAAGCAACACACCTTGAGCAGACAATTCTTCAAGAGCCTCGCGAACACTACTGTGTGGCTGAGGTTATTGAAGCCTTCGTGGAAGGTTATCGTCTGGCCTATCCACAACAACAATTTGACTTTATTAGTAGCCCAACTTCTCGTGAAAAGATAGCCAAAGGATCACCGGATCTACTTGCACAATTAATGGATAAGCTCACTGATAACGCCACTGATTTCGCTAACCATGGTAGTCCGATTTCGATCACTATCGAAAACACGAATGACCATCTTACTATCGCCATTCATAATCAGGGGCCAACACTACCTGATGCAATGCGTGGCAATCTGTTCGACTCAATGGTCTCTGTGCGGCAACATAAAACCGATTCACCACACCTTGGGCTTGGTCTTTATATTGTTAGGCTGATTACTGAATTTCATCATGGAACGATTGAGGCACATAACACCAGCAGTCCTGGCGGCGTTGTATTTAAACTAACAATACCAATAGCTCACCGCCAGTCCGGTACAAGCCGGAATCTAGCGTCTGACAACAGCACTGAAGCTCGCCAGTGACGGCGTTATAGAATCTTACCGACACACCAACTCACCCTGGGCATCATAATTCGCCACAATTCAACCTGAATTAATCACATCACAAACCTGCTGCTGCCACAGTTTCTTTGTTTAATGATTCCCACGCCACACCGGTACTTAATGACAAAGGAGCACTATCATGAACCACCATCTACGTGTAATCAGCGCCGTGACACTTCCACTTTTATTTACTGTCGGCTGCGTCAGCACCGATAGTAAACCCTTTACTGATCTCTCATCAGACAGCAAGCAATCCGTGATCACAGCCCATGATGAACAAGCAGCGCAAGTGGAACAGGCTGATGTTAATGAAACTGTAAAACTCGCCATCAATAATATGGATGGCTATTTAAATCGTATGGAACAGGACATTGAAACAGATGTTCAAACATCAATCGAAACAAACGAGGAACCAACAGACATGACGGTATTGATTGTAGAAGATGAAGTAGTATTTGAAGAGGCATCAGTGATGCTCACCGCACAGGAGTCAGATGAGATCGATCAAATCATTACATCAGATAACAGTAGCGATTCTGCACCAGAACAGACTAAGTTCTTTTTCGGTTTCAACAAAACTGAACTGAGCGATGAAGACAAAGCCGTGTTAAACAAACATGCGGAATACTTGCTCAACAATAAAGATATGGTGCTGGTTATCAGTGGTCATGCAGACAATCGTGGCAATAAAAATTACAACCAGTATTTAAGCCTGTTACGTGCGGAATCCATTGCAGCCATTTTAACTACCGCTGGTGTGCCAGAAGGCCAGTTACGCGTCAGTGGCATGGGCGATAATATTCCGATGGTTGATGCTACTCACTGGGGTGAAAACCGTCGTGCAGAACTGCTTTATCGGGATGCATTAATGCTTAGCAGTCAATAGTGTTCGCAGGTTTCAGGGTGGGACTTCTCCCCTCGCCCTGAGGCTACCGAAGTAGCCCCGGCCTTTTTGTCGGGGCTTTTTTATTTCACTCCAGGCAAGACCAGCCAGCCTTATTAATACTTATCTCACCGTAATACCTGTTAAAATTCAATCTTTATGAATACAGCTAAGTCTTATCGATTTGAGTAACTCCATGCGTGAACAATTAATCA
>Ga0316207_10005458_pt1 | contig 10526 bp, 9 predicted proteins | sample 6weekpyrite_MG_FD_204943 | JGI IMG/M metagenome (GOLD analysis project Ga0316207, IMG submission 204943) | Microbial mat bacterial communities from mineral coupon in-situ incubated in ocean water Damariscotta River, Maine, United States -... | ecosystem: Environmental > Aquatic > Marine >...
CTATTCAATTCATCCAGTGGATCAGCCATACCTGTAAATGACATCACGCCAGTTACTGTTGAATTATTAGAAGTGTTTTCACATCCTTCCCATATATAAGACCATTCATCGCCGACAGATGGGCCATTGTCATTGTCTGCATCGTTCTGAACCAGTGATTCTGTTTGAGAGTTTTCACCATCTGAATTTGCACAGAGATCAGATCGCGCATCAATAATCCTGAAGACCCTAGCACTGGGTTTTAGTAATGGATCTGGTACCGCTCCTTCGGCAACTTCATCTGCCATTTGATTGGTAATTTCAACAACGTTCATCAATCGAGCCAATATATCAATCAACATTGTTTTTGCTTCAGTAACATCCGTTAACTCGGTCGCTGACTCTAGTTGCAAAGCATCAAAGTCACTTTGATAAGACAGCGGTGGGTAATCAATTTTAGCCTCAATGGTTTTCACATCGTCTTGAACGCAAGCAGCTAGCGGAATACAAATAAGAATAGAGCGCAGTAAAATTTTCATAAATCAGTCACATCACATGTTTACTTAAACGAATAATTCACGAATTATCGAACTTTGGCCTTATTTGCAACTGAATCAAAGATATTTTGCTCAATATCTGCACTAACCAGCGCGTTTCTCCAAATCCAGCTTACCAAAATTATCAAGAATGGCCTCAGCAATAACCGTAGAAAACTGCCGATTATCCGTGTTTATAAGCACTTGATTTAACTTATAAACTGCATCGGTATAGTCTTCGACAGCCAATTCTTCAAATTTTCCTTCATTGGATTTTGCTAGCGCTTTTTTAGTATTGGTATCTTCAATACCGATGACATCCATGAGAGGGGAGAATTTCCATAATAAACCCCCTTCTTTTTCCAGATCAGCGATATATTTCAAAATTTCCTGGCGAATGGGGTATTCCATGCGGTTTTTTGAAATTTGCCAGGCCGTAACACCAACAATGGTCACAGGAATAAGGATAATCCAGCTCAATTTGGCAAACTCCTCCAATGGAAGAATATTATTCTGCATTGCAGCATAAGCTAGAGCAAAACCAATAGCATATAATACTGACGCTGCCCCAATACCAATGAGCAAAGATTTTGGCTTAGTAGATAAGCTACGCTTTTTATAATTTAATTTGTCCATATCAAATGAACGTTCAAAAAGACGAGTGACTTCTTTTTTAATATTTCGTTTGGATTTTTGTTTTCCGGCCATTTTTCTTCTTTCCATTTCCCCACTAATCTACCAATGTATACATTAAGCATTTTAGTTTGTTATTTTCTTCTAATGTTGTGGATATAGGTCTGGTAACGATTTTACCTCGTTATTTCCCCGACTCCGAGGAGTTTTTAAACGTGGTTTGATCACTTCCCAAAACTTATTACCATCCCACGAAATCACATCATAGGCATAAAGTGCCTTATTCAATTCATTAAGTGATTGATTTAACATAGAATCCTGTAAATTATTAGCGATTCCATTAAGGCTTGTGGGTTTTGATTCAGGCCAAGCTGCTTGCGCCCAAAATATCAAAGCCTGCCTTGCAGCACTAGCGTCATTGCTTTCGCAAGCCTGTTTAAGCTGCTTAATGGCTGATTTTATAGAAACGGAATCAAATTCCTGAACCTCAGCATTAATATCAACGGACCCTCCACGAATTTTTCGCCAATGTATAATCCAGCCTAAGGAGGTTAATAACCAAACAACTATGGCTGTCATTGCGACAAAAGGCCAATATCCCGCTTCAACGACGGTTTTGACCACTTCTTTAGTCACTATCGGTGTTGCTGACGAATCTACCACTTCTGTTTGCGGAATTGCCACATTTGATGGGCTGGTATTGCTCACCGCAGCAGCCGCAACTTCAATAATCTTGGGAGGAATGGTAATGACCTCTTGCTGATTCATTTCCGTATCCCACCAATATAAACGCAACTCGGGCAAAATTAATTTACCGCTTTGGGTTGGAACAATGGCAAATTTTTCTTCGCGAATACCAATCAACTTTCCCTGTTGCAATACAGTTTCAACCTTAGGCTGATCCGCATATTGTTTTATGCCACTTGCTTCAAAAGGTTTTAATTCTGGCAATTGAGCCGCGGTTAATCCATAAGCTTCCATTCTCAATGTACGCGTCACCGGCTCGCCCACTTTAAACTCTGGCGACTCAGGTGACCAAGTTTCTGTCAAAACGAAACGTTTAGCTGGCAACCAGGCTTCACCTTCTGCATCAGCGGGTTGCGGATTAACCATAAGCTCTATCGCCTCACTTTTTACCCTCACCCGCTTAGTTCGTTGGTTTTGAAAAAAGCGATCAAACGGATCATTGGAACGTTGCCGGGCACCTCGGTTATCCAAAACTTGTCCCTGAAAAACAGTAGATGCAATATTAAATGGTCCACTTTTTTGTGGAAATATGGCGAAGCGTCTTTCTGTTACTTGATATAAACGACCATCGCGACGTGTTTGAAAAGTGACATCTTCTCCTAATCGCTCCACAACCGCATCCGGTAAATCTGGTTCGGTTAATGACCCTTCACGAATCTCTACGGCCCGGAATAATCGCACAGAATAAATGATTTGCGATTGCACATAAGCAGATTGCAAATCAACTTTTGCTTCTAAGAAAATATCAGATCCTTTTTGCGGCGCAGTAAAACTTGGCTTATTTACTTGAATTCGAATAGGAGCAGACGCCTCATTGCCTGCACGAATTGGCGGAATAACAAATGTACCTACTGCTTTTGGCACTAAACTCAGTATCAATTCCTTCACACTATTAATTGAGCCATTAATGATACTCACTTTACTGCTTGTCGATGTACCTAATATCGTAAAATCACGTTGCAAAACATCGGTTTCTGGCTCGCCATCATCCGACTGAATAACTAATTGAAACGTTTCTCCTTCTTCAACGATATTGCGATCAACAGTTGCCGAAACTTTCGCAATTGCAGTGGAAGTAAAAAAACTTAGAAATATAAAAATAAAAATAAGAGGAGCTCTCATTACCATGGATTCTCCGTTTGTTTTCTTCGTTGTTGTCGCTGATATTGTCGAGAAAATTTCTCTCTTAGCAAACCGCCGGGATCATCAGGAATTCGGCGCAACCATTGTTGCGTTGCCTGTTGAATTTCCTTCTGCTCTTTATTTTCCTGTTCAACTTGCTCTTGATTCTGTTCCTGCTCAGATTCCTTATTTTCTTCTTGCTGTTGAGCAACGTTCTGCTCTTTTTCTTCTTCAGCCTTATCTTTTTCATTCTTCTCAGCTTGTTGTTGCTGTTGCTCAGACTCTTCCTCTTCGTTCTCACTTTCTTGACCAGAATCAGATTGCCGTTCACTCTGCTGTTGATCTTGCTGAGAATCAGATTGATCGGAACTGGACTGTTGCTGTTCAGATTCCTGTTGCTGATCTGACTTTTCTTCGCCATCATCACTTTCCTGCTTTTCATCCCCTGCAGGTTTTTGTTTTTGTTGATCTAGTACACTCTTTACCAAGTCTTTATTAAATTTAGCATCTTCATGATCCGGTTGATTCTGCAATACTTGATCATATGCCTCAATAGCATCTTCTAATTTGCCTTGTTTGGCTAAAGCATTCGCTCTATTATAATTTGCTTGAACTGATTCTGTTTGTGAAAAAGCTTCCGCTGCTTGTTCATAGTTCTCATTTTTAAAATGTGCAGCGCCTTTCCAATTTGGATTCTGATACGTCTCAGCGGCTTTCTCTGCATCACCTGCATTCAGCATTTTACTTGCCTGTTGATCTTTTGTTTGCCATAGGTCCTGCCATTCAAAAGCGTAAAGCTCCCCTTGTGGCATATAACACACCGAAAACACAACAACAGTTAACCAACCTCGTCGAAATCCCATGGCTACAAATGGTAACGCCAGTAATAAAAACCAATGCCCCTCGTCTTGCCAAAGATCCACTTCTCGAGTTAACGGATTATCCGTTTCTAAATTATCATTAATTGTATCGCGAATTAGCGATTTAACATCTGCATCATCAACAGCCAAATCAACATATCGCCCACTGCCAGCCAACGCGAGTTCTTGTAATCCACTCCGATCCACTTTTGGAATAACGATAGCGCCTGCTTTGTCTTTTAAAAAACCACCTGAGCGCATAGGAATTGGCGAGCCTTGCTCAGTTCCCACGCCAACGACATGTAAAGTATACCCACCAGCGGAAATTTTCTGTGCAGCATCAATTGCCGACGTGCCATTAGCCCCGTCGCTTATCAAAACAATCTCACCATTATAATTTCCTGCCTGAGTTAATAGCTGCGCAGCTTTAATAATAGCCCGATCAGTACGACTTCCTTGTGCAGGCATAATTGCAGGAGATAAACTGGGTATCATTGCTATAATAGTATCCGCATCATCTGTTAAGGGTGATACCACATGAGGATCAGCGGCATAGACAATTAGTGCAGCTTGACCTTCTTCACTCACCGTAAGCAAATCAATCAATTTCAATTTAGCTCGGCTCGCCCTTGTCGGTGTAACATCTGTAGCATCCATGGAGCGAGACAAATCCATCACAAATACGCGTGCAGCCTCTTTTTTATAAACAGCTTGGGGAAGTTTAGTCCAAGTTGGCCCTGCCAATGCGACAGATAACAAAATCCCGACAATCAATGCCAACCAAACAGGCATTAGTCCCGTTTTTTTATCACTGCCCACAAGTAAATATGAAAGAAGTTTTGGATCACAAACATCTGACCAGGCATTGCTATTTTTTGACTTTTTATAGAGATACCAACAAAACCAAACGGTAACTAAAAGTAACAATAAGAAATAGGGCCGAATAAAATGAAATTGCTCAAACATTACAAAGCATTCCCCTTTAATTTAGCGCCACCACTTATCATTCCAATAAAGGCATATAACATCAAAATAATAACCGCCAATCCCAATGGCCAGTAATACAACGCGATTTGCGGCCTTAAGGTTTCAGCTTCTTGTATAGCTGGCTCTAATACATCCAATTGTTCATAAATTTTTTCTAAACCTTTGGTGTCTTTTGCTCGAAAATACGCGCCTCCCGTCAGTGAAGCGATTTTTGTTAAGGTTGCTTCATCCAAATCAGCAGAGGGATTTACCATACGGGAGCCGAAAAATGATTGAATTTCCATGCTATCCGCACCTACACCAATGGTATAGATTTTTAAGCCGATTTCTTTCGCTAATTCTGCCGCTTTTATTGGTTCGATTTCACCTGCCGTGTTAGCACCGTCAGTTAACAATATTAATACTCGACTATCTTCAGGGCGATCCTGTAATCGTTTTGCTGCCAAACCAATACCATCACCAATGGCGGTTTCCTTACCAGCCAAACCAATTTCTGATTCTCTCAGCATATGTTTCACTGTTTTTCGATCAAATGTTAGTGGTGTTTGCACATAAGCGCGCTTACCAAACAAAATCAAACCAATTCGATCACCTTCACGACGATCTATAAAGTCACCGGCAACCTGTTTCACCACCGTCAATCGATCAACTTTTTCGCCATTCAATAAAAAATCTGGATTTTCCATACTGCCCGATAGATCTATAGCCAACATCAGGTCTCGGCCACTTACTGGTAAACTGACTGGATCTCCAATCCACATCGGTTTAGCTGCCCCGACAACACAACATAACCATGCAAAATAAAGTAACCAGGCAGATTTTCTTTTTAGCGAAAATGATGAGCCATAAGATTCTTGAACGCTTAACCATTGATTTAAGTTTGGCACTTTTAAAGCCGCATTGGATGTTTCACTTGCGGGCAGCAGTAGGCGCATCACCCAGGGCAAGGGAAAGAATAAAAACATCCATATCCATTCAAACTCAAACATTCTTTAACAAAACCTTGGTTGCTGCTAGCAATCCTTCAACATCGATATCAGATTCTTTCTGATATATTGCCGTAGTTAAAACACGCCCTGCACCTTTTGTGAATAAATCCGTACCACTTTTTGAATCAAGATAGGACAACCATTCCTCATCAATCATTCCTGCAACTTCTGATCGATCGTCTGTTAGCACCATAATTTTCCGAATTAACTCAGAAATTTCACCTGCCGTTTTATATCCATTACGCTGCACTTCGTAATTCGTGATTATATTTTTCAACTCTTCGTTTGCTAATTTTTTATAACGTGGCGATTTATCTCGCTTTAACCACCAGCGCAGTAAAAAAACAGCCGCAATAGTTAATATGAGCACTATCCACCAGCCCGGAGCCGGTGGCCAAAATGAAATAGGATCCGGCTCATGAATATCTCGCAAATCTTTTAATGCTTCTTGCAATTCATCCATGGCACTAATTCTGAGCTAACTTCAAACGAAGAATTTGCTGCAAATCATCTGAGGTACAAATGGATAAGAAACGAATGCCGCTTTTCATGCAAAAGTTCTTTAAACCATCTTCTTTGATTGAAAACTCATTTTGAAAAGCATCTGAAAATGCTTTGTTACCAATAGATAATTTTTCAAAGCGTTGACCATTAGTCACCATATAATTGCCAGAAGGTGGCGAAAATTTTTCCATGGCATCATAAATATTAATCATGATTAATTCACAATGTTTACCAATCGAAGAAAAATATACTTCTGATTTGTGATCAATATTATTAAAATCACTAATCACATAAACCACACTACCTGGTCTTGCCACACGCTTTAATCGCACTGCGACGTCATAAAAATCTGATGACCCAGACTCGCTTTTGGACTTGAGATTAACTTCATTCCATTCCACCAGCTTTCTAAAAAATGTTAAAATGCCTCGCTTGCTACCATTAGGTTTAATTTCTTCATGATCCTTACCAGAAAAAATAATTCCGCCAACTCGATCACCATGAGACATAGCTGACCACGCTAATAAACCTGCCACCTTAGCCGCAATCACTGATTTAAAGGCCACTTGTGTACCAAATTGCATACTTGGCCCTGTATCAATCACAAAAAAAACTGGACGCTCACGTTCTTCAGTAAATAATTTAGTATGGGCTTTTCCGGTACGCGCTGTTACCCGCCAATCAATACTTCGAATATCATCACCAGGCTGATATAAACGAACCTCTGAAAAGTCCATGCCACGCCCTCGAATAGGCGAGGCATAACTTCCAGCAGTAACCGCGGTAGTTTTTTTACGTGTTTTTTGTAAATACTTGCCAGACTGAAATCTCAAGGCCAACAAGCTATCCAAAGAAACAAGTACATTATCTGGGGGAGAGGTAGTCATACTTTGTTGTTACAAACTTTTATGGCACAGGAACGCGACTAATTAATTCTTGAATAAAATGATCTGGCGTAATACCTTCCGCTTCAGCTTCAAATGAAAGTAAAACACGATGTCTTAACACATTGGGTGCAATCGCATGAATATCTTCAGGTGCAACATAATCACGCCCACTTAACCAAGCATGTGCTCTAGCACATCGATCTAAAGCAATCGTGCCTCGAGGACTTGCGCCAAACATAACCCAACGCGACATATCTTCGCCATAAGCCGCAGCATTTCTTGTTGCTGCGATTAGCTGCACGATATATTCTTCAACGGCATCCGCCATATGAATATCCAGCACCTCCTCCCTTGCATCAAATAACATTGCTTGAGTTAGTTTTTCTGGAGGATTAATCGCATTTTGATTTTCTGAATGCGCGCCATCTCGTACTAAGCGAAGTATTTCCTTTTCAGCTTCGACACTCGGATAATCAATATTGATGTGCATAAGAAATCTATCCAACTGTGCTTCAGGCAATGGATAAGTACCCTCCTGCTCAATCGGATTTTGAGTTGCCATAACTAAAAATAATTTCGGCAATTGATAAGTCGTCCGACCCACCGTAATTTGACGTTCACCCATCGCTTCTAATAACGCAGATTGAACTTTGGCTGGTGCACGATTGATTTCATCCGCTAACAACAAATTGTGAAATAATGGTCCTTGCTGAAAATGAAAGGAACCATCTTGTGGGCGATAAATTTCAGTTCCTGTTAAATCTGCTGGCAATAAATCCGGCGTAAATTGAACTCGGTGAAAATCGCCTTCCAGCCCATCAGCCAATATTTTTATCGCAGTTGTTTTTGCCAACCCTGGCGCACCTTCAACAATTAAGTGCCCGTCGGCTAGTAAAGCAATAAACAAACGTTTGGTCATATCTGTTTGACCAATAATACGTTGATCCAGGTATTTCAAAAAGCTACTAATTACTTGAAAAGACAAACTCATCTGTTTTTTACCCAAAATTAATTTTTAAAAATAGACCGAAAATTTAAGCACAGGTTCCGTTGTTTCATGCAGGTCGTTGTAATGGCGCTTCAACGGCCTTACGTTTTTCTACTCCGGACAATAACTCTATAAGTTTTAAGGCAAAATCCATTGCTGTACCGGGCCCTCTCGAAGTAACGATATTTCCATCAATCACAACCGGATCTGTTTGATATTGCAATCCTGGCACATTAATACCATCCATACTACCAGGGTAACTGGTGGCTTTTTTATTTTCCAACAACCCGGCAGTTGCAAGTACTTTCGGCGCTGCACAAATTGCCCCCAACCATTTATTTTCACTGTTCATTTGATTCAATAAGGCGTGAATACGTTTATCTTGGTTTAAATGATCCGCCCCTGGCAGACCTCCAGGTAAAATAAGCATGTCAAATGATTGATTCAGCACATTTTCTAATTGATCATCGGGGACTAGCCGAGTTCCTCGACTAGCGACAACAACATCACTATTCAAACCAACAGTGGTTACATTAATTTCAGCACGGCGTAGTAAGTCAACTATCGTGATTGCTTCTAATTCTTCACAGCCTTGCGCGAGAGGGATAAGGACGCTTGCCATATTCTCCTATCTCCTTCTATTAATTCTATGTATTTACTAACAGGAACAATTTGAATGTCTTGCTCTTCTATCACTTTTATCCAGTACTCCAGAGCTTCAATGGTCAAACTATGCGGGTGACCAATAGCTAATGCATATCCTGAAAATTTGACACGCTTCAATAAACGCTCAAATTGAATATCTATCGCTTCTTTTTCAATAACATGATCAAGAAAAATATCGCGTGAGGTATTCCGCAAATGATTTCTTTCTGCTATTTGCCCAGCAACCGTTGCCCCATGAGTTCTACTATCAACAAAATACAAGTTATTTCTAGATTTGAGCTCCTGCATTAGCCAATGCATATTTTTCACTGAACGCGTTAACAAACTACCCATGTGATTATTAACACCGACCGCAAAAGGTATGGCTTGAATCGCTTCGCGAACCGTAGTGATAAACTTCGCTTGGCTCATATTCTGAGACAAACCACCTGGTCCCATATCTTTGTCACTCATTGGTTGCATGGGTAAATGCAACATTACCTCTTTCCCCTGTTGATGGGCGACTTGGGCATATTGTTCTGCATAAGGTGTATGAGGTAAAAATGAATAAGTTAGTTGCGCGGGCATTTGGATAAGCTGCTCAGCACGAATAGCACTTGAACCCAGATCATCCATAATAATGGCAATGTATCCGGCTTTTTCATTAGCAATCGTCTGTACAGAAAATACAAGAATGCCAATAGTAAATATTGTGGCTAAGAAGCTTTGCTTTCTTTTTCTTCGCATCAAATGCCCTAGTTACAATACTGATTAATCTGGATTAAACCGCTATATTATGGCATTTATTCCACATTGATAAAACGACAATCAAAAAAAAACGCCTCATAAATGAGGCGTTTTTTTAAATATTTTGAATTAACGTATTATTTAATTAAACTGGATATTTGAATTGCTTTCAAAGTATTCAAAGCTTCATATAGCTGATAGTCTTCATTCGCTAAATTCTCCTTCTCGTCCTTTTTATCATCACCTTTTTTCTTATCCTCTTCACCATTTTCCAGATGGCCAGATAAATCAGCTTCCTTAATACGCTTGAATTCAGTCTCTACTTTGGAAACTCTCAAACGCTCAAGCTCTATATGAGGCACAATGCCTTCGGCCTGAATAGAACGTCCTTTAGGCGTATAATATCGAGCAGTGGTTAATTTTAATGCAGCGTTACTATTCATCGGTAATATCGTTTGAACCGAGCCTTTACCAAATGTTTTATTTCCCATAATGATTGCTCGACTATGGTCTTGTAAGGCGCCGGCAACAATTTCTGATGCTGATGCAGATCCACCATTAACAAGCACAACAACTGGTGCTTTATCAAGCGAGTCATTGGGTGTAGCGCTAAATTTTAATCGAGATTCTTTTTCGCGACCTTCTGTGTAAACAATTAAGCCTTTTGTTAAAAATGCATCAGACACTTCAACAGCTGCGCTGAGAACACCACCAGGATTATTTCTTAAGTCAAGAATTAAACCTTTTAAACCATCTTTCGATTCTTTTTTGAGCTCATCTAAGGCATTTAATAAGTTTTCACCGGTTTTTGATTGAAAACTGGTAATACGAACATAACCAAATTGTTCATCAAGCATTCTTGACTTAACAGATTTCACTCGAATAACATCACGAGTTATTGT
>Ga0316207_10005459_pt1 | contig 10525 bp, 8 predicted proteins | sample 6weekpyrite_MG_FD_204943 | JGI IMG/M metagenome (GOLD analysis project Ga0316207, IMG submission 204943) | Microbial mat bacterial communities from mineral coupon in-situ incubated in ocean water Damariscotta River, Maine, United States -... | ecosystem: Environmental > Aquatic > Marine >...
CGTCAGGCATTAAAGGCAGGTCAGCAGCCGGACCGGCTTTGGATGCCCAGGCTACCCAACTATTTTTTCCATAAATCCACCGATTCTAACACCCTACAACAAATGGACATCTTTGAAGCGTTTGAATTTTTGCCAGTGCGGCTAAAAACGACGCAGCTTGACCGTGATGTTACGGTGACGCTCAGGACTGAAAACGGAGATACTGTCGCTGAGCAAACTTTTAGAGCTATTGTCGGGGCAACCGCTGAAACCAAGCTGAATGGTTGGGTTGAAGATACGCTGGATATCCGGTCGCTAGCCGGTGGATTATATAAATTGAGCACTAATATTAGCGGCCAACCCGTAATCAATATTATGGTGCGGTCCGACTTGAATAGTAAGTTTTTCCGAACTGTTTGGCTGAGTTTTTCTGAAGACGCATTTGTTCAGGACGATGGCAGTCTCAAGCCAACTCAGATTTTTGATGTCACTTTCAACGCCGCTAGCAATGCTTGGGCCTATAACATCAAAGTAGGAAAAAAACGGGCATCAAAAAAATTCAAAATCACCCATGTCCCTGACGAGGGTGAGACGGCAATTGAGTTTCATGACGCTGAAGAAAGTCCAGTAACAGGAGGCGAGCGGTCTTTGCTCATCCGCTCCAAACTGCCGATTCCATATAGCGACACCCCGCGTAAGGCGATCAAGTTGCTACAAGTGCCAGACCCACCTGTGGCAGCTGATGGTGGCCCTGCACCTGCGGCGGAACCAATCATTGAGAACCTCCCCAACCCATCGCCGGGGGAGGCAAAAGCGGAGATTTTTATCAGTATCTAGATACGCGTTTTCAGTTTGCGAAGGGCTTTCTCTGGCGTTCGAAAGGCAAAGGGCAAAGCAAAAAATACAGAAACCTGAAGGCTAGAAAGGGAATACCATGGCCTATAAGACACCCGGTGTATATGTAGAAGAAATCAGTACGTTACCTGCTTCGGTGGCAGAGGTTGAAACAGCCGTTCCAGCCTTTATCGGCTATACGGAGAAAGCGGTCGATAACGGCGTCGATATTATTGAACCCCGCCGCATAAAATCGTTGGTGGAATACAGAAAATATTTCGGTGGCCCGGCTCCGATCAAAGGGCTGGAAGTTTCTCTCAGCAGTAAATTTGCCGTTGAAACGCTCAAAAATTCGCCCAAGTTCTGTTTGTTCGAAAGCTTGCAGATGTTTTACGATAATGGCGGCGGGGACTGCTATATCGTGCCGATTTATGGCAGTGATGGAAAGCTGGTAACCAATCAGTCCGGCGAACCAAGTAAAAGCGAGTTGAAGGCAGGCTTGAAAAAGCTTGAAAAAGCTGACGAGCCTACTTTGATCTTGTTCCCGGACGCAGCCTTCCTAGAAAAATCTTCGGACCTGAACAGTTTGCAGGTAGCGGCATTGATGCAGTGTGCCAAGCTGCAAGACCGTTTCACGGTGATGGACATGAAGGAAGACCTTACAGGTCCTGAAACCGGTTGGGAAAACAGCTGGAAGACAGGCAAAGAAGATTTCCGGGCAAACGTTGGTATCAACAATCTGAAATACGGTGCTGCCTATACACCTTGGGTTCAGGCCGGGCTTGAGCGCTATATTCCAAATTCCGAGATCACTCTCAAAAAAGGTGATGCTACGCTTGAGTTAAGCGGATTGGAAGGTAGCGATAGTGAACTTGTGAGCCAGGCCATCGTTAGCTTGCAGGACGCACAGACGGGCAACAAAAAAATTGAAACTGCAATTACCGGTATTAACCCGGCGATACAGACAAAATGGCTGGACCTTGTGGGCAAAGCCACGGCGTCTCCGACCAAGGCAAAATTCAAAGATGTTTTGGCTTTCCTGCTGTCTATGATCAGCCCGTTCGCCGTGTGGATCAAGGACGACACATCAGCAACCAGCAAGCAATTGCGCGGCAATTTGCTGTTGGAAGCGAAAGCCGTGAATGAAGATTCTGTGCGTGACAATCTTGCAAAGCTCATTCGCTACCACGCAGCAGCGGCAGCAGCGGCGGTTGGTTTGGCAGACGCTGTTGGCACCACCTACGATGCGGCGAAAGCAACACTCGCCCCTACAGGGTCACTAGCTGCTGACAATAGTATCTTTGGCGAAGAGACTGAGAAAGCAGGTCAGGTAGCAGCCGCGCTACCCATATTAACAGCACTTTTTGGTGAGCTTCTTGATGCGGTCGCAAGTATGGACATTGCTGGTGACACGGCAGAGTCAACGGCTGATAAAACACTTTATGAGGTTTCCGCTAGCTATAAATCAATCATCGATGCGGTTCGTGGAAAATTGAATTGGTTACCGCCTAGCGGTTTGATGGTGGGTGTCTATTCTGCCGTTGACCGCAAACGCGGTGTTTGGAAGGCCCCGGCCAATGTGAGCCTATCGAATGTTACGCGGCTTAGTTATGCGATTGACCACGGCGAGCAAGAACGGCTGAATGTTGATGTGACCGCAGGGAAATCCATCAATGCAATTCGCTCCTTCGCGGGCAAAGGGTTGCTTGTTTGGGGTGCGCGTACGCTTGCCGGTAACGATAACGAGTGGCGGTACGTTTCCGTTCGGCGCTTCTACAATATGGTTGAGGAATCGGTCAAAAAATCAACTGGCTGGGTGGTGTTCGAGCCCAACGATTCTGGCACCTGGATTCGCGTGAAAGCGATGATCGACAATTATCTGACAGACTTATGGCGGCGAGGTGCATTGGCGGGAGCCAAACCCGAGCAGGCATTTTTTGTCAATGTGGGCCTCGGCAACACCATGACAGCTGTCGATATTTTGGAAGGGCGGATGATCATTGAGATTGGCATGGCCGCTGTGCGTCCCGCCGAATTCATCATCCTACGTTTCTCTCACAAACTTCAGGAAGCTTGAGGCGGGGGCCCGGTGGGCACCAGCTTCGCTTCAAAGCGAAAGGTAAAGAAAAATGGCTAGTTATCCTCTACCCGTCTTCCAGTTTTCAGTGCTGCTACGTGGCAGCACGCTGGGATTTTCCGAAGCGTCCGGCCTGACGGTTGAATCGCAAATGATGGAATACCGTGACGGCATGATGAAGGAATTTTCCTCCATCAAAATGCCGGGCTTGCGCAAATATTCAGATATTACGCTGAAAAAAGGCATCATGGTTGAAGACAATGGTTTCTACGAAATGTGGAAAGAAACAGCTGACCTTGGCAACGTGCCGCGCAGTGAAATTGTCATTAGCCTGCTCAATGAAAAGCAAGAGCCTGTGATGGTATGGAACGCCAAAAATGCGTGGGCACTTAAGGTGGAAGGGCCTGGGCTTAAGGCCATGGGCAACGAAGTCGCTATTGAGACGCTTGTGCTTGCGCATGAGGGACTAACCATCGAGCAACCTTGATCGGCGATCAGCCAACTGGCTGATTTTCCGCAACGGATAGCAACCGTAAAGGGCGTATCGTGGCAGAACCCTATCCCTATACCGCATTTTGTTTCAGTGCCAAATTTGAGCTGGACGGGGCGGGCGACCAGGACATCCGATTTCAGGAGGTCTCCGGTCTCAGCTCCGAGCTGTCAGTGGAGAATGTGCAAGAAGGTGGTGAAAACCGTTTTATCCACCGATTGCCGGGGCGCGCCAAGTTTCCGTCCTTGGTGCTGAAACGCGCGGTAATCACCGATAGCGCGCTGATCAGCTGGTTCGACGACGCAATAGAGAATCTGGAAATTGCGCCGGTTGATCTGACCGTGTCGCTCCTCGATGAAAAGCAAGATGCGGTGCGCGTGTGGAATTTCGTTAAGGCCTGGCCAACCAAATGGTCGCTGTCGAACCTGAATGCACAAAGCAATGCGCTGGCGATTGAAACCATTGAACTGGCTTACCAGCGTTTCTGGAGAGACTGACATGCCTCTAATTGTACGTGAACTCGTGATTAAAGCCACATTGGCAGCCGACGGAAAAAAGGGTGCTGAAGCGTCAGCGCCCGCTCCGAAAAAAGAGAAGCTCATCGCCGAATGCGTTGCGCAAGTTACTGAGATTTTGACGGCAAGAGAAGAGCGGTAAATGAGCGGAGAGCTTAAAAAATTAATGATCGAATCCTTCACGGATGACAAGTTCTCGGGCAGTCCTGTCGCGACATTTACAACCATGTTCAATCCCAACAATTATTCGATCAAATATGCGGTGGAATATGAGGAAGATCAGGGTAAAGGCACGTCTGCGTTGCCGCAAAAGTTCAAACAGACCAAACCCATTGATCTAAGCCTGGATTTTATCGTCGACGGCACCGGGGCCTCTGAAGAGCTGACAGTTGACGGCTCTGCCCCTGGCGAAAAGGATGTGATCGACAAAGTCAGGCACTTTTTGCAGGTGGTTTACGAATATGACGGGGAGATTCACCGGCCCCGCTATTTGCGCGTAGCTTGGGGCACGCTTTTGTTCAACTGCGTCTTCAAAAGCGCCAACGTAAAATATACTTTGTTCAAGCCTGATGGCAGCCCTTTGAGGGCTACGATTTCGGCTGCGTTCTACGGCACAGTAGACGACGAAAAACGTGTCGCAGAAGAGGCGGACAAATCACCAGATTTAACGCGCTACCATACGGTGATAAGCGGTGAAACTTTACCAATCCTGGCCCACAAATATTATGGTGACCCGCGCTATTATCTTGCCGTCGCTAGAGTGAACGGGCTGAATAACTTTGGTAGCCTGGAAGCTGGCAGCCAGTTACTTTTTCCTCCTATTAGTAAAAAGAATGTCGCTTCAGCTAAGGGGGCTCCAGAGCCAGCTCTGGAGGTCGCGCAATGAGTGCTGACGGTAATGTCCTGCCGCTCAGTGCGGCGGCTGACCTTTCAACGGTCACTATTCTTGCCGACGGCGAGGAAATTTCGCTCGTGATACAGGTTCTATCGATTGTTGTACTTCACGAGGTCAACCGAATACCTACGGCAAAACTTGTGGTAGCGGATGGCGATGTTTCGAAGCAAGACTTCGAGATTAGTAATCAGGCTACATTTTCGCCCGGAACCGAGATTGAAATTCAATCGGGCTACCACAATGACGAGCAGCCAATTTTCAAGGGCGTTGTCGTACGCCACGGTTTGAGCACTAAGGCTGAAGGATCTTCAGTTTTAACAGTGGTGTGCAAAGACGAAGCCGCGAAAATGACGATTGGTTGCAATAGCGCCTATTTTTATGACAGCACTGACAGTGACGTGCTGGAAGAACTGATCGGCAAGCACGGGCTTGCCAGTGACGTGGCCAGTACCAGTGAAACCCACGAAAATATTGTACAGTACCAGAGCACTGATTGGGATTTTATGCTGATGCGGGCGGAGCTTGCCGGCATGTTGGCTTTTGTGGAAGCAGGGAAAGTGACCCTGAAAAAACCTGACCCAGGCGCAAGCACAAAACAGAAGTTTGTTTACGGTGCCACCATTATCAACTTTGAGGCTGAAATTGACGCTGAGCACCAGTTGAAAGCGACTAGTACTGCGGGCTGGGACCAATCAACACAGGAGCTGGTTGAAACTGAAGGTAACGACCCGGGATTCCCGGAACAAGGCAATTTGACAGGTGCTGATCTGGCCGATGTGCTGGCACCGGACGATTACCATTTGCACCATACCGGCAATGTAGGAGAGGCAGAACTACAGGCCTGGAGTGACAGTTTGTTTATGCGCAGCAGGCTCGCAAAAATTCGCGGGCGTATGACATGCCAAGGCTTTGCAGATGTAAGTATTGGAGACGTTATTGAACTGGAAGGCATGGGTGACCGGTTCAACGGCACATGCTTTGTCGGGGCTATTCGTCATGAGGTCACGCAAGGAAACTGGCTAACCCATTTTGAAATTGGCGTCGATCCCAAATGGTTTAACAGCAAAGCCAACATCGAAACTCCGCTGGCTGGTGGAATGCTTCCGGTAGCTGGTGGGCTGTATATTGGGGTTGTAACAGCGCTGGAAGGGGACCCAAACGGCGATGACCGTATCCGTGTGCGCTTACCTGCTATTGATAGCAGTGAAGACGGCATATGGACCCGTATCAGCACTATGGATGCGGGCAATAATCGCGGCACCGTTTTTCGCCCCGAAATTGGTGATGAAGTGATTGTCGGTTTTCTATACGCCGATCCACGTCAAGCTGTAATGCTTGGAGGGCTTCACAGCAGTAAGAACCCGTCCCCAACGCCGCCAAGCGACGATAATCACTATAAAATTTATATGAGCCGCGCTGAGACCGAACTCTATTTCGATGATGATAAACCCAGCGTTCATATCAAACTGAAAAGCGGCAGATTATTTGAGATGGATGATGACAGCGAAACCATCACATGCACTGATCCTATTGGCAATAAAGTTACGCTTTGCAACGACGGTATTACATTGAAATCGCCAAAGGATATCACTTTGAAAGCAGACGGCGACATCAAGATGGAAGGCACCAACATAGAAGCCAAAGCCAAAGCTGAATTCAAAGCAGATGGCGGCGCGGGCAGCAAACTGACCTCTGCCGCAGTAACGACGGTCAAAGGTTCGGCCGTGATGATTAATTGAGGGAGACCGGCATATGGCCCAGGCAGCACGAGTAGGAGACATGACCCTTCATGGCGGGGTTGTTCTTGGCCCTGGCGTGTCTACCGTGCTTATCGGAGGTAAGCCAGCGGCCAAGATACTGGACCTGCATATTTGCGCGATACCACCAAATATTCACGGGCCATTTGTTAGCCCCTTTATTTTGGGGAGTTTCACAGTTTTTATCGGCGGTATGCCAGCACTCAGGGTTTGGGACCCTTGTCTTTGCGGTGCTATGCCGATTATCGGCGAACCAACAGTGATTATTGGGGGTTAAGGCGTGGGAGCAAACCAAAATAGCGGTTTTTTTGGTCGGGGCTGGGCGTTTCCGCCAAACTTCAATAAAGCCAGCAACGGTGTTGTGATGGTAGAAAAAATTGAAGACATTAATGAAAGCCTGAAAATTCTTCTTTCCACTCGCGTTGGTGAGCGGCTTTTGGAGCCCCTTTATGGCTGCGAGTTGAGCCGTTTCCTGTTTGAACCTATCGACACGACATTAAAAACCTACATGCGCGAGGTGATCCGTGATGCCATTCTCTATTTCGAACCACGTATCAAGCTAATTGATATAGACTTGCGGGCTCTGCCTGATGAAGGGCGCATTGATATCGCGCTGGATTATCTAGTGCCATCTGTGAACAGTCGCGGCAATTTGGTCTTTCCTTTCTATCTGCCTAGCGAGGCATCTGGCCCACAATTGGGGAGCAGTGAATGATGGATGACATCTGCTGCAATCCGTCTCACCCGCTTGACCATGATGGCACAAGCCAAAACCAGCGTGCATCCAAAATGCTGGACCCGAGGCAGATTCATCTTGATGGCCGTTCAATAGAAGATCTTCTTGTTTGGGCAACTCGTTATGCGGAGGAGATCAATTTCTATAACGACAGCAATAAATTATCCGGCGATTGGCAATCGCTTGTTAAAAATGATCCAACGACCTTGATAGCGCTTATTAGTTTGTATGATTTCAAGAGCGTCCACGCTGATTTTCGGTCACGGGAAAAAGCCGCTCAAAAACTGGATGGTACTGACGAAGACAAAATCACGTTTTTCAAGGTCCAGTGCGCTCAGCTCATTGAAATAGCAGGTTTGTTCCAGAACTGGTATGGGCAAGCGCCGCCGGACCTGCTGATTTTTCAGGAATTGAAAACGGCGATCCGCGCGGAATTGGCGCCAGCGCTTGCACGGCTAAAATCATACGACCTGGGTGCTGAAAGTGGTCTTGTAAAATCAGACGGTACTGGCGAACAGCTTGGTCTTGACTATGGCGATATGGCAAACAACGACACTCTTTGGGGGTTGGCTTCGGTAACTGCGTCTGACCGCATCTATAAAGGGGATAGTTTTGATGAGAAGCTGGTGCATGCCAGCGAAAAAATATCAGCTCTATTCGGAAGCATGCAGCGCATCCTTGTGCGCACCAGCAAAGACGCACCTTCGACGTTGGCGAATAGCCTTTCCTGGCCGTATCACCAACCACATATGGCTCTATTCATAGCATTTCTAAAGGTCTTCGAGTTCGCGCAATCTTCGCTCAATCGTGTCACCCAACGTCATCTGGATTTTTATTATCAGGATGTTTTGAAGCTTGGCCGTAAGGCCAGCATCGCAGACAAAGCTCATCTTGTTTTTGGTTTGGCAAACAACCAGAAAGCCAGCATCGCCTTGAAGTCCGGGTCTGAGTTCAAGGCAGGTAAAGATTCTGAGGGAAATAATTTATTCTACGAAAGTACAGGCGAGAGCTCTTTGAATTTGGCGGCGGTCGAAGAAGTGAGAGCGCTGCACGGCGTAGAAGAAGACGGCAAAACCAGCTATAGGACGTCGGTTGTGGCCAATTCTGCCGACGGACAAGGAGCAGAGTTTGAAAATGCGTCCAAGGCCCAGTGGCGCACTTTTGGACAGAAGGCTGTTGGCGCTACGACAGAGCGCCCAGAAGCTACATTTGGCTTGGTCATCGCATCCGCGATTCTGCGTTTGGCAGAGGGTGAACGTACAATCACGTTGACTTTTGGTTATGAAGAAGAGCCCTTGTTGCCCGGTGCTGACGTGTTGGGCAACCTTTTTGCCGTTGAAGTTAGCACCGCTGAAGGTTGGTTGCCTATCAGCACTCTTTCAATCGCAAGCGAAGAAGTGGGCGATGTTTGGGAGTTGACGCTTACGATATTTATCGGACCTGAAAACGTTGCCATAGCAGCTTTCGAAGATGGATCAGAGTTCGATATTTACGACAGTGATTGGCCACTGCTGAAACTGGAAGCGAACCCGGTTGTCGCCAGTGGATATTTTGATTTTTTAAGCGAGAAAGAAATCCAGTCTGTTACCGCAACAGCTGACGTAAAAGGCGTTCGAGGACTGCTGCTGGAAAATGAACTTGGGCCCATAGACGCCAATAAACCTTTTGCACCTTTTGGCCATAGCCCTAAAAAACACTCCAGTTTTTTTGTTGGTAGCTGGGAGGCGCTGCAAAAAGACCTTTCCTCCTTTACGCTGAATTTCCATTGGGACACCGTACCGAATTTTAAGACCCAATATACGGGGTATACACCGCATTTGGGTAACGGAGATGTTTCATGCTCGATAACCTTGCTTTCGAGGAAAAGTGCAAGTGGTTTGGAAGCGGAAACCATCACAAGCGTGGACGAACTGTCTTTAGATTTATCGGCGCTCGACGCGGCAACTGCTGATGGATTATCGGAGGTCGTTCCAAGCGATGCGACCTTGTTTCTGGACCCTGACCAATCCAACAAGGATGCCAACAATATAGAAGCGAAGGCGTTTGTTTCATCGCTAAGCGCCAGCGACATTGGCAATGTACGTAATCCGAAACTTGAGAAATTTGAACGTTTTTCCAATTTGTCACCACAGGGATATGTTCGTGTCGATCTGGAAAACAGTTTGCTGCATGAGCAATATGTCAAAATCTATACGGCTGCTGCGATAACGCTGGCGAAAGAGTCCGCTACAGCCGACCCGGCTACTACGCTGCCTGAACAGCCCTTTGTCCCGATAGCACAAGAAATTACGCTGGATTATATCGCCAGTGATAGTTGGGATATGGACACGCTAACGAGTGAAACGTCGGTTGGCCGTTTGTTCCATCTCTATCCATTCGGGCATAAACGGTTGACGGAAAAAGGTTTTGGGCTGTTGCCCAAGGCGGCTCTAACAACTGCTGCGACAAGCCAAATTCAGTCGGTTGATACCAGTGCCGACATAATACAAACAGGTGAGCTGTTTATCGGCTTTGAAAATGCGCCGGTCGTCGAGCAAGAATATATACTTTCGGTTTTGTTTCAGGTCGCCGACGGTACCGAGGACCCTCGTGTAAGCGAAAGCCCCACTGTGAATTGGTCGTACCTGGCATCTGACGAATGGGTCAAGCTGGAGCCCAACGCCACGTTTTTTGATGGCACTGATGGTTTGATTCAGCCTGGTATTATCAGTTTTAAAATTGGTCCTGATGCAACGGCGGAGAATACACTTATGCCGCCGGGGCTTTTATGGCTTCGGGCTCATGTGGACAGAGACCCGGACGGTGTTTGCGACATGATTGCAATTTGGGCGCAAGCAGTTGAAGTGGTTTTCGAAGACCGTGCGAATGCTGCAAGTCATCTGGCCGATGCCCTGCCTGCGCAAACTATCAAAAAAATGGTGCAAAAAGACGCTCGTATATCTTCGGTCAGTCAGCCTTACGCTTCGTTTGGTGGGCAGCTCGAGGAACAAGACGCCGCCTATTATATTCGTGTATCTGAGCGTCTTCGTCATAAGGAACGAGCGGTTGCCATGTGGGATTATGAGCGGCTTGTGCTCGAGCATTTCCCTGACATTTACAAGGTTAAGTGCCTCAGTCATGCGACAGACAGTCGTGAAGTCGCACCGGGCAATACGGTGGTTATTGTTGTACCAAATGTAAGAAACAAAAATGGTTTTGATAGACTAAAGCCTTATGCCAGTCAGTCTGTACGCAACAAAATA
>Ga0316207_10005460_pt1 | contig 10521 bp, 10 predicted proteins | sample 6weekpyrite_MG_FD_204943 | JGI IMG/M metagenome (GOLD analysis project Ga0316207, IMG submission 204943) | Microbial mat bacterial communities from mineral coupon in-situ incubated in ocean water Damariscotta River, Maine, United States -... | ecosystem: Environmental > Aquatic > Marine >...
CCAATGTAATGACCGCCCTTTGGGGACCGGCTGTTTCAAAAAATCCTTACTTGTCTTTCAAGTTCAAGGGTGGCGCTAAAGGCGACAGCATTAAGATTAGCTGGGTTGATAACAAGGGTGAGTCTAGTGTTCAGGAAGCTAAAGTCCGTTAGGATTAGGCTATACTCGGAGGAGATAAAAACAATGATGAAAAAAATCATTATCGCAATGACTGCTATCGGCCTAGTTGCTGGTGCACAAATGACTGCTCAAGCAAGTCCTCAGTCGGACTTGAAAAAATACCGCAGTTACTGGGAAAGCAAGTTACCTGCTGGCAAAAAGATGGATGACTACGCCGACGGTATCTACATTTACAACCAAGATATGTATGACTCTTGGCAGGCAATTGAAGAGTTCCCTCCATACGAACTCGATATCACTGCTGGCCAAAAGGAATACAATAAACCTTTCAAAAACGGCAAAACATACGCTAGCTGTTTCAAGAACGGTGGTATTGGCATTGCTCAAAACTACCCTTACTGGAACGGTTCAAAGGTTAAAACCTTTGAGGCTGAGTTAAACGAATGCCGCACGAAAAATGGCGAAAAACCACTTAAGTATAAGAAGGGTAAGATGGCTCAACTGTCTGCTTACTTGAAAGATACTTCACGTGGTAAAGCAATCAATGTTGTTGTTCCTAACGACAAAGGTGCTATCGCTGCTTATGAAGACGGCAAGCAGTTCTACTTCGCCCGTCGCGGCCAGTTGAACTTCTCTTGTGCACATTGTCACTTTGACGGTGCTGGTAAGTACATTCGTGCCAACATCCTAAGTGCTGGTATCGGCCAAGCAACTAACTTCCCTGTTTACCGTTCTAAATGGGGTGGTCTAGGTACTATGCATCGCCGTTACGGTGGTTGTAACAAGCAAGTACGTGCTAAGCCATTTAAGGCTCAAGGTAAGGAATACACAAATCTCGAGTACTTCCACACCTACATGTCAAATGGATTTAAGCTGAACGCGCCAAGTAACCGCCAGTAAGCCCTAGTCTTTCACGACAGATTAAAGCCCAGCTCTTGTAGCTGGGCTTTTTTTTGCCTTGAGCCATCTACGATGGCTAAGGTACTCACAATGGAGCTCGAAGAGATCCTGTGAGTGGTGAAATTCCAAGCCACAGAAGTAAAGTAAACGCCCGGAAACTCAAAGCACCACTGATACATTGGAAATAGTTAAGGTGCCCAGAATGAACACCTAGTGTTCTTGGGTGGTGAAATTCCAAGCCACAAAAGAAAGATAGGCATCGAATAACTCAAACGCCCAAGAACAAATCGAAGAAAGCTAAAAGTGCCTAAAATTGGCCCTCAGGATTCTTGTTTAGTAAATATCCCAGATATAGAAGCAAAATAGACAACCAAAGATGCAATGCCTCTCAAGCAAATCAGAACTAATTTACCCCCAAAAAACCTATTTCTAGCATCAGCCTCCGGCCATGAGCTAAGCAATTTAAGTAAATAATCCAAAATGAATATTAAATCTTGAAAATTTAAGTCCCATGACCACGTAAAGCATGCATAATGCACCTAAGGCAAACTATAACTAGCGTGTATTTTTTAAGAAATTAGAGGCGAAAATAGCGAGAAACATTCCAAATAGCGCTTAAAAGGTGCAAACGCCCCTTTTGCCTGTTTTTTTCGTGCTATAAACTAGTTTCAATCGTTTAACATTGAGTAAACCCTGCTAAATAAGCTAGAATTAGCCACAGTAATGCTCGAGTTACTCAAAATTAACGAGCAATAAATAGACTGCCTAAATAAAATATAAATAGAAGCAGCGAATTAAAACATAATATTTGAATAAGATGAGATAGAGGGACTACACGTAATGAATATTTCTCGCCGAGAATTTCTACAAATGATGGCCGCTGCGAGTGCGGCGGGCATGAGTCTCACAGGTTGTGAGCCCGGTACTGATACACAAAAGCTACCTACCGGCCCTAAAGCATCAAAACAGCCTAGCAATATCTACGAGATGCCTCGCTTCGGTAATGTCTCTTTCATGCACTACACCGACTGTCACGCCCAATTAGAGCCAGTTTACTTCCGTGAACCAAACATCAATATTGGTGTGGCCAGCATGTTTGGGAATCCTCCTCATCTCGTGGGTGCTGAACTACTCAAACATTACGACATCAAGCCAGGTACTGAACTTGCTCACGCTTATTCTTACCTTGACTTCGCTGAAGCGGCTAATAAGTTTGGTAAGGTCGGCGGTTTTGCCCATATGGCAACTTTGGTTAAGAATATGCGCGCACAACGTCCTGGCTCATTACTGTTAGATGGTGGTGATACTTGGCAAGGTTCATGGACAGCATTACGCACCAACGCACAAGACATGGTTGATGCCCAAAAATTACTTGGCGTTGATATCATGACTGGTCACTGGGAATTCACTTACGGTGCTGAACGCGTACAAGAAATTATTCAAAATGACTTCGCTGGTAAGATCGACTTTGTTGGTCAGAACGTGGTTGATAACGAGTTTGAAGAAGCCGTATTCAATCCTTACGTAATGAAGGAACAAAACGGCATCCCCGTTGCTGTTATCGGCCAGTGTTTCCCATACACGCCAATCGCTAATCCACGTTTCATGGTGCCTGACTGGAGTTTCGGTATTCGTGATGACAATATGCAAGAAATCGTTGACCAGGCGCGTGACGAAGGTGCACAGGTTGTTGTCGTGGTTTCACATAACGGTATGGATGTGGATCTTAAAATGGCCAGTCGTGTTACGGGTATCGATGCCATCATGGGCGGCCATACACATGATGGTGTGCCACAACCTGTTGAAGTCAGCAATGCTGGCGGCAAAACACTGGTTATTAACTCCGGTTCAAACACCAAGTTCTTGTCAGTACTCGACTTTGATGTGAAAAATGGCAAGGTCTCTGACTACAAGTACAAATTACTACCTGTCTTTGCCAACATGCTAGAACCTGATCCTGAAATGCAGGCTTACGTTGACGGTGTCCGTGCCCCATTCCTCGACGAACTGAATGAAGAATTGGCCGTTGCAGAAGAAACGCTCTACCGTCGCGGTAACTTCAACGGTACTTTCGATCAGCTCATTTGTGATGCCATGATTCAAGAACGAGATGCTGAAATCTCTTTCTCTCCAGGCTTCCGTTGGGGTGTCAGTGTGCTACCAGGTCAGCCAATTACGTTTGAGCAGGTCGCAACGCAAACAGCCATGACCTACCCACAAGTTACTATCAATGACCTGTCTGGTGAAACCTTGAAAAACATCCTTGAAGACGTTGCTGACAACATCTTCAATGAAGACCCATACTACCAACAAGGTGGTGACATGGTGCGTGTTGGTGGCCTCAAGTACACCATTGATCCTCTCGGCACCATTGGTAACCGTATTACTGATATGGAACTCAATGGCAAGGCCATTGAAGCCAGCAAAAAATACAAAGTGGCTGGTTGGGCGAGTGTGCAGAAGCAAAATAACGACGACCCAATCTGGGGTGTTGTTGCTGATTACCTTCGTGATAAGAAGACAATTGGTAAAATTGAACTCAATACACCGAAGATCAAAAACGTCACTGGTAACCCAGGCTACGTTGCAGACGCTGACGCGTAATTCGCCATTCAGCAGTAACTCAAAAGCCCCGCTGATGCGGGGCTTTTTCATGTCTTATCATCAAACACCATTGTGAAATTAAATAACCTATTTTTAGGCTGACACTATTTAGCTGTATTTTCTTCCCTTAACTGCATATCTTGCGAATGATAGTCACGATACAATAAGCGTATCGCAACAAAAAATACTTACTACGCTACACGTCCCTGCAAAGTAAACAAAAACTGGGCTTAAGGATGAATAAAGTCGTCTATACAGCGATCTTTGGAGACAAAGATGAATTGCAAACAATCGCAAAATCAGCGAATTGTGACTATGTTCTGTTTACCGATAATCCTAAGCTCCGTAGTAATGATTTTGAAATTGTTTTATGCCCAACTCGCTATCAGGACCCTACCCGTAACGCCAGATTCTATAAAATACTTTCGCACGTAATATTTCCTGAATACGAATACTCGCTGTGGATAGATGGCTCAATAGCAATTAATACCATCTCAATAGAAAATTTATTCGACCAATATCTAGAAAACCATGACATTGCTCAACATTCGCATTTTGCCAGACAGTGCATTTATGATGAGGCCGTTGTCTGTTGCAGACTTAACAAAGACGATCCTCTCGTCATTCGAAAGCAAATGCTAAATTACCGCACACAAGGTTACCCAGCAGGAAATGGGCTCACTGAAACAACTATTATATTTCGTCGACATACTCCCGAAATTGCAAAATTAAATGAGGATTGGTGGCAGGAAATAGCATCATATAGTCGTCGTGACCAATTGTCTTTTAATTACGCCGCATGGAAGAACAATATTGACTATTTCATTATCGATGGGGCAGCTGGTCTCAATAAAATGAATGGATTTAAAATAGTCCCACATCAAAAGCGAGAAGATTTTCAGAATTGGCGAAGACCAGCCGGTCAATCCCCATATTATGATTATTCAATCCGTGATTTGGTTTACTTGAATATTAAATATATCCTAAGATTATTTACCCCGATAACACCAATATTCATTATAAATACCTGCCAGCGGTTTCGAGCAAAATTTTATAAAATTTAACTATATTCTCAAGCTACGTCGCTAGGCTTCGCTCTATAACAGAGCCTTGCATAGCGGCTTCTCAGCCCCTTAGGCGGCACTTATTTTGTAAGCAACACCTGACAAGAGAAATAGATATTCACTGATACCACAATGCCGAGGTTTCTATATAGTACATATCAATACAGGACTGGTAAGGAGGCCATCATGCTCGTATTTACAAGAAGAATAGGCGAGGCACTGTTTATAGAAATGCCATCAGGTGAACAGATCGAAATCACAATACTTGATGCGCAAGGACACAGAGTGCGTATTGGCGCAGCAGCACCGCAAAATGTCACGATCGTCAGAGAAGAGGCTATACAACTTCAAGACGAGCCTATGCCGCAAAACAATGTGGCCTAAAGACTAGTTATTCCAACTTACCAACAGCACAATCAAATAATCATTGGAAAAAAAAGCGCCTGCACATATGCAGACGCTTTAAGATGGTGGGCCGTGGTCGATTCGAACGCCCGACAATCGGATTAAAGGAATATCTGCTTATACATAGCAGGGATTGCTAGCCACAGTATTTATTCTTTCCCCGCCACGACCAACATGCATTGCGACAATCCTCCGATGGCATTCTCGCGAGTGAACTCATCCAGTAAATGGCTTCGAGAGTCCGTCAATACTTTAAGACTGGTTACATCAGACTTAGTTAGCGCTACGTAGTGAGTCTTACCTGCTCCAAAAGTAAATGTTTTCTCGACATCCTTCTGAGCCGCGAATAAATCCCATTTGATACTGACAGTGTGCTTTCCTGGCTTCAAGTAGAGTGGCATATACCCCCTGTTGGGCATATCTACAATCTTTTTACCGTCTATGTAAATAGGAGCACTAAGCCAGAGCGGGGTAGAACCAATCCGGAACAGGTAGACGAGTGCTTGATCATCATCGGGCGGTGCCGAGCCAATAAAAGCTGGCCCTTCATGCAAGGTCTTCATGCATCCGGACAAGGTCAACAGAAGCATAAAAAGGAAGATTCTTTTCAGCATTTTTACTCCATTTTGATATCGTTTTATGATTTCTGAATATTTTACCTTTCAGTATTTTTTTATACCAATCTTTTCTGGACAATATGAGGCTCATAGATCATCGTTTTTGGTTCCGGAGGTCCGCATTTGACCGAAAGTAGACGCGGCAATATCAGCAATTCTCATCTCAAACATTCAATTATATAAAATTTCTATATACCAAGAATCCACTTCATAACCTGTCTACATGAAATAAAAAAGGCCTACCCATTATAGGTAAGCCTTTGATATATGGTGGGCCGTGGGCGATTTGAACGCCCGACCATCGGATTAAAAGTCCGGTGCTCTACCAGCTGAGCTAACGGCCCGAAAAACGAAGTCGGCATAATACCGGAGTCAGGCGGAATAACAAGCCCGAAACCGGTTTTTTATGCCTAAAGTGCTTCGAGTGAACGTAAACCGTTTGGCAACATCTTCATGTCACACAACGACGAAATCAGTGACTTCATGAAAGTCGCTTCTTCTTCGTAGCACATCTTGTAGTACTGAATCTTCATGGTGAGGGCACTACCAAAGATAATACCGGCCAGAGCGATAAATGAGCCCAGTGCTAAAGTTGATGTTCCTGTGATGCCTTGGCCAATTGTACAACCTAGTGCTAATACGCCGCCAAAGCCCATAAGAACCGCGCCAAGGACATGCATAAGGAAATCTTTACCATCAACAAACCATTCGAAACGGAAGCTACGTGTCAGGATAGACCATACAAAGGCACCTGCGATAACACCAAACAGAGACATAATGCCAAATGTCAGGAATGAGTAATCAAAGTTTTTCGCCCCATAACCCAAAGATTGTCCCATTGGGTTAATAAAGGTGAATGACTGTACGCTCCAGGAAGCAGCCGCTGCAGGGCGCCCTTCAGCCTCATCCATAATAAAGTCCCAACCCTCAACGACAGCACGAAGATTGTTGGTCTCGCCATCAAGCGTAACGCCAATTGTGCCACTGACATACCATGCAGCAAGAATACAACCACCAACCACGAAGCCAGCAAAAACGTTATCGAAGCTCTTACGAAAGTCAGCTGACTTAAGTGCGTAAATAGCTAAAAGAATCGCCAGACCGGTACCAATATACATACGCATATCCGCTGCGCCTTCTTTACCACCAATCATTGAGCCCAAGTCTTGTGGACCTGAAAGTGATATAGCAAGGTCACGAAGGTGTGTGCCGTTAATAAACAGTACCGACATCAAGGTCTTATCTGAACCAGGGAATGGATTAACCATGTAGTAGGCGATCGTACCAATGACCCACAATACAAAAATAGACTTAAGGTTACCGCCACCGATGCGAATCAAGGTCTTATTACCGCAACCACTACCAAAGGTCATGCCGATACCAAACAGGATTCCGCCGATTAGATTCTCAGCCCAAACCAGGTTACTGCCACGGTATGGAGGGAAACTGCCATCTACGCTGACTGTGCCTGTTGCTTCAAGAACAACCACGCCCAACATGGCAACAGCAATAGCAAAAAACCACGCGCGCATGCGACCGGTATCGCCAATATTGACGACATCTGACACTGCGCCCATTGTACAAAAATTAGTTTTGGTTACAACCATGCCTAATACAAAGGCGATAGCAAAGCTGGACCATAAGAGCGTCGACTGAGCCGACGCGAAATCTTCAAACAACATATTCCATTCCCCTCTGAAAATTGGGTAGTACTCGAGTAAAACACCCCGCTATACTGCGGAATTGTGCGGCATTGTACCCTGAACCCTGATGGATGTCACATGCAGAGGTTTTTTTGTTTAAATAACATGTAGTTAGATATAAATTGTTGGGTCAGGAATACCCGCTGCACTAAAGCCATCCGCACGCAATCGACAAGAGTCACAGATGCCGCATGCATGGCCATTGCTATCAGCATCATAACAAGAGACAGTTTGCGCGTAATCGACGCCTAAGCGAGTACCATGCTGAATTATCTCGGCCTTGGACAATTCAATTAAAGGGGTGTGAATATGCCACGCTTGCCCTTCAACTCCGGCCTTGGTGGCTAAATTCGCCAGCTTTTCAAATTGCTGAATGAATTCAGGACGACAATCTGGATATCCTGAGTAATCCACCGCATTAACGCCAATGAAGATATCTTGTGCGCCCAGCACCTCTGCCCAACCCAATGCAAGCGACAGGAAGACCGTATTACGCGCAGGAACATAGGTAACCGGAATAGTATCTTCCTGCACCCCTTCTTTAGGCACATCAATACTATCCTCCGTCAACGCCGACCCACCAATGGCCCCTAGGTCCAAATGAATGGTTTTATGTTCAGCAACACCCATCCTGTTGGCGACGCGCTCAGCGGCGGCAAGTTCAGAAACTGAGCGTTGGCCATAGTCAAAACTGAGAGCAAAACATTGATAGCCCTCGCTTTTGGCTATCGCCAAGGTTGTAGTGGAATCCAGGCCACCTGAAACCAGCACAACCGCACGAGTATTTTTATGTTTTTTAGTCATAAATAAAAGCAGTTATATCTATTAATGAATCTCAATGACCGGGCTTGTCACCCCATAACAACTTATGTAACTGCACCTGCATACGTACAGGGAGGTGCGCTGCCAATATCCAATCAGCTAATAACTTGGGCTCAAGTTCACTAAACACAGGAGAAAACAACACTTCACAACGTTTGACAAGTTCGTATTGCTTTAGCTGCTCACACGCCCAATCAAAATCATCACGATTGCTGATAACGAATTTAAGTTGGTCCTGTTTTCGTAAGTGCTCAATGTTACTGTAAAGGTTCTTTTCAACCTCGCCAGAAGCCGGTGTTTTGAGATCCATCACTATCACCACCCTTTCATCAACTGGTGAAATATCGATGGCACCGCTCGTTTCCAGCGAGACCTGATAGCCTTTATCACAAAGCAACTTCAAAAACTCAACGCAGGCCTTTTGCGCTAAAGGTTCACCACCAGTAACACAAATCGTTTGACAGTTTAGTTTTGCGATCTGATCTAGGATTTCTTCTAACTCCAACCACTCTCCGCCCTGAAAGGCATAGGCAGTATCGCAATAGCCACAACGCAAAGGACAACCCGTCAGTCGAACGAACACCGTCGGTAAGCCGACCATTCTCGATTCACCCTGAAGAGAGTAAAAGATTTCGGTGATACGAAGCTGGCTCATTTCTTGTACTTAAGCACTATAGGTGGCCTGGATTACTGACCTGCGGCACTGATCTGTTTACGACGCTTCTCCGCAAGACGGGCAGCTGTGCTATGTGGGTAACGTGAGATGACGGCTGACAGCAATTCATTTGCCTTAGCGAAATCTTTTAATTCGTAATAACAATAGCCTTGTTTTAAAAGTGCATCAGCATTTTTTGTACTATCTGGGTAATTATTTAATACTTTCTCAAATTCGCTAATCGCCTTTTTATAAGCGCGTGTCACATAGCTCACTTCACCTAACCAATACTGTGCATTATCTGCATATGCACTACTTGGGTATTTCTTTAGAAAGGCACGGAAACGACTCGTCGCGGGGGTATACCGACCTTCCTTGAGTAGTTTAAATGCGGCACGATAGGCCGTTTCTTCAGTAGCAGGATTGGTAGCGATAGGTGCTTTTTTACCCGTCGCGGCAGCAGCTGGTTTCGGTGAAACCGATTTCGTTGCAGGCGCTACTGGGGATGTAACGGACGGCTTAGCAACCGCACCTAATTCAAGCTGACGAAGACGCCGATCAACGTCTAAATAAAGATCACGCTGGCGCTGCTTTATACCTTCAATACTATTCGCTTGCACTTCCACTTCACCACGTAACTGTTGCACTTCCTGCTGTAAGGTTTCTAGGCGCAAATAGAGGTCAACAAGACCTTGGCCTTCCACCAATTTTTCTAAACGAGTGATGCGCTGTTCGAGCTGCACATCGGCGGCAGGTAGTGATGTCGAGAAAATAATACCTGCTAGAAAGAAAGGTGTTACATGGTTCAATTTCAGTTTGATCATTATTTTTTCTACCGAGTTTTATAAGTAATTTCGACGCGTCGATTTTGTTGCCAAGCATCTTCATCATGGCCAATAGCTGCAGGACTTTCTTCACCATAACTCACTGTTTGTATCTGTGACGCAACCGCACCTTGGAATAATAACAGCTGACGCACAGCTTTGGCACGTCGTTCACCTAGGGCAATATTATATTCACGGCTACCACGTTCATCAGAATGTCCTTCTAAAACAACTGAGGCACCATTATTCTTACCCAAATATTCTGCATGTGCTTGAATTGCTGCACGATCTTCATTGCGAATAGAGGCGCTATCAAAATCAAAGTAGATAACTCGTGATGATAGAATACTTTGCGGATTATCTAACGGATGCCCCTGAAATACCGTGCCAGCCTGTGCGCCCGTTGCAGTAGCAGCATCACTACCTTCCGTGATCTGACTACCGTCGGCTCCTGTACCACGATCTTCTACCACAACATCTTCACCATCTTGACCGCCTAATGTTTCACAACCTGATAACATCACCGTTGGTAAAAGTACCGTTGCCAATAATAATTTGTAATTCATTTCCAGCTCCTTAGTCTTTGTTTTATTGTGCATTCGTCAAAGGAGACCATGCTGGCTCTCTGACATCACCTTGTTGCACTTCTAAACGTTGGTGTACACGTCCATCAACCGATACTGCCGCGAGTACACCGCGATTATTTCGATTGGTTGCATAAATAATCATACTGCCATTCGGAGCAAAACTAGGTGATTCATCTAAACGCGAATCAGTAAGCACTTGCAATGTGTTGTTCGCCATTTC
>Ga0316207_10005461_pt1 | contig 10521 bp, 8 predicted proteins | sample 6weekpyrite_MG_FD_204943 | JGI IMG/M metagenome (GOLD analysis project Ga0316207, IMG submission 204943) | Microbial mat bacterial communities from mineral coupon in-situ incubated in ocean water Damariscotta River, Maine, United States -... | ecosystem: Environmental > Aquatic > Marine >...
CGTCAGTGAGAAATCATTAATACCGGTTAAACTGTTAATCTTGATGTCATCGGTTTCGGTCAACGTTAAATTACGATTAACACCACTCATGGTGGCATCTAAACTCGCTAAGGTGCTGTTGATCGCAACATCTCCAGCCGCGGCCGTAACATCTATCGTGAGATTTTGACCCGCCAGTACAATCGTGCGATCAGCATCAACTATATCCTGTGCCGTAAAATTCAGATTACCGCTAACATTTAAACCGGCATCAGGAATGGTCACGGTACCCGCCGCAGCCGTCAGTGTAAAATCATTAATGCCAGTTAAACTGTTAATCGTGATGTCATCGGTTTCGGTCAGCGTTAAATTACGGTTAGCACCACTCATGGTCGCATCTAAGCTGGCCAGCGTGCTATTGATAGCGACATCACCCGCCGCGGCCGTGACATCTAACGTGAGATTTTGACCAGCCAGTATAATCGTACGATCAGCATCAACAATATCCTGTGCCGTAAAATTCAGATTACCGCTAACATTTAAACCCGCATCGGGAATGGTCACGGTACCGGTAGCAGCCGTCAGTGAGAAATCATTAATACCGGTTAAACTGTTAATCGTGATGTCATCGGTTTCGGTCAACGTTAAATTACGATTAACACCACTCATGGTGGCATCTAAACTCGCTAAGGTGCTGTTGATCGCCACATCACCGGCCGCGGCCGTAACATCTAACGTGAGATTTTGACCGGCCAATACAATCGTACGATCGGCATCAACAATGTCCTGTGCAGTGAAATTCAGGTTACCGCTAACATTTAAACCGGCGTCCGGAATACTTACGGTACCGGCAGCAGCCGTCAGTGAGAAATCATTAATACCAGTTAAACTGTTAATCGTGATGTCATCGGTTTCGGTCAGCGTTAAATTACGATTAACACCACTCATAAATGCATCCAAATTTGTTACTGTGCTATTAACCGATACATCACCAGCTGCTGCTGATAAATTTAAAGATAGATTTTGACTGGCTAATGCAACAGTTCGATCAGAATCAATTAAATCCTGTGCGCCAATAGATAAATTACCAGTAACGTTTAAACCGGCATCTGGAATAACAGCATCACCGTTACTAACTGCAAGGGTAAAATTATTGATATTAGTTGCCGATATAATATTGACATCATTACTTGCTGTTAATTGAGAAATACTGACATTACCATTGTTAATTGCATTAATTGAAATCTCATTAGCGTTAATATCTATTGAACCATCTCCACCATTCATATTTCCTGTGGCGATTAAATTTACTCGTCCATTGAGGGCTACAATATCTGTTCCGTCAACACTTGCATCCGCAATATTTTGAGCCGAAATGGTAATAGCATTATTTGCACTACTACTAGTTATCACATCGCCTAATGTCGCATTGCCTATCAGGTTGCTATCAGCATCAGCCGTTATATTTATCAAACCAGTTCCTGCATTAATAACACTGTTAGCGAGCATAGTAATAGCATTATCTGCAGACAATACAATGTTCGTACCATCTGGGGTTGCAGTTGTTAAATCTACGATCGAAACACCCGTATTTAAAATAATATTTTGTGCAGATGTAAATGTATAAGTATTACCATCACTGCCATCTAGATCAATGCTGTCACTAAGCGTTACATCACCGGCGGTTGTTTGTACGCTGATGCTTCCGCCATTATTTTCAAGTGCGATACCATCTAACGCACCACCGTCAACAAGCAAAGGTAAAACATCTGCTATCTCAAGCGCCGATGAATTTATTAAACTAAAATCACCAACTCCAGAAAAGTTACTATCCAATGTAGAAATATTAGAATTAACAACAGTATTACCTGCTGATGCGGAAACATCCAATAGCAAAGCTTGACTACTCAAGTTAATAGTTCGGTCACTATCAATTATATCTTGCGCAATTAAATGCAAATCACCTGTTACATTAATGCCCCCATCCGGTAGAATCATCGTTGCATTTAAAACTTCAAAGGTAAAATTATTGATACCGGTTGCGGACACCAGCACCAGATCTGCATTACTTGTGTTTTGTTTCACAAAAACATCTCCATTATTAAGAGAAGTGATGCTTAATTCTGCAGCAAGAATATCGGTATTATTTCCAGGCCCACCAAAAACATCTCCTGTTACAGTCAAATTTACACGTCCATTCACAGCAGATAAATCAACCGCTTGCAAACTACTATCAATAATATCCTCCGCAAAAACATTAATCGCATTTGATGCACTACTAGTGGTAAATAAATCATTTAAAGTTGCATTACCTACCCGGTCACCATCATTATCGGCGATTACAGTAATGATACCTCCCGTTGCATCAATTACACTGGTGTCAGACATGCTGATATGCCGATCTGCGGTTAGTGTTATAGTCGTGTCATCAACCGTACCTGTTGTCAGATCAACTATATTCACGCCCGCATTTAAAATAATATCTTGCACAGCATTAAACGCGTAAGTATTTCCATTACTGCCATCCAGATCAATATCACCAGATACAGTAATATCACCAGCCAGGTTTTGAAATCTTAAAGAACCGGCCCCACTAATCCCTGTGATATTAATATCAGGACTAATGACGGAGGGCGCTACTACCGACAAGTTAGCATTACCACCAGAAAGGTTTACATTAATAGTATTAGCTTCAAGTTCAAGATTGGATATTCCAGTCATAATGTTCCCAGTGACCGTTAAATCAACACCACCAAATGCCGCGTCAAGATCTCTTAAATCTGTATCGCCACCATCAATTAAATCACCTGTCACATTGAGATCAATAGCCGTCGCCAATGCACTTGTACTAACAAGATTTGAGACCGTCATATTGCCTGCTGTTGTTGTTGCGGTAATGGTGCCACCTTGTGATTGAACGGAGCTTGTATCTACCATCACCAAATTAGTTCCAGCGGTTAGTGTTATATCAACATCATCACCCCCTGTTACTTGGTCGCTTATCACTGTACCAGCCGTCATATTGATGGCTTGATTCGCATTTAATGTAAACGTACTACCAAGCGCACCATCAAGATTAACATCACCTGAAACAGTAATATCACCCGCCGTTGTTACTAAGGATAAATTAGCGCCGACATTTCCACCAACAAAGTCTAAAGCGGTTGCATTTGTAATATCGATATCTCGAGCGGTATCAAGACTCAATTGGTTAATATCTGTTTCTAATGCAACTGTACCACCACCATTAATATTGACCTGTCCATTTGCTGCATCAATATCGGTATATGTATTACCACCATCAGTAATATCGTTACCAATATTTAATGTGATGGCAGAACTGGTCGCGTTTGTGGTTAATAACCCACCCAGACGTAAATTACCCCCGGTAGTAATTGAAATGGTGCCGGTACCTGTATTAATTAAACTATTACCGCCAGCTGAACTCGAATCTACTCTAAATAGTCCACCTGCATTAGCAACAAAATTACCACCGTTAAGTTCAACAAGTGTATTATCAAAAAACTCGATATTACTACCGGCGCTGAGATTTAAATCCATCGACGCATCATTTGCTATTGCATCGATAATTTGAGCATTTGCACTAAAGATAATACTGCCATCTGCAATTAATGATAATGAGCTGCCACTGGTGCCATCATTATTAGAATCGTAGTTAATCACCACGCTATTTACTGTAATATTACCTGCCTCTCCAGCATCAAAACCCGTATCAGTTCTGACTTCAACCGCCGCACCCGTTTCTAATGCAGCATTAAGTGTGCTTATATCTAACATAGCACCAGTAGCCGTTGCCTGAAATATTGGCCCAGCTGTCATATTCGCATCAACAGCACCAATGGTGATATTGGTCGGATCAATCACAAATGTACCGTGTTCTCCCAAAACAGCAGATACATCAACAAGACCAAAGGCTTCAACATGTTGAAACCCAGAAACATCCACATAACCGCCATTACCAGCCAGATCACCAGCAGTTGCCTCAATGACTGCAGCTTGCCGGAACAATGTCGTATCGGGTGAGAGTGCGATGACTTCTCCGCCATGACCGATCTCACCCGCATTGGCTGTTGTGACACTATCACTTGCCAGCGCTACTACGTCACTACCATAGAGATTCACCCGACCACCATCACCCTGACCCAGTCCATCAGCATGAATTTCTCCCAGCTGCGCAACACGCTCACCTTCAAGCAAGACTTCTCCACCATGACTGTTATTTTCAATACCAGAAACAGTAATTTCTCCGCTATTAATAACATCACCCTGATCTTCGGCCACTAAAAACACGCGGCCTTCTTTTTCAACCAGGCTGCCTGCTTCAATCACACCGGTATTATTAACCGCTGTTTCTAATAACTCATTATGTGAGGCTGCCGTTAAAATGACTTCGCCACCACCGGCGCTTATCAAACCTTTATTTTCAATGGTTGCGTCATAACTACTGCTAAGTGTCTCAATATGAATGCCCGGACTAAAAGACACCAATACAGAATCTGCAGCATGCAAATTAATGTTATCTGAAACGATGCTGCCATGATTTTCTATACGAGGTGATACCAGGGCAACATAACCACCCTGTAATTGACCGTAGTTTTGAACAATCCCAGCAGCACCTGTTGATTCAAACTTATAATGCTGATTAAAAAAATCATCATCAGAAATACTTAAGGTTGATGCAAATAACCCACCCACATTAATCTGGGAACCCGGTGCAAATAAAATACCATTAGGGTTAAGTAAAAAGACCTGACCATTTGCATTTAATGAGCCGAATATCTCTGACGCGTTATTACCCACTATCTGGTTCAGTGCAATTGAGTTAGTACCCGGCTGAATAAAGTTAACCGTTTCTCCAGCTGCAATATTAAAATTGTTATAGTTAATACTCACTTGCTGACTGCTTTGATTTATCGTAAAGGTATCAGCCGACTGGTTGATCACTGCTGCACCACCAACGACCTGGGCGCCATCTGGTAATGCTTGCACTAGCGATGGAAACGAGAGAGCACCGATCAACAGCGACACACTCAGCATGTTTTCGCGATAACTAGAATTATCTAAAAATATCATTGGCTTTTTTCTTTGTTTTCTAGAAGCGATAAACCAGTTCTGCATAGGCATGACTGCTTTCCTCCTCTGTGAATGTGCTGATATTAATATCTGAACTGGCTGCATACACCAGCTGCCCAGTCATATTTTTAGCTATAGAAAAATTTAGTGCCAAACCATAGCCACTGGCTGTTTCTTCTACGATAGACTCTGTGTCTTCACCTTTAACCTGATCATAAAACAAACTCAGGCGTATTTTTTTTGAGAAACTGTTATTACCTAACCATGTTGGATTTAGTAAATGCCAGCTTATTCTGAACAATTGCCCGTTATCCGTACTCAACACTCCGGGAGCAATCGCTCTTACCCCATCTATACCTGTTAATGAAAATTTTTCATAAGAAGGCAATAAGTCACTACTACCCTGAATATGTAACATTAAATCAGCACTACTGAAAAAATAAGATGACGGTTTCTTCAGATTAATGCGTGTACTCAGTACAATATTCCAGAGATCAAAGGTTTCACCATCCAGTGCAGAAAAACCTTCATCGTACTGACCAGAATAAACATTCATATAAAACTGGCGTTGATGACGCTGATGTTTACTGTTCATCAAAAGATTGATACCCAACCCGGAACTGGTTTCTTCACTATCAAGCAAACTAAAGCCGGTACTATCCTCCAGCGTGGACTTTTTTTGATCCAGATACCAGGATAGTTTTCTATTAATTCGATAGCCCCGGAACAATGTATGATCAACGCCGACACGGGATACTTGTGTCGTGCCGCTAACACCCAGCGAGGTAAAGTCACCAGCCAGATCAAACTCATTGTCACTGATTGAAATACTCAATGTATGAAAAGGATTCCACACGGGCATTCTATAACTCAGTGACCCGTACAGGCTTTCATCCGACGCCATTAAGCCAATATTCAGCTGGTCTGCTACCCCTGTTGGATTATTAAATGCAAACTGAGTAAGTAAGCGATTCTCACCAGTTGATTCAACACCGTAATTATCTAACTTGAAACTGGATTCAAAACTTTCTTCTTTTTGAACTTTTAAATTAATACGAGTTTCGTTTTTCTCTTTTCCGCGAGAAAAAAAGCTAAAGACATTCAGGCCAGGTGAATCATTTAGAACCAGCAAAGCTTCTTCGATTTCTTCTTTATCAACCGATTTATTTAGTAATGAATAAAATGGCTTCTGAACCTGCTGTTTGGAATACGAATCATTCCCCCGAACACTGATATCACCTAACGTCCCTGGGATCAGTTTTAATCTTAATCGCGAATTTTGTATTTCTTGCGGTGGCACAATCACTTTGTGAAATAACAAGCCAGTATTTTTATACCAGGTCGTCAGGTATTCGGCAAAGTATTGCATCTGGTTATAACTCAATCGATACTTATATTTAGCCAGACCACTCTTTAATCTTTTTTTTACATCTGATACAAAAATATTATGCGCAGGCTCATCACGGAAACCATCAAGCTCAAAACCTTGCACTTTATAGGTTTTTGCCTGCAACTGTCCCGTCATAAGTAACAGAAAACATAAAATTAAAGCTTTGAATCCAAACATAAAATATTGTATTAAGCCAAACGATAATAGAGTGTTTATAGTATAGACAAGATATCGTTTATCACATTGGCCAGATGGCCTAGACCACCGTAAATGATATTCAATTTCAACAATTTACATTATGATGACATTTCAGATACGAGTTTATATATCAGTGATTCGACCTTAATGCTGAAGCCAGCAACAAATCTACTTTTCACTGTCTATACTTACACCAATATATGAAATAAAAATTTAAGGGCTTAACGTGGAAATATTATTAGTCGATGATCATGCACTCTTCAGAGAAGGCTTGTCTTTAGTGCTAAAACAACTGGATGATGCCAGCATATTTGAAGCAGAAAATGCTGCCGAGGCTTTAGCAATCGCTGATCAGCAACAAGATCTGGATTTAATTTTACTTGATCTGAATTTACCGGATAACCATGACTTCAGTTTACTGCAAGCTATTCGAGAAAAGCTACCATCCACACCGGTCACGATGCTATCAGCCACTGAAGATGCCAAACTCATTCAACAAGCACTGCAAATAGGTGCTAGTGGTTTCATTACAAAAAGCTCCAGTTCACAAGTAATGCTGCAAGCAATTAACCTGATTCTGGCTGGCGGCCTGTATTTGCCACCGCAGGTACTACAACAAAACAAAGACGTACCAGAAATGGAACATGCAGAAACGATTTCACCGGAAAGCCCAAGCGTCGCTAATAAGGCGGAAAGCGATCTCTACTTTACCGAACGGCAGATGGATGTATTACAATTGTTGGATAAAGGCATGTCGAATAAGGAAATCGCCAGGGGTCTGGATATGTCACCAAGTACAGTAAAAGTGCATGTTGCAGCCATTTTAAGAGAATGCGAGGCCAGCAACCGGACACAGGCAGTTTCACTGGTCAGGCAGTTAGGCATTGTCGGTTAACTAGACCATAAAACAGCATGGCTTAGGCCATCCACCCGATATTTTCTTTTATCCTTCAGCTCTATGATATCTACCATCAATTAACGAGGTAAATATCATGAGCTCACAACAAGCATTCCCAGTTATTTCTGATACCCATATCATCGATAAGCAGATCATCCTTGATGAAGTGCATAAAGCTTTCACTGATGAGCTGCCTAATCTGTTTAATGACAATGAAATCAGCCTCATGAGCACATTGATCCAGCAACCTGCCGGCATGATGGACCCACGTTATCACCGTAAACTTGTCCAGCTAAGTTAATCTGAACCCGTTTTATAAGTCACTCTTTACCTGAGTTTTAGAACGAACTTATTTAACCGTATTAAAACACTTATCTGGACACGATAATGCACAACGAAATTATACAAATTGAAAACACGCTGGGTCTAAAAATGTTAGCGGCAGAGCACTTTGATACTAATGAGTTTAAAAAAATACTGCTTCAGTGTATTGATAACAACCAGGCCTTTATTAATACCTGTGACTTCATCATCGTAGATTTCAGTAATATCAAGGAAAGCAAACTGTCACTAGATGACGTGTTTAATATTGCATTAAAGAGCAATCAGTATAGAAATCACACCAGTAATGCATTTGTGTTTTCTATCGCCACAAAAAACAATGACCTCTACAACCTCTTTACTTCATGGAAAGTAATGCTCTCTTATTCAAAAGCCATACAAATGGGTATATTCAGAGATATAGATCGAGCCATGCAATGGTCAGAAATAAAAGTAAAACAGAACAGTCAGTGCCATTCTTCAGGTTCTCATCTAAACGTTTCTTAACCAGTCTTTGAGCTACTCAGTAGACAAAATACAGCAAGCAGACTAGATCATTTTATTCACTGGCTTAGACCATCCGCCCGATATTTTATTTTACTCCTCCACCCTATGATATTAACCATCACTTAACGAGGTCAATATCATGAGTTCACAACAAGCTTTTCCAGTTATTTCAGATATGCACATCATTGATAAAAAAATCATCCATGATGAGGTTCATAAAGTTTTCTCCAATGACTTGCCGGTTTTGTTAAATGACGATGAAATTAGCTCAAAGAACATTGCGCGTCGTAAGCACTATTCAAATATCACAAGCAACATGAGTCCTCTCTAACGCACTCATATTGCTTAACCAAATTTAAAACACACCATGGAGATCCATTATGCCAAATTTTTACCGTCTCATGCATGAAAACGAAATCGAGACACCTTTTGAAATCACACCTGACATCGTCTCGATCATTGATCAGGCGAATGATCATGAGCCTGCCCATAAAATTCTCGAAGGTCTTACTGACTTTGGTCAACGTGTCGCTTTTATCGTTGAAACTAACGAATAGTTTTTTGATAGAAACACATGAGCACTCTCTGCTCCAGGAAACCACTTGTTAAATCCTTCCTCATCTTACGGCATCACAACCACCGGTACGCCATGGACTGCGGTATCCGGCGAATATCATTACTCACCGCAATTATACGCAGTATATCTGAGATTTTTTATCTAGATAAAAGAGCAGGAAATAACAGGCGGGTTAGTCGAAAATATTCATATACATTAAAGTCGAAAACCAGTAACTTTGACATTAGTACTACCAGAGAGAGTTCGCAAGCACATCTAACGTCCACATCCAGTCTAAAGCTGACGTTTCCCTGATTTGTATCAACAGTCCAAAATTTGACTGAAAGCGGTCATTCAAGCGTCCACTAAAGTGGTGCTAGTTCAGCCCCCTAAAAGCAAGTGAAGCGCCGCTTTTGGGGGCAACTGGGGCGCCATTTGTTAGGCGTGACATTTATGACTGCTTTAGCCATGTGTAAGCTTCTTCTAAAGAACGAAATATACGCCGTTCTATTTCTGGAAGTTCACCATAAACCTCATGGGCCCTAAATTCACCAAACATTAGATCAGTAGATGCAACAATAGCAATTTTTATATTCTTATAATTTTTATTATATCTTTTTGTTATTTCACTAAAATATTTTAGTGTGTTCATATTAATATCTATAACTTTAAGTTCTCTAGCATCAAACAATCTGTTTAGATTTTTATTTTTATCGATACTATCTATTGCTTTATGTACTTTATGAACCAAGGACTCAAGTAACTCCTTAGATAATATGTTTTCATTAATTTCAATAAGTAAGATATTAGAGCTACTATCATGATTTAACTTAAACATTTAATGGACCTCGATTTCATTTTTTACTCTTGACGATTAAGATCTGTTGTCCACCAAAAGCGGCGCTCCTGTCGTCACTCTGCTTTTGGGGTCAACTGGAGTGGCTTGTTATACATTATATTGTTAGCCATTCTTTTGCTTCTTCTATTTCTCGAAATGTGGCTCTTTGAAGGCCAGCTGCATCACTATATACTTCATGTACTCGCATTTCACCAAACATATAATCTTCAGAAGCTACTACAGCAATTTTAGTATTGGTATACGATTTATTATATTCATTGGTGATGGTTGTGAATTTTATAATAGAATTATTATCTATGTCTGGAACTAGAAATTTTCTAGCATCAAATAATTTGTTCATGTTTTTATTTTTGTCGAAAGAATCGATTTCTTTATGAACTTCATGAACAAATGATTTTATTAGCTCGTCTTTTGATATTGTGATATCGATTACAATCGTCAATATATTATTGATTTCGTCATATTTTAAATTGAACATATTATTACCTCAATATCATTATGTATAACAGTTATTAAAAGGATCTCGTCGGTTCGTATATCGTTCATTAGACATGACTAATAAATATCTTTACATTCTTGTTATTGTTATTGTTATTGTTATTGTTCTGTATGACTTAAAAGGGGCCCTAATACCAATAATTGAAAATCGAGACCCAAGATCATCGTAAATGCCAAATTTGTGATTAATATTAAATGATGGTTGATGACCGCTTTGGGTC
>Ga0316207_10005462_pt1 | contig 10520 bp, 9 predicted proteins | sample 6weekpyrite_MG_FD_204943 | JGI IMG/M metagenome (GOLD analysis project Ga0316207, IMG submission 204943) | Microbial mat bacterial communities from mineral coupon in-situ incubated in ocean water Damariscotta River, Maine, United States -... | ecosystem: Environmental > Aquatic > Marine >...
ATGAATAATGATAACGCCACTGATAATTAAACCCATCCCAATAATTGCTGGAATATCGGGTATTTCTTTATAAAAAATAGCCCCAATAGCCGTGATTAACACAATTCCCAAACCTGACCAAATTGCATAGGTTATGCCGACAGGTAAGGTTCTTAGAGTTAGTGTCATAAAGTAAAACGCAGTTGCATAACCTCCAGTTACTACCAGGCTAGGCAGTAGTCGAGTAAATTCATTTGATGCTTTCAGCGCACTAGTCGCAATGACTTCAGCAATGATTGCTACAGACAGGTAAATGTAAGTCATAGTTTTGGTTCCCATAAATAAACGATTTAATATAGCTGGTATCCAGAAGTTAGCCTTTTAAAGTAAGTTTGGCACCTATCCTGCAATTACTCCTTGTAATTGATTTTACGTCAAAAAAACGACGGGAGCAGGCATGACGCAGGATACAGTAATGAACTTGGCTAGCCAGACCTTGTGGATGGCAACGCTACTGGGTGGGCCTCTACTGATTTCTGCATTGGCTATTGGTTTGATTGTGGGTATGTTTCAAGCCGCGACCCAGATTAATGAAATGACATTGAGCTTTATCCCTAAGCTTGGCATTTTGATTGTGGCTCTGCTGGTTTTTGGTCCCTGGATGCTCAGCAGCATTGTCGATTTCACACAAACTCTCATTCAGGAAATACCTTCCAGGATAGGTTAGGAAGGTTCTCGTCATGTTAAGTCTGACAACTGATCAAATTGCTCTCTGGCTAGGTAGCCTGTTTTGGCCATTTGTGCGAATCGGCGCCATGATGATGGCCGCACCGGTGTTTGGGGCGCGTATGATGCCGGTACGTATTCGTGTTCTGATGGCATTTGCGATCAGTGCTTTAACGATTCCGTTATTACCGCCGGTTCCCGCAGTTGATCCAATATCACTTGCTGCGGCGGGCGTACTCGCACAGCAAGTACTCATCGGTGTATCCATGGGCTTGGTTGTTCAGCTGGTATTCCAGTCACTGGTAATTGCTGGTGAAGCCATCGCTAACAGTATGGGTTTGGGTTTTGCGAGAATGGTTGATCCTGTAAATGGTGTTCAGGTGCCTGTTATATCGTCATTCTTTGTGGTGATGGCAACTCTTTTATTCGTGATTATGAATGGGCATCTATTACTCATTCAACTGGTTGTTCGTAGTTTTGAAATTATTCCTATTTCCTCTAGTGGACTTTCCTTGCCTGGCATACGCGCCGTGGTGAATATGGGGAGTCAGATGTTTATTGGTGGTTTGATGGTTGCCTTGCCGGCAGTAACGGCTTTACTCGTGGTGAATATTTCAATGGGTGTAATTACTCGAGCCGCACCACAGCTGAATATATTTGCAGTGGGTTTTCCACTGATGATTTTACTAGGCTTTATTTTTCTCTCTGCGACCCTGCCCAGTATCTTTACTCAGTTTACACAAATGCTTATGGACAGTTTTGATTCTATTAGCCAAATACTGAGTATGAAGTAATGGCTGAATCAGAAACAGGTCAGGAAAAAACCGAAGACCCCACCCCCAAACGGCTGGCCGACGCCAAGAAAAAAGGCCAGATAGCACGCTCACGTGACTTTAATACGATGATTATTATTGCACTGGCGGCGAGTGCAATAATTGTATTGGGTCAAACGATGATTACAGACTTAAGTGGCCTGATGACCCATTATTTTCAGCCGACTCGAACAGATATTTTTGACCCATTAGGAGTGTTGCGCTGGTTTTATGCTGCTGTTTTAGATGGCGTATGGCTGATTGTGCCGTTTCTTGCGCTAATGTTGGTGAGCGCGCTGTTAGCACCCATTGCCATTGGCGGCTGGGCTTTTAGCTGGGAGTCAATATCGCCGAAGATGAGTAAATTGAATCCAGCTAAAGGCCTGAAGCGTGTGTTTTCAGCCAAGGGTTTAATGGAGCTAGTAAAAGCCATGGCTAAGTTTTTGCTGGTGGCATCTGTAGCCTTGTTAGTTATCTGGGCCAATGTTGATGAATACCTGCAGTTAGGATTTATGCCCAAAGAGGCGGCTTTAGTGAAATCTGGTGAACTTATTACCTGGGCGTTTTTACTGGTAACTATTGCTTTAATGATCATAGCTGCGATTGATGTGCCATTCCAGATTTGGGATCACAGCAAGCAAATGCGTATGACCTTGCAAGAAGTTAAAGATGAAATGAAAGACACGGATGGAAAGCCTGAAGTGAAAGCAAAAATTCGCCAGATGCAACGCCAGATGGCCGAAGCCCGCATGATGGATGCGGTGCCCGATGCGGATGTGGTAATTACCAACCCGACCCACTTTGCTATCGCCCTTAAATATGATCCCGACAACATGCAAGCGCCACTGGTACTGGCTAAAGGGGCTGATGTAATGGCGGGAAATATCCGTCGTGTTGCTGCCGCCAATGAAATTTTATTGATGGAAGCGCCACCTTTGGCACGGGCCTTGTATTACACAACAGATATAGGAGAGGAAATACCGCATGGCCTCTATGTAGCGGTCGCTCAGGTGCTGGCATATGTATTCCAGTTACGTGAAGTACAAAAAAATGGCGGCAAAAAACCGTCACATCCTGAGCCTGAAGTACCAAAAGAGTTTGAAAAGTTCGTTCATATGCCAGGGGATGCCCCTTTAAATGAAGGAACCGACGATTCATAACAAGCGTTAAAAGCATTAAGAGTAAATACGATGGAAGCAGTTTTAAATAACATCAATGGCCTGGCTCGACGCGGTTTAGTCGCGCCGTTAATGGTAATTGCTCTAATGGCGATGATGATCATACCGATGCCACCTTTGGCACTGGATTTGTTTTTCACGTTTAATATCTGTTTATCAATTATTGTTTTGCTGGTGTGTGTATATGCCGGACGTCCTTTAGATTTTGTTATTTTTCCAACGATCATTCTGGTCGCAACGTTATTCCGTCTTGCCTTAAACGTGGCTTCAACTCGTATCGTATTGCTGGAAGGTCATACGGGTACAGGTGCAGCGGGAAACGTTATTGAATCTTTCGGTGAGTTTGTTATAGGCGGTAACTACGCGGTTGGTCTGGTTGTGTTTTCAATTCTTGTGATTATTAACTTCGTGGTTGTAACTAAAGGTGCAGGCCGAGTATCTGAAGTTAGCGCGCGATTTACTCTGGATGCGATGCCCGGTAAACAAATGGCGATTGATGCTGATTTGAATTCTGGATTAATTGATCAGGATACGGCAAAACTACGTCGTGAAGAAATAGCATCCGAGGCAGACTTTTATGGTTCGATGGATGGTGCAAGTAAGTTTGTTCGTGGTGATGCGGTTGCCGGTATTTTAATTTTAATTATTAATATTGTGGGTGGCTTTGCCATTGGTATGGGACAGCATGATATGGAAGCAGCGGACGCTATCCGTAACTATACCCTGTTAACGATTGGTGATGGTCTGGTTGCGCAAATACCTTCATTACTATTATCCAGTGCCACTGCAATAATTATTACACGTGATTCACGCTCTCATGATATTGGTGAGCAAATTAAGAAGCAGATGTTTGATAACACGAGGGTGTTATGGGTAACCGCTGCGATTGTTGGTATTTTAGGTGCAATACCCGGGATGCCTAATTTTGCTTTTTTAAGTATTGCAGCCGTTTTAGTGGGTGCAGCTAAATGGCTAGACAGGCAGCAGGAGCTCGGTGTTTATGAAGAACAGGTTGAGGCTGAAGAAAAGCCTGTAGCACCAGAGGCGCCAAAAGAATTGTCCTGGGATGATGTGCAGCCCGTAGACCTGATTGGTTTAGAAGTGGGCTACGGCTTAATTCCAATGGTGGATAAAAATCAGAATGGACAACTACTTAATCGCATTAAGGGTGTACGTAAAAAATTATCACAGGAGCTAGGTTTTTTAGTTCACTCTGTGCACATTCGAGATAACCTGGACTTAACACCAAATGCTTATCGCATCACATTGAATGGTGTGCCTGTAGGTGAAAGCAGTGTGTTCCCGGATCGTGAAATGGCGATTAATCCCGGTCAGGTATATGGTCAGTTGCAGGGAACTGCTGCAAAAGATCCTGCTTATGGCCTGGATGCGGTATGGATTGAATCCGGTATGCGTGACCATGCACAAACACTGGGTTACACCGTTGTGGATGCAAGTACGGTTATTGCAACTCATATTAACCAGGTTCTGCATGACAACGCTCACGAGTTATTAGGTCACGAGGAAGTTCAGCAGTTACTTGATAACCTGGCTAAACAGTCACCTAAGCTAGTTGAAGATTTGGTTCCTGCCTTATTGCCTTTGAGTGTGGTTGTTAAGGTTATGCAAAACTTATTAAGTGAAGGTGTTTCAGTACGTGATATTCGTACCATTGCAGAAATTCTTGCAGAGCACGGGGCACGAACACAGGATCCGGCTGAATTAACTGCGATGGTACGCGTTGGTTTAGGTCGATCTATTGTGCAAAAAATCAATGGTATCGAGCAGGACTTGCCTGTCATTACTTTAGAGCCTTCATTAGAGCAATTATTATTGCAGTCTGCGCAAAACGGTGCACAGGGTTTCATGGGCGTGGAACCGGGTTTAACCGAACGAATGTTTAAATCCCTGGAAGATGTCACCAAGAAACAGGAGATGGCCGGCCAAGCTGCCATTTTAGTTGTCGCACCCGCATTACGTTTATGGCTGTCACAACTAGTCCGTCACTCCATTGCTGGTTTGAATGTGCTGTCTTATAGCGAAATACCCGATAACAAAAGTATTAAGGTCGTTGCAGCCGTTGGTGCCGACTAAGATTATCCGGTCATTAAAAAGTAAAACAATATGATTAAAAATACAAAGAGAAACATCGGAGAAACATCATGCAAGTAAAACGCTTTGTCGCTGATGATATGCGCTCTGTTATGCGAATAGTAAAAGAAGAAATGGGTGCTGATGCAGTCATTTTATCTAACCGTGTAATGGATGGGAAAGTCGAAATACTCGCTGCGCGTGACTATGATGAAACTTTAATCAATAAAGCACTGGATCAGACTCTGGTTGAGAGTAAACCGAATAGCGCGGCCGCATACTATGAGCGAGCAGCAGCCGAAAGGGAAATGCAAAAAACGGGTACGGTTTCCGAGCATTTTAACGATAGAGATGAGTCGTTAAAGGAACCAGGTTCGCAGGAAAATATTGTGGAAGATTCGGTATCAATTTCAAATAAAATTGCTGACAGCTATCAGCCTGAAAACGATGTTCAATCGTTAAGTGAGTCAGTTGATGATGATTCACTAGATGAAACAAAAGAGTCCAGTCAACTGCAGGATATTGAGCAACTAGTACAGACTCAAATTCAGGCGCAAATTCAGGAACAAATGCAGCAGCAAACTGAAAACCAGGCGGCCGGTTTGTATCAAACTCAGCAGGCTCCATTATCTGATAGCATGATGGAGATGCGTGATGAGCTAAAGTCATTACGCGCGATGATAGAAAATCAACAGGTGCTAGGCGAGTGGAGTGAACTGGCTAGCAAGCACCCTTTAAGAATTAGCCTCTACAAAAAGCTAACTGAAATCGGCCTAAGCCAGGAAGTATGTAAATATCTGGCTAAGGGGCTGGATAGCCAGACAGATGTTGAACAGGCTATGCAGGCTGCTTTAAAACAGTTGGTACATCAATTACCAATTGCCGGTGATGACATCTTAAATCAGGGCGGTGTCTATGCTATGGTTGGGCCTACGGGCGTAGGTAAAACTACAACCATTGCTAAATTAGCTGCGAGATTCGCGATGCAGCATGGGCAACGACATGTTGCACTGATCAGCACTGATACCTATCGTATTGGCGCACATGAGCAATTAATGACGTATGGTCGCCTGCTTGGCGTTCCAGTTCACTCCGCAAATGATACCCAGGAATTACAGCAACTCTTGCATAAACTGGCTGATAAAAAGCTGGTGTTAATAGATACCGCAGGTATGAGTCAGCGAGATTTGGGCCTAAGTCAGCAGTTTGCTCATTTAAGGCACACATCATCGGTGATTAAGCCGTACCTGGTGTTATCAGCCAATGCGCAGGTTTCTACTTTGGATGAAGTAATCGCCGCATTTAAAAAAGCCAATCTTGCAGGATGCATACTGACTAAGCTGGATGAAGCAGCCAGTTTAGGTGGAGTGTTAAGCGCTGTAATTAAGCAGAATCTGCCCGTCGCTTATGTGAGCAATGGTCAGAAAGTGCCGGAAGATATACAAACCGCAAGGGCGGAAGAGCTGGTTAAAATGGCAATAGAGCATGGTAAGCGCCATAAGCTACCCGTTGATGATGAGTTTATGGCGACGGAGTTTAATTCATCAGGGCAAAGTATTGGGCTTTAAATTTATGAATGCGGCTTAGATAAGCCGTTAGAGTCACCTATAATTAGGCTAATATATAAAAGTTATATGAATGATCAGGCAGCAGGCATAAGAAGAATGGCATCCAAAAAACCAGTTCAGGTAATTGCGGTAAGTAGTGGTAAAGGGGGAGTGGGTAAGACCAATGTCTCTGTTAATCTTTCTCTCGCAATGGTTGAAGCCGGTCAACGAGTATTGTTGCTTGATGCTGATCTGGGTCTGGCAAATGTAGACTTATTACTAGGTCTGCGTTCTGAATATAACCTTTCCCATGTTATTTCCGGTGAGCGCAGTTTAGAAGAAGTGGTTGTTGATGGTCCTGAAGGTTTAAAAATTATACCTGCAGCATCGGGTATGCAAATGATGGCAGAGTTAACACCGAACCAGCATGCTGGCGTCATCCGCTCTTTTAGTGATTTGAGCATACCACTTGATGTGCTGGTCGTTGACACCGCTGCGGGAATCTCAGATGGCGTGGTGAGTTTTGTTAAAGCCTCCAATGAGGTCATCGTGGTGGTTTGTAATGAGCCTACGTCTTTAACTGATGCTTATGCACTGATTAAAGTGATGTCGGAAGATCATGGTGTGCAGAAGTTTAATATCCTGGCGAACTCGGTTCGTGATCCACAGGAAGGCTTAAAGCTATTTAAAAAGTTAAGTCGCGTTACCGACTATTACCTGGACGTGACTTTAAGTTTTATGGGGGCTGTACCCTATGATGAATACCTGGTGAAGGCGGTGAAAAAGCAAAATGCAGTTATGCAGGCATTCCCACAAAGCCCTTCATCTATCGCCTTTAGAAAGTTAGCCAAAACAGTTTTGTCCTGGCCAGTGCCTCAGTCGGCTTCAGGTCATTTAGAATTTTTTGTAGAACGATTAATTAAATTTAGCGCTGCTGGCTAACATCGCACGGAGTTGTATATAGAGTGCTCATGAATGCAGGTAAAACCATGTACGCAGAAATGCAAAAAGATCAACGTGATCAGCGTATTATTGAACATATTGGTTTAGTAAAACGTATTGCGTATCATCTTGTTGCGCGTTTGCCTTCTAGCGTACAGGTTGATGATTTAATTCAGGCAGGCATGCTGGGATTAATAGAAGCAGCCAAGCACTACGATCCCTCCCAGGGTGCAAGTTTTGAAACATACGCTGGCATTCGTGTGCGTGGCTCCATGCTAGATGATGTGCGTCATGCCGATTGGTCTCCTCGCTCATTGCATAGAAAAATGCGTCAGGTGCGTGAAGTAGTGCATGCGATTGAAAATGAAACAGGGCGTGATGCAAAAGATCAGGAAGTGGCGGATAGGCTTGAAATAACGCTGGATGACTATCATACCATTAAGCGAGATAGTGCTAATTCTCAAATACTGAGTCTTGATCAATCAGAAGAAGACCCAGGTTATCAAAATCGTCTCAAATCATCTCAAAGTGATCCTTTAGAGGATTTGCACAGTAGCAATTTTAAAGTCAATTTAGCTGAAGTCATCGCCTCTCTCTCTGAAAGAGAGCAAATGGTGATGTCTTTATATTATAATGAAGAGCTCAATTTAAAAGAAATTGGACAGGTGCTTGAAATCTCGGAATCGAGAGTGAGTCAAATTCACAGTCAGGCCCTGAAAAATATTCGCAGTAAAATGAGAGATTGGACAGCGTAATTATTGCTGTACGATTTATGCAGTCATGTAATGACTAATGTTTTAATTAATCTTTGGTAGAGATATGCCGCTAAGGTATAGAGATGGTTTATTTAGTTTAGCTAAAGTCTTGTAAATACTAAAAGAAATAACGTCTTAATACTGGCAATTGTTCAAATGTCTGCCAGAATCTGTAGTAATCACAAACACTGAGGAACCCCACCTTGGACAAAAATATGAAAATTCTCATAGTAGATGATTTTTCTACCATGAGACGAATTATAAAAAATCTGCTTAGAGATCTGGGCTTTAATAACACTGAAGAAGCAGATGATGGAAATACTGGGCTTCCAAAACTTCAATCAGGCAATTTTGATTTCCTGGTCACCGACTGGAATATGCCGGGAATGACAGGTATTGATTTATTACGTGCTGTGCGCGCGGACGATAAATTAAAAAGTCTTCCTGTATTAATGGTGACTGCAGAGGCCAAAAAAGAGCAGATCGTTATGGCTGCTCAAGAAGGTGTAAATGGTTATATTGTGAAGCCTTTTACTGCGCAGACTCTTAAGGAAAAGATCGACAAAATATTTGAACGTATTGAAGGTTAATGGAGGTTTTAATGGACGGCACGCCAATTAATCGCGACCTCCTGTTAGAAAAGGCACAAGCACTGGTTGCTAGTCTTGAATCAGCTGAAACATCTGATGAGCAGCTGGAAAGTAACATTGATGAAATAAACAATCTTCGCGACAACAGCTTATTTCAAGAGCTGGGCAAAATGACCCGTGAAATTCATGATTCTATCATGACATTTCGCATGGATAATCGTATTGCTGATCTGGCTGAAGTTGATATCCCTGATGCAAAAGACCGCCTTGAGTATGTTATTGAAATGACAGAAAAAGCCGCGAATACAGCAATGGCAGTTATTGAAGACAGTAGCCCATTGGCTGAAAAGCTGGGTGGTGAAGCGAGCCAGTTAAAATCACAGTGGGATAAATTCCGTAAGCGTGAGTTATCACATGATGAACTTCGTTCAATGGGGCACGATGTAGAAACCTTCTTTGATGAATCAGAGCAAATGACAAGCACATTGTTGGCTGGCTTCACTGAAATTATGATGGCCCAGGGGTTTCAGGACTTAACCGGCCAAATTATTCGCCAGGTTATTACTCTGGTACATGAAATTGAAAGCAACCTGGTAGAGCTTGTAAAAATTCAAAGCGAAAATATCGCTAAAGACGAGTCCAGGCCTGAAGAGAAAAAAGAAGAGACAAAACTGGAAGGGCCACAGGTTCCAGGTAAAGAGTCATCCGGTGATGTTATGAAAGGTCAGGATGATGTAGATGACTTACTGGCAAGTTTAGGATTTTAGTCAGGTCAGGCAAAGTTCAATGGTATTTCTTGCCTTATTTTCAGTAACTTAAAAATTTATTGAAAATGTTAGCAAATGCCCTATATGAAATAGAGTATCTGCCGAAATAATGCTTATAAATAAAATAAAGGTCTGAAAGGGTCATAAATGGCAATTGATCTAGATGATGAAATACTTCAGGATTTCCTGGTTGAAGCCGGTGAAATTCTGGAGCTTTTAAGTGAACAGCTCGTTGACCTGGAGCAGTCTCCGGAAGATGCTGATTTGCTTAATGCAGTTTTTAGGGGATTTCATACTGTTAAAGGCGGCGCAGGCTTTCTAGCATTGGATGCAATGGTAGATTGCTGTCACGTTTGTGAAGATGTGTTTAACGTATTACGTCAGGGAGACAGAATAGTATCCCCTGGTCTGATGGATAGTGTTTTGCAAGGTCTGGACTCGGTGCAAAACATGTTTGCTGAAATCCAGTCTGGTATTGATCCTACCCCCGCAGAACCCGATTTATTAGCACGATTAAAAGTATATTCTGTACCTGGTGACAATGAACCAGAAGACGCTGCTGGAGGAGCAGAAGCTGCACCTGAATCAGAGCCTGTTGCTGAAGAACCAGCTCCAGCTGCAGAGGCGCCAGCAGCAGAAACTGGTCGTGATGAAACTGATGATGATTTTGATGCATTGTTAGATGCGATGGACTCAAATGGTGAGTCTTCATCAGATGCTTCTGATAGCGATGAAATCACAGATGATGAATTTGAGTCTTTGCTGGATGATATTCATGGCAAAGGTAAACACAGTGGTGGTAAGCCAGAAAGCGCTGAAGTCCCCGCAGCTGCTGATTCATCAGATGATGTTATTACTGATGATGAGTTTGATAAGTTACTTGATGATATGCATGGTAAGGGTAAAGGCCCTACTGCTGTATCTGAAGCTCCAAAAGCGGAAAAACCAGCTGAAGCAGCCTCTGGTGGTAATGATATCATCACCGATGATGAGTTTGATAAACTGCTAGATGACATGCATGGTAAGGGTAAAGGCCCTACTGGTGAATCATCTACACCTAAAGCTGCGGCAGAACCTGCAGCTGCTCCTAAACCAGCGCCAAAACCAGCCGCTGCTCCCAAGCCTGCAGCACC
>Ga0316207_10005463_pt1 | contig 10519 bp, 9 predicted proteins | sample 6weekpyrite_MG_FD_204943 | JGI IMG/M metagenome (GOLD analysis project Ga0316207, IMG submission 204943) | Microbial mat bacterial communities from mineral coupon in-situ incubated in ocean water Damariscotta River, Maine, United States -... | ecosystem: Environmental > Aquatic > Marine >...
CGTTGAATAACTGTTTCTATAGCATCCCAGTCAGCGTCAGATTCAGCTTCATCTTGGGCAGCAAACAATAGGTCTTTGATTTCGTTAAGAGGCGTATTTACGGTGGCTTTTCCTTGCAAAGACATCTGCGCTGCACTTGGGAGATCCGCTGAAAGCGTGCCCCAGCTAACCGATGTTTCCTCTTTCGTTGGTGCTAAGGTTAGATAAGCCATATAGGTGCCAGCAAAACGCTTGTTGAGGGCACGGTCAGCTTCTCGAATGGGGTGGCTTTCCGAGAACCATTTTACGGGGTTATCGTTAATCTGGATTTGCGTCATGCCATAAATGGCACCGGCAACGAGAAGAAGGGTTAACGTTAATACGGTTCTGGACTGTTTGTATGTGAAGCTTGCAAGGGTGCTAAGCAGGCGTGAAAGAGGACCTGCCTGATCTGTATCGCCGCTTTTTTTCAAGCCAAAATTCTCAAGCGACTTTTCGCTCATGAGCATGATATAAGCTGGAACCAATGTGATGGTTAAAAGCCATGCAAAGAAAACACCAATAGCAACAAAAATACCAAACACTTGTACAGGCGGTATGGGGGTGAAAGCTAGTGATGCAAAGCCTGCGCATGTGGTGAGTGTTGTATAAAGCATAGGCGATGCCAGCTCTTCCATCACTAGGCGGATAGTTTTGCTGCGGTCACGGTGTTTTGGGTATTGATCAAAAAAATCTGACAGAATGTGCACTGCATCCAGTACCGCAATTGGCATGATGAATATAGGGATCATGCTGCTCATGATATGGACCGTGTGGCCGGTTGCGACCAATAAGCCCATCGTTAAAATAACTGCAATCATCGCCACAATCATGGGGGCTGCAATCAGCTTCATATTGCGGAAGAACCACCACATTAAAACAAAGATAAGCAGCATCGCCATGGGTGCAGATATGGCCATTTGGATAAACATCTCAACGCCAAACTGGTCCTGTGCAACGGGTAGGCCTGTTATGTGGTAGATATTACCACTTGTATGGCTGGCTACATTGGCCCGAATTGATTCTGCGAGCGTATAGCTCAGGTCTTTGGTGGCAATGGGGATATAAAGGGCGAGAGCCTTTCTATCGTCAGAAACCATTGTATTATTAAGCAGCGGAATATGAGCCGCTTTATCGGCTATTTGCAATGCCTCAGTATCACTTTTAGGGGCTTCTTGCATGAGCCATTCAAATCGCACCGTACCAAGCCCCGCTTGTTCGATGTTATCTACCGTTGAGGGTGCGATAATATCGGCGGTGATGATGCCGGGCATGTCACTGTCAGTGAGCTCTAGCGATTTAATGTGTTCTGTTAAATTGTAGATATCTTGAAGAGACTGCTGGTTAAAAACACCTGCTTTGTGTGTGCTGTTTTCAATGCCAACCACAACCATGTCATACAGCCCAAACTCGGCCTTCATATCATTATGAAAAACACGGACAGGCTCGTCAGCGGCAAGCATGTTTTCAGGGTCAGTATCGATTGTAAGAGGCTGTAAAAAAGCCGGACTTTTTTCTGGTGCCAGAGTTGGTACGGCAACAGTAACAACTAGCACAAGGCTCATCATACATGCGGCCCAGAACCAAAGCTTGGGCTTAGAGGCGGCGTGTTCGGAAATTACCAGCATATCAGGTCTTTACTTAAAGGCTTCACCGGGCTTGAACCCAAGCCGTTTCAAGATTAGCGCAAGAGGGCAAAAACCCGTAAAAGCAGCCTGAAACATATTAAGGCCAACAAAAACAGGTAGTGCCAACCAATAGGAATGTACCATTGTTCCCAGTAGTAATCCCAGCAAAACCACAAAACCCGCGAACGCTAAAACAATACGGTCAATATTCATCTTGTTACTCCTTCACTATTTTAGTATGATCTAATGTAGAAATTACTAATTTAGATAATTCTAAAATAACATTAACTTTCAAAGAGTCAAGTGTGTGAACCTACCGAGTGAACTTCCTTTCGACCCAGAGGGTTTTGAAAATGCACTGACATTGATCAAGTCGCTGGATAATCGAAACCGGCTGCTGATATTGTGTTTGTTATGCTATAAAAGCATGAATGTGACTGATATGGCGGAAGCTGCTAACCTGAGCATGTCGGCTATATCCCAGCATTTGACGGTATTAAAAAAAGCCAATCTCGTCGAAAGTAAAAAATCAAGCCAGACAGTTACCTACAGCTTGAAGGACGATAATGTACGTCAGATAGTTGAGTTGCTGAAGCAATTATACTGTGAATGTTAAGGCGTTGATTTAAAAACGACTTCGCTGCATTGAGGTAGGCATTCCATAAACATAACCCCGAGCGCTATATTTATGGATACTTAGTTAGTCAATAATGTAACCCGTTCAGCCCTTGATTATTGGGTAGATATCATTAGATAGAGCAAACTCCCGCAAGCCTTGTATATGCAATGGTCTTTAGGGGAGGTACGGCGCTTTGGGGGTGTTCAGTCTAAATGGTTGAAGAATTATTGAAGAAGTTAATAAGGAAAGACGGGCGGGTACTACAGTCTTTTTTCTATTATAAAACCTCTTCAATGGAGGCTGCGGAAGACCTGTATCAGGATTTGATGGCCCGTTTAATTAGTTCAGGTTCTATCAAGCAGGCAGATAATCCTAAATCGTATCTCTTCAAAGCGGCAGCGAACTTGGTGAAAGACCATTACCGGAAAAAGGCTGCAGAGCAGCGCATGCTTGATCATGTGCAAAATACTCCCGGCGTAGGCGAAGACCCGCTTACTGCAGAACGAGTTGTTTCAGCCCAGCAGAAATTTAAACTTGTTGAAGAAGCCCTAGATGAACTCCCAGCCAGATGCCGTGAGATATTTCGGATGGTACGGATTGATGGAAAGCGCCAACAAGCCGTTGCTGATGAACTCGGCATTAGTCTGCGAACGGTGGAGAATAATCTGCGTAAGGCTTTGATACATTGCCAAAGCAGGGTTGAAGATAAGGAGCTGGAAGAATGAGCTACACCAGATTGTATCGCTTAAGAAATGCTCTTTACGCCTACATTTTGGGGAAAAATGTAATTTTTCAAAGTATTTTAGGTGGTTATTTTCCTTTGGCACGTCTTAACGATTGTGAACAAATTTCAGGTGCCTTTCATGACTAACCGGCGCAACATAGATGAAAGAATTGCGGAGGAAGCTTCCACTTGGCTTTTGCGTACGCAGGATGGGCCTCTTTCAAGAGATCAGCAAAGAGAGCTGGATAAGTGGCTATCGTTGTCAGATACGCATGCGTCTGTATATGCGTCGCTTCAAGAAACCTGGGATATGATGGCGTTGGTTGAATTGGGGCAAGAGCATGCAGCCAATAGAGACGGCTTGAGAAGTTTGTTCGAGCCCTTTAGGCCAGTTTATCAGCGCATTATGGTGTCTTTGAAAAGTGCAAAGATTACAGGAGTTGTTGCTGCTGGCCTTGTTCTTTTTGTCATGGTGTTTGTAAACTTTGAGTTCCAACCAAACACTGACAACGCGCCTTCTGATGTGGCTTTTGCGCAGCGGTATGAAACCTTGCCAGGTATTCAAGAAACGGCAACGCTTCAGGATGGCAGTGCGATTACGCTCAATACTGATACAAAAATCACCACTCAATTAACGCCAACCGAACGCGAGGTCGATCTTGTGAAAGGTGAGGCCTATTTTAAAGTGGTGCACAATCCAGATAGGCCATTTGTGGTGACTGCGGGTGAATACAAGGTCACAGTGCTGGGGACAGAGTTTTCTGTGCAGAAAAATTCGAAAGGCGTTGAGGTAAAGGTATCCTCTGGCCGGGTGTCGGTGGAAACCAGAGATACCAACACTAGTGACACAGTGGTTTTAGTGGGTGGGGATACAATTTCTGGCTTTTCTGAAGGCAGGCTAGGGCAAGTTGAAAAGCTAGACCCGATCGCTGCTTTTGCTTGGAGGGAAGGCCTTATCGTATTTGATAACACTCCCCTGCGAGCAGTTATTAGTGAATTAAATCGGTACCAAAAGCGCCAAATTTTGATGCGCTGTGAAAGTGCCACAGAGGAAACAATTTCCGGCGTGTTCAGGGTTGATAGTTTGGAAGAAACTATTGATACCGTGATAACCAGTGCTTCCCTTGTTGCGGGCTTTACAAGTGACAGTTCAATGGTGCTTCTCTGTAAGCCATGAAAAATCTCCCCCAAATAGGGTGTTCATTTAATTGTGAAAAAAAGTTCACAATTAAATGTGGTTTTTTAAAACTGCCGCGTCTTCCCATGTAACCGTCGCATTTTGATGATCAAGACGGAAAGTATTTTGGGGAGGCTTTTTGTGCCATTTGAGTATCGTATCCAACGCTGTCGCAGGCGTCTAAAGCAATCTGTTGCACTGTGTGGTTTATTGGCGGTTATGTCAGCGGTGCCGCAATTATCACCAGTTTATGCGGCGTTGCCTCAACAACAATCTTCTGTTGTTGAAACCAATGAAATTGATATTTCAGCGCAAACATTGAAACGGGCGTTTCTTGAGTTTACGGCGCAAACGAGTGTTCAGGTTGTTTATGCCTCAAGGCTAAATGTAGATGTTCCGATTAAGCCGTTGAAAGGCAGCTTTACTGCTGATGAAGCATTGCGCCAGATGCTTAGTGGAACAGGTTTAACCTATAGATATGAAAATACTAAAACCATCCGAATTGTTTCTGATACCGATGCCTTAAACGGTGCAGGAGAAGACGTGAATGTTTCTGAAAAGCCAGTGCAAGAGATCATGGTAACGGGGTCCCGGGTTTCTCGCGCTGGCTTTGACCTGATAACCCCAGCTAATGTTGTGAACTCAGATTTTTTGGAGGCAAGGGCATTTACTACAGCAGCCCCGGCGATTGAGCAGCTACCGGGCTTTTTTCTCGGTCAGGATGTTAGCAGGGGTACACAGATAACATCAAACATTGGACAAAGCTTTCCCAATGCATTTGGGCTAGGAACCAATCGCACGCTTGTACTAGTGAATGGTCGGCGAACCGTTTCGCAAAACGGTATTAATCAGTTTAGTCAACAAGCAACGCTTATTCGTAATCAGCTCACACCTATTGTTGCACGTATCAATAGTGCAAGCCCAGGAGACCAAGTTGATTTGAATACCATATCAACAGCTCTGATTGATAGAATTGAGGTGATTTATACGGGCGGCACACCGGCCTATGGCTCGGGAGCTATGGCAGGCACCGTAAATGTATTGTTGAAAGATGATTTTGAAGGGCTGGAACTCAGTTCTCAGTATGGCATTTCAGGAGCATGGGATGCTCAAAATACCAAGTTACAAGGTATATGGGGAAAGAACTTAAAAGGTGGCCGAGGGAATTTTACTGTTTCAGTCGACTACACAAAGGAAAATGGCCTTTATGTGGATGAAAGAGTAGAGCGTATTCAAGGAATGTCCATTTGTTCAGATTTTGATGAAAGCTCGTTTCGGCTATTTCTTTGTGACGATATTACAACGGTTCCTGGTGCACCCAATACTGGACTTATTACACGTGATGGCCTGCCCCTAGCTGATGACTATTCTAATGGACTTCTTGGCGAGGACGGAAAGCCTCTTATTCTAGACTTCGATGGTGGATTGATTGCAAGGAGTCTAACAGGCTTGGGATTGGGAAGGCTTGATAGTGGTGCAGGGGCTGGGACTAATCCATATTATACATTTGATCTGGTTAAGTTATACAACGTAGTACCAGAACTTATAGTGCCACAAAAAAGGCTTATTGCCCAAAGTATCGGGCATTATCAAGTAACAGATGATATCCGCTTTTTTTATGAAGCTTCTTACGTTGGCTCCAAATCTAAAGGTGATAATCTGTCGCCCTCATTTAGCGCACAACTGGAAGATATTTTGATAGGGCCTAGTGGAATATTTGATAGAGGCTCACTGCCCATCAATGCTGTTGATAACCCTTATATTACCAGTGAACTTCGCGACAGCCTGATTTTCAATGGTTTTTTGGATCCAAATTCCAGCGCTGACCAAACTTTTTATGTAAGGCGATCAAATGTTGATATTTTAGGAGGCAGAGGTAGGGGGCGAAATGAGCGCAATCAAGATATATACAGAGGTGTGATTGGCCTTGATGGGGGGATTAGGTTTCTTGCTAGAGATATAGGGTGGGAATTGGCCCTAGTTTACGGCGAAACCCAAGCAACTTTACATGAGGTAGACATTGATACAACGCGTTTAATGTTGGCTGTGGATGCTGTGAAAAGCTCTACCACGGGCGATATCCTCTGTAGAGTAGTTGATTCTCCGGTAGACGTTCTACCCGGCTTTACCGAGGGGCTACCTCGTTCGCCTACCATGTTAGATGTTGAAAAGTGTGTTCCCATAAATGTATTGGGGTTTAACCAAATTAGCCCTGGGGCACGTGAGTATTTATTGCAGGAAAACATCAGCCGATCGCGCCAACGACAGTATGTTGCTGAATTTAATATAGAGACCTCACTTTTTGACATGCCAGCAGGGTCCCTTGATTTTGCCGGTGGGTATCAATTCCGCAGAGAGAGTGGATTATTTAAACCTACACAACAAACCTTTATAAATGGCGGCTTAGGGGCTACAATTGAGCGAGTTTCTGGACACATTACCAGCAATGAGGTTTACGGAGAGCTTGTACTTCCTGTTATTAGTGAAGGGCGAGGGATCGGGAAGCAAAAGTTCATCGAAAACTGGACATTTGAAGGTGCCGCTAGGCACATAAAACACTCTATCTCTGGCAGCGACATCAGCTTTAAAATAGGCACTAGGCTGAATTTAAATTTACCTATCATCGATGACATGATCACATTTAGAGGGCATTATACTGAAGCTATTCGGACCCCTTCACTTACAGAGGCTACATCGCCTACATTCTCCAGCAGTTACCCCTTTCTCAATTCGGATCCTTGTCGGTTTGGAGGGTTTGGTCCTGAGGGGAGTATAACCCGGACAAGTTGTCAGGCGGAAGTTGACCAGTTGATCGCGTCGGGTGATTTACCTGCAGATTTTGACCTTTCAACATTTAATGAGCGTCCCCCAAAGCCTGAGATTTTCCGAGGTAATCCAAATTTAGGAAATGAAGAGTCGAAAGCTTGGGCCGTGGGTTTTGTTGTTGTTCCTGATTTTCTCCCTGGCCTGAGTTTTTCAGCAGATTGGACCAATTTAAGATTAACAAAGGGGATTACTCGTATAGCAGCAGCAACAGCTTGCTACATTTTGCCGGATTCCGACAAGAGTGTCTGTGATTTAGTTGAACGAAACCCTAATACATTTGCATTAGAATCTACGGTGCAAACATACTTTAATTCTCAGAGGCGCGACCTGGAATTATTAACGGCTACTCTGGAGTATCAACTAGATTTAGAGTCAGTCGCTGATATTTTGAGAGGTAGGGCCACATTCCGAGGTAATTACTTTTATTTACACCGTGATGACTTAGTAAAAGAAGATTCAAACCCGTTCGATCGCATTACTCCAGTAACTAAACGTCTCAATGCGAGTGTCTCTTATTCTCTGGAGACTTTCGCAGCATTTTTGGAATGGCAACATACAGGTAGTTTTGGTGATCCTGACTCAAGAGCTGGTAGCTATTTTGTGGGCTTTGGCCCCGCGGTGAATATTTTTAACGGAAGCTTAAAATATGATTTGGGGGACGGCCTTAGCGCAAGGCTTACGGTGAATGATATTTTTGATGATCGGGGTGACGACCCACAGACTCAGGTTTCAATGGGTGTAGTGAACCCTGTGGGGAGAAACTTCATCTTAGGCCTATCGGCAAAATTTTAGACCAGTTCACTTTGGTTGGGCCGTTTCGCGAGAGGTTAATCGAACGTTGATCTCGCCCCTTATTTCGGCTCACCATATTGGCGGCACCCGGTAAAAATGGATTGTTTCATTTTTACCGGGCAGCTCGCAGCTTGATTATAGTGTGGTCTTTTGAAATTGGATTTTCTGGAGAGCACTTGTTTACAATTTTGCCAGCTCTTCAGAGAGTAAATCAAAAACCAGCCGTATTCGCTTACTTGTGTTTAGCTCACGGTGTGAGACCAGCCACATCGGTGCTATGATGGGATCAAGCTCGGGCAGGAGCTGTTCAACTTTTGGTTCGGCCGCGCCAATATCTGTTGGCATCACACCAATTCCCATGCCAGCCTTTACTAGCTCCCAATTCACTATGTGGTTTTCGGTCAGTACCTGGAAATTGTTTTGTGTAAGCTTGAGGCCTTTTGAGTTTAAGGCATCCATCAAGGCGTCTGTGCGGTCAAAACCAATGAAACACGCTTCTTGAAGTTGATCTGCAGATGTCGGGTGATCAAGAGACTCTATATAGGCTTTGGTGGCATAAAGGCCGATAGGAACATCTTTTATCTTTTTAGCAATCAAGTCGTGTTGTGTGGGACGGAAGCTGCGAATAGCAATGTCGGCTTCGCGCTTCCTTAAATCGGAAGGGTGGCTCGTAGCAATAAGTTCAATTTCAATATTGGGGTGTGTTTGCCGTAATTTTGCAAGAATTGGCGGTAATTGATACGCAGTGACGACCTCACTGGCGGTAATGCGAATTACGCCGTCAATTGCTTGGGATTGCCCTGCCGCAGCCAATGTGACACGGGAAGCTGCATCGCCCATAGCCCGGACATGATCCATTAGCTCCTCCCCACATGGAGTAAGCACCAAACCAAGGCCAACACGCTGAAACAACACGACTCCGAGCTCTTCCTCTAAGGCTGTGACCTGACGGCCAAGCGTAGGCTGGGCCATATTTAATGCGCGAGCTGCGGCTGATAATGAGCCTTCCTCTGCGGTGATTAGAAAGGCGCGAGCTCTGTTCCAATCAAACTTTACTGATCTCCAATCCATGCAAAAAAACATATATAGAATGCAAAAAAAAGCAATTTAAATGGGTGTTTTGTACAGGTAGTTTCTTGGTGGGGTCGAGGTTCTGCCTGGGTGGTGGTGGCTGCCTGGGCAGGACATATCAAGTGAACAGGTTTTGGGTGGTCAATAGTGCCGATTTTTGGGCATTTATTGATATTTCCCCTGCCCCTAGAGGGGCTTCTTTTGGGCGAAGGAGCAATGTGTTGGCTGAAACATGTCTGGGAGGGCATGTGAAGAGTAATAGGGGTGGATTGGTATGGGAATGGCATCGTGTTGAGCGCAGAGACAGATACGCTGCAGGGCATGTGGCGAAACAAGCAACAATGGAAGAAACTCAGCGACTTTGGGAACTATTTGTCTTCGATGAGGCTTGAGGGCGAGCCTTTTCCCAGACTTAAAAGGCTTAATCCAGTTAAATTCCCCAAGCTTGTTCCTTATATGTATTTGGCGCGCTTGGAGCAGCCGGGTGAAATTCAAATCTCTTTGATAGGGGAATCTCTACGATCAATCCTCGGTGAAAGTATTGTTGGGGGCAATTATTTAAGAACCTACAACGCCAGTGAACGTCAGCGTGTGATTGGATATGTGCAGCACATGTGTGACAAATCTTGTGGTGCTGCGATGGTGCGAGAAGTTGTTTATCAAGAGCGGTTATACAGGGCTTCATCTCTAAGCTTTCCCTTGGCAAATGAGGCTGGAAAGCCTCAATCCTTAATTGGGATCGTCGATTTGGATAAATCTTTTGTGCCCAGTAGTGCGCAGTCAGATATGCCAACAGAAACAATCAAATATTTCAAATTTATTGACTTGGGTTTTGGAACCTAAATTTCAAAAACATATTCATATGTGGTGCTTGGGGGCAAACATTAGAGGTTACACTCGAAAGGAAAAGCACAATGACATCCATAGTTAATAATTTAGTGTCTGGAACACCAGGCGATGATTTCCTTATGGGTACTACGGGGAATGATATTTTGTTTGGTGGCGACGGAAATGATTTCCTGTTTGGTGATTTTGGTGATGATGCCATGCACGGCGGAAATGGTGTGGATATAATGCATGGTAGCGGAGGAAATGACACGCTTACAGGTGGTGCTGGCTCGGATATTTTTGAATTTACGACAGGCCTTCCCTATAGCTATAGCCCACTTTGGGGGAATGACACGATTACAGACTTTGATCCCGCAGAAGACCATATTTCCATCTGGGTACCTGGCGGGGGTATGACCGGCCTCACGATCACTCAAGTTGGTGCAGATACGTTGATTGAGCATTCATCGGGCGACACCGTTTTGCTGCAAGGTGTTACTGCAACAGATCTAAATGAAAGCAACTTGGAGTTGGCACCTGTTGTTAATGTTATTGAGGGCGCAACCGAAGGCAAAGATGTGATTATTGGCACTGAAGGTGCCGATGAAGCGCACGGCCTTGGCGGTGATGATGAGATAAGCGGTAACGGCGGCGGTGATACCCTTTACGGTGATGACGGAGATGATGTGGTGCTTGGCGAGGCCGGTGATGATGAGTTGTGGGGCGGTATGGGTGCTGACCTTGTCGTTGGCGGTGATGGACACGATCAAGTGAACGGTGATGCAGGTAATGATACCCTGAACGGTAACGCAGGTGATGATGGTTTGCTTGGTGGC
>Ga0316207_10005464_pt1 | contig 10518 bp, 9 predicted proteins | sample 6weekpyrite_MG_FD_204943 | JGI IMG/M metagenome (GOLD analysis project Ga0316207, IMG submission 204943) | Microbial mat bacterial communities from mineral coupon in-situ incubated in ocean water Damariscotta River, Maine, United States -... | ecosystem: Environmental > Aquatic > Marine >...
TTAAAGATCAAAAAGCACCTCTTGCAGCAGATGAAGTTAACCTGATGATTATGCCTCCACCGGATATGCCACCGGCACTGGCGGCAAGAAAAATTGATGCCTTTATTGTTGCAGAACCCTTTAATGCATTTGGTGAAATGAAAGCCGGTGGCAAGATTATGCGTTTCACGGGTGATATGTGGAAGAACCATCCTTGTTGTGTTGTTTGCATGAACGAAAATACCGTTAATGCAAAACCAGAATGGACGCAAAAAGTGATGAACGCTATCGTGCGAGCTGAAGTGTATGCCCAGGAAAATAAAGCTGAAGTTGCCATGATGATGTCGCGTGATGGTAAAAAATATTTACCGATGCCTGGCAAAGCCGTTGTACGAGCTATGACTGATTATGATGAAGGTCATTATGCTAAACCACATGCTATACGTCATAAAAAAGAATATGGAAATGGCCGTATTGATTTTTCACCTTATCCTTATCCTTCAGCCACTGAAATGATTGTAGATGCAATGAACGATACTATCGTTGGCGGTGAAAAAACTTTCTTGAAAGGGCTGGATCCTAAGTTTGTTGCTAAAGATCTGGTTGATTACAAACATGTAAAAGTAGCCATGGCGAAACATAAAGGTTGGGAAAAAGCACCGGGTGTTGATCCTGCAAATCCATATGAACGTAAAGAAATTGTTAAGATATGAGTACTGAGCAAATCACAACGCCATCATTCTATGCCACCAATAAAGGTGGTATAGCATGGGGCAATCTATTTAAAATGTTAATGCAAAAAGGTGGCTATTCTGTTATTGGCATTTTATGTCTTTTAATTGCCTGGTGGATTGGTGGCTGGATGATCGCGAATAATCCAGACACATCTTCATTTGCAGATTTTGCACCTGAGCCTGCCTTTGCCCGTCTGATTGAATTAATTCAATCAGGTGCGGTGATTAACGCAATCGTTCCTAGTATCGAACGTATTGGGTTGGGATTACTATGGGCCATGATAATTGGTGTGCCGGTAGGAGTGACAATAGGTTTGTACGCAAGTTTGCGTGATGTTACTCATATACCGTTTCAGTTTTTGCGAATGATTAGCCCACTGGCGTGGATGCCTATCGCTGTACTTGCATTTGCGACCTGGGATGCAGCGATTGTTTTTCTTATTGCTATTGCTGCTATCTGGCCGATTCTTTTTTCCACAGCACAGGGTGTTCGTCGAATTGATCCTTTGTGGTTTAAAGTCGCACGAAATTTGGGTGCCGGTGGTTCTCAGATGTTACGCCGAATTATTTTACCCGCCATTGGTCAAGATATTTTTGCTGGTATCCGCTTAGCTGTTGGTGTGGCCTGGATTGTTTTAGTGCCTGCCGAGTATCTTGGTGTTACTAGTGGGCTCGGTTATGCCATTAATGATGCCCGCGATACACTGGAATACGATACACTCGCTGCAATAGTGGTAGTGATAGGTATTCTCGGTTATTTTCTTGATGCTATCTGTGTCAAACTAATCAAACGTTTTAGTTGGCATAATCAGGATTAACACCTTTGAAATAGAGCAGCATGGATGCCGCGACATTTCGATGCATTAAAAATATTTCAAGCACTGTTTAAGTGCAGCTCAATTTTAATTTCCTTCCTTAAAAGTTAACTAACAATGAGTTAACTATCTATACAGTCATAAACTTATGATGGCAATAGTTTTGCATAGTAATAAATATGTCGACAATGTCAGGAACAAGTTATGACAATTAAAACTACCGAAATAGAAGTTGATTCAGAATTACTGATCGTTCAACAGGCTGCACATCTTATTACTCAGTCTGCCGATCCTGAACCCGCAATTCAGGGGATTCTGCGTCTCTTATCTCAGTTGCTGGGGCTTAACCGAGGACGGGTTGTATTACCGAACAAACAAACGGGTCAATTAGAAATTAAATATGCTTATGGACTGACTAATCTAGAACGTAATAAAGGCCAGTACCATATTGGCGAAGGGATTACAGGCAAGGTCTATCAGACTGGCCAGCTTGCGTTAATTCAGAACATCGATGACGAGCCGACTTACCTGGTACGTGCCGTGGATAGGGTTAAGCTTCCAGATGAAGCTGTTGCCTATTTAGCTGTGCCGATTATTCTTGATGAGGCACCTGTGGGTGTGCTTGCCGTACATCGATTAAGAAATCGCGAACGACAGTTTCAACGTGACCTTTCATTGCTACAGATTATTGCAACCTTTATTGGTCAGATATTAAGAGTGAATGAACTAATCAGCGAACGCACAGCGCATTTGTTATCTGAAAATAAACTGTTGCGTAATAAACTGGAAAGTCGCGGCGCGCAATATGGCATCATCGGAGAAAGCTCTGCATTACAGCGCGCAATAGAGCAAGCCTTGCAAGTGGCAAATACCAATACCACCGTATTGTTACTAGGTGAATCAGGCACGGGCAAGGAACGTTTTTCACGTATGCAACATTTAGCGAGTGAACGTTCTTCGGGGCCTTTTATTGCCATTAACTGTGCAGCAATTCCAGAGAGCTTGATTGAGTCAGAATTATTTGGTCATGAGAAAGGTGCATTTACCGGTGCAACCGCAGCGAAAAAAGGTAAACTCGAACTTGCCAATGGAGGTACTTTATTTTTAGATGAAATTGGTGATTTAGATTTGGAGCTACAGGCTAAATTACTTAAAGTGTTGGAAGATCATGAAATCCAGCGAGTCGGGAGTGTTAAGTCAATACCGGTAGACTTACGCATAGTCGCGGCTACTCATCAAAATTTACAGGAAGCGGTCAACGAGAATCGTTTCAGGTTAGATCTTTTTTATCGCCTTAATGTTTTTCCTATTCGTTTACCACCATTGCGTGAACGTCAGGGGGATGTCTCGATCCTGGCACGTCATTTTCTTAATGGTGCAAATGAGGAGTATGGACGCAAAACAATTTTTGGTCCTGGAAGTTTGGAGAGGCTTGAAGCTTATCTATGGCCAGGAAATATTCGCCAGTTGGAAAATCTGATTAAACGTGCGGTGCTCTTATGCTTAGATACCTTAATTGAACGTGAACTTATCGAGCAAATTCTTGCTGAGGAAGAAGGAATAACTGGTACTACACAAGAACCAGCGCCAGAGTCTATCCGTGAAACAAGGCCACAACAGCATTATGAACCGCCTGCTGTTATGCCGGCGATGCCAACCATGCCAGGCAATGTGCAATATGGAATGCGACCTTATGCACGAGTTCGTGATGATGAGGTGGGAATGATCCTGGATGCACTGAAGTTAAATCATGGTAATAAAACACGAGCAGCTATTAGTCTTGGTATGACGCCACGACAATTACGCTATCGATTAAAGAAGCTTGAAATATAATTGTGTTTGTTACTTGTCCTATTTGTAAAAATAGTATCTTTAAGTAAATTTGAAACCTGTTTAATCCCAGGTTTTATCTTTTGTCTTTGATAATACTCAGTCGCAAGCTATCTTTTGTCATTGATTGCCTTCGTAGCACGATATTTTGTATACGTCGTATTTTGTAGTTCTGGTTTGCAAAGATGACAAAGTGCCATTTCATTTGTCGACATTGTCGACAAATGGCATTACAAGTTGCTAGTTCAAATACAGTCTTTTCGTGAAAAACCATCTAAGTTATTGTTATCATTATTGAAATTCATCATGGCATAGGCTTTGCAAAACCTATGGTTATATTAATTTAAATTCTAAATAACCAGGAGAAAAAACAATGACAACATCACCACAAACTATTGCCAAGTCTATGAGCTGCTTACGTCCACTTGATACTGAAGGTCTGACTGCACTGGGTGAAAAAGGTAAAGCGAATCCTGAGTCTGTTGTAACCCTTAAAGCGAAAACAGTTTGTGAAGGGCAATTTCGTATGCAGACCTATGTTCGTGATCTTGAACCTATGTTAATCGATGAGCCTCCGCACCTGTTAGGTGAAGATAATGCACCAAATCCATCTGAAGCCGTATTAGCAACATTAGGTGCTTGTCTTGCAGTAGGTGTACATGCCAATGCCACAGCACAAGGTATTAAGTTAAGCAAACTTGAGTTGCAACTTGAAGGTGATATTAACGTAACTGCGGTATGGGGAACGGGTGATTTAGATGAAGCCAAGACTCTGGGCTTTTCTGAGGTCCGCGTTAAAATTTCTGCAGAAGGTGATGCACCACAGGAGAAGATTGACGAAATTATTTCACATTCGAATGTCTGGTCTCCCGTTGCAAATACATTGCGAAACAATGTTGCTGTTAAGGTAAGTGCAGCTTAAGTTTTATACCAGATTGAAGGATATGCAAAATGAGTAACAATACAGCCAATTATCCTAAGTCACCGATGCCTCTTGATGAATTATTGTCGGCAACTAAGGCGATTGTTGATCAGGATCTTAAACCGCTGACCTCAGAGATTGATATTGAAGGTTTGTACCCGGAAGCGATACTTAGAAAGCTGGGTGGCTTAGGCGCTTTTGCTCAACATTTACCCGCAACGCGTAGCGATGGACTTTCTGACATGGCTGCAGCAATACAAGCCATGGCAACCGTTTCTCATGAATGCATGTCAACAGGTTTTACAATGTGGTGTCAAAACACCTGTGCATGGTATTTACAAAATGCGGCGAATCCAACCGTGCGGGATAACTGGTTACCGAAACTCGCGAGTGGGGAAGTACTGGGTGGTAGCGGTATGTCCAATACGATGAAAGCTTTTGCAGGCATTGAAGAGTTACGTCTAAAAGGTAAACGTGTTGAAGGCGGCTATATTGTAAATGGATCTTTACCCTGGGTTTCTAACTTGGGTGAAGATCATGTCTTTGGCACCTTGTTTGCTCTTGAAGATAGTGGCGGGCAATCTGTTATGGCACTGATTGATTGCGCGAGTGAGGGATTTACTTTGCGCTTGTCTGCACATTTTACTGCGCTTGAAGGTACACGCACCTTTGCGTGTATTTTTGACAACGTATTTATTCCTGATGACATGATTATAGATGATGATGGGGCTGCATTTCTTAAACGTGTACGTTCAGGCATTGTTTTATTACAGTTCGGTATGGGTTTAGGAAATATTCAATCGTGCATTGATCTCTGTCAGGATGTTGAACCTGTACTGGGGCATGTAAATGCTTATCTGGACGACCGTCCTGATGAATTACAAAACGAGCTGGATGATGCTCTTGATGCGATACTGGCATTAGCTGAGGAACCATATGAAACGTCAGATGAATTTTTCCAGGACCTGTTACAACTTCGTTTGGCTGCTGGTGAACTGGCTTTACGTGCATCACAGTCAGCTATGTTACATACCGGTGCTAAAGGTTATTTAAAAACTGCGCCAGCACAACGAAAGTTACGCGAGTCGTATTTCGTTGCGATAGTCACTCCGGCGATTAAACATTTACGTAAGGAACTGGATCGACTGGCTAATGCAGCATAAAAGTAAAAAAAGATCATGAACATGATTCATAGAGAATAAATTTAAGAGGACATTATGAAAACATTGACGACTTCGTTAAGTGCGAATGAAGCCATTGAAAAACTTTTAGCTGCTGTTGAAGCTGAAGGAATGCGTGTCGTTGCTCATATTAATGGGCAGGCTAACGCTGCAAAAATTGGGAAGACAGTTCCTGCTGATCAGATTTTGGAAATATTCCGGCCTGACTTTGCTATTCGAGTATGGGATACCTGTAAAGCAGCAGGTCATGATATCCCGTTAAGGATACACGTTTACGAAGAGGGTGCAGCAACCATTGTTGCCTGTCGTATGCCAACAGAGGTATTTATGCCTTATGGATCGGATGCCTTAATGAGTGTAGGTAATGAGCTTGATGGAATCTTTGATAATATTTTAGCTTCCGTTACGGAGTCTTAAAATGAGTGATGCTGGATACCAACGTTGGCTTTGTGATGCCTGTGGTTATATTTACGATGAAGCTAAAGGTGACCCTGATTCAGGCCTGGCACCCGGTACACGCTATCAGGATATTCCTGATGGTTGGCAATGCCCGCTTTGCGGCATGACAAAAAGTGATCTTCGATTATTACCTGACATGCCTGTCGCGACTGTCAATAAGTCTACGGCAGTTAAAAAATTACCTTCGAAACTGAATCGCGGTGGTAAAGATTATGTCGTTATAGTTGGCGCAGGTATTGCGGGTTGGTCAGCTGCAGAAGCGATTCGTCGTAGGGATCCTGAGCGTCCAGTTTTATTGATTAGTGCGTGTAGCGGTATGGTTTATCCAAAACCTGCCTTATCCTTAGCAATTTCACAAGGACGAGATGCTGATGAATTAATTGACAAAGATGCAAGCTCCCGTGGGGCTGAACTCAATATAGACGTTCGCCCTGATACGAAAGTGCTAAAAATAGATACCAACCGAAAACGTTTAACCACGGCTAAGGGTGGGATTGAATATGGAAAACTGATTCTTGCATTGGGTGCCCATCAGCGTGAACTTGCGATTGAAGGTGATGCGGCAGAAAGTATTATACGAATAAATGATTTACGCTCATTTAAAAAACTGCAACAACGTTTGACTGAAGGGGCAAAAAAAATCTCAATTCTTGGTGCCGGATTAATTGGAAGTGAATTTACAGATGATTTAACAAAGGCCGGCTATCAGGTCACAGTTATTGACCCTGGTAATTATCCTATGGCTGGATTAATTCCAGATTTAATGGCTTATGAATTTCAGAAACGTCTTTCGAACAAAGGCGTTAACTGGAATTTTGGCGCCACCTTAAAAAGTCTTGATAAAGACGCGACTGGACTAAAAGCAACACTTTCAGATGGTGTTGTAATTTCAACTGATCTCGTGATATCAGCTGCGGGTCTGGTAACCAACACTGCTTTGGCAAAGAAGAGCAACCTAAATATTGATCTGGGTATTGTCGTGAATAATGATATGCGTACTTCTGATGCTGATATCTATGCTTTAGGAGATTGCGCCTCGGTTGATGGTAAATTATTTTCTTACATCGAACCCATTCGTCGCCAGGCCGAAGCGATCGCTGCAGACTTAATGGGTGAGCATCAATGTTTTTCAGCTATTCCACCGATGGTGAAAATAAAAACACAAACTATGCCAATGAGTGTCTGTCGTCCTGTTGATAAAAACGACACTGAAGCATGGAAAATGGTTAGTAACGATCAGAAGGGTAGTTATTTCGAAATCGCTAATGCTAGCAAGATAGCGGGGTTTGCATTAAGTGATTCTTTAGCTGCGGAAGCAGGAAACCGTTATCAAAAACTTTTCGCTTAATCCAAAGCTGCGGAAGCAGGAAACCATTATCAAAAACTTTTCGCTTAATCCAATATAGTTTCAATAAAATCATTAAAAGCACAGCGCTATTAATCTAGCGCTTTTTTGTATTTAAAATAATTTTGCTCTTGATTAAATAATTCTAGTTATCTTGAATATCCAACTTTGAACACTTTGTCTATCCATTGTCGACATTGTCTTCGATTCGTAACGTTCAAATATCAATATAAGTCTTTATTTATAGCCTTTTTAACTAATTTAACTATGGCATGGCCATTGCAATATTTTAAATTGTAATAGTTAATTAAATGTTTTAATTTTACAGGAGAACTTAAACATGACTGCTAACATTCTTATTTCGCCAGGCCAACTAACACAGATGACGAATTCTCTACCGACCGTTATTTTGGATACTCGTTCACCAGAGGCGTACGCTGCGGGGCATATTCCAGGAGCGGTTAACTTGCATGATATATTTACTTTTTTAGCGACTTCATCTAAAGAAGGTTTAGAAGAATTACGTGATAAGTTCGCCGCTGCATTCGGTGAAGCTGGTTTGTCTGGTGAAGAGGTGGCTATTATTTATGAAGACAGCATGAATACAGGGTTTGGGCAATCGTGCCGAGGCTATTTTCTATTAGAGTTTCTTGGTTACCCCAAAGCTGCCATCCTGCATGGTGGATATCAGGCCTGGTTAGCAGAAAATCTTCCGACCAGTACGGATATTCCTACACCAGAGGCAAAATCATTTCCTATCGATGAGGCTGCATCAAGTGTTATGTTAACAGCAGATGACATGCTTGCCGTCCTTGATAAACCTGAAGTCGTTAAATTAGATGTGCGTGACGTGGATGAATGGGTCGGGACAAGTTCATCGCCTTACGGTATAGACTTTTGCCCACGTAAAGGACGAATTCCCGGAGCGGTCTGGCTGGAATGGTATCGTATGATGAAGCCTGGTGAGGAAGTGCCTGTATTCAAATCAAAAGAACAAATTCAAGCAGAGTGCGCGACTGTTGGTATTTCGCCTGAGTCCACTGTTTATTTGTATTGTTTTAAGGGTGCTCGAGCATCCAATACGTTTGTAGCCCTTAAAGAGGCAGGTGTAAAAGATGTTCGTATGTATTTTGGTTCATGGAACGAATGGTCACGCAATCCAGATTTACCGATTGAAAGTGGTCATGCTACCTGGGAAGTCGCTTAACTAAAAAAATTTCATCTCACTTATCAAGTCTTATAAAGTAAATAATTACCGTTTGATAAGTGGGATAGATTTTCTGCTCGATTTTTCAGTTTTCACCCAAAATTACCACCATCCTTTCATGCTACTAAAGTATGAAAACATCAAATTAATTACTTTAAAGCTACTCCTTACATATTAGTTCTGAACATATTTAGCTCAGATCTAGATTGGAAACGCTAAAGGTAATTTTTTATTACAATATCCGGAATAAAAAAAGTTAATCTAATTTGATTATAAATAACTGTTAGTTTTTTAACCAATAACACTAAAAAGCAGAACTTTCTCATACTTTTTTTCAAAAAATAGACTCAACAAGGGAATAAAAACGGCCTTTATGTATCTTAGTAGTTAACAGGGCTTTTAATGACCACATTGGGGAATTTTTAATAAATGGTATTCTGGAAGAAAAAATGCCTGGAAAACCGTATAACGACTATGGTTCCATGGCTATATTCAATAGCACAGAGCTGGGGTTGCTCACGTGATGTTAGTGAGGATTTAATTCAGGAAACCGTTTCCATTGCTTTAAAAAAGTATCAGCAACTCCGTGCCCCTGATTCATTTGATTGCTGGATGATACGAATTCTGGTTAACACGCATCGTCAATACCTACGTAAAAGAAAAAGTCTATTTACGCTTGAAGAAGATAGCTTGACGGATGAGTTTGGGCCGGTTTTACAGCTTGAGTCATCTCGTACGGTTGCGCGTGTACAAGCAGCAATTAATTTGTTATCTGCGGAACATCAAAAAATTCTGGTGCTCGTTGATATGGAAGGCATGTCTTATCGTGAGGTTGCGCTGGTGCTTGACATTAAACTCGGTACTGTTATGAGCCGATTAGGACGCGCACGAAACAATTTACGTCAGTTACTTGAGTTGCGAACACAATCGTCAGAATCTAATTCCAATACATCAAGTATTACATCTAAGAATAGAATGAATTTACGGAGAATTAAGTGAACAAGCTGAACCCCGTCTCTGATGAAATGATTAATGCTTTTATTGATAACGAGCTTGAAGTAGATGAGCATGACTTTATTGTTGAGCTTGCAGAGTCTAACCAGCAGCTTTCCAGAGCTATTGAAGATGCACGTAATTTAAAGGGGCTGGTACAAGCTGCTAAACCGAGTGTTACGACTAAATCTATACCCGTCAGGTTGAAGCCTGCAAGAACATATAGTTTTTTAACAATGGTTGCCTCTGTCGTCTTTATAAGTGTAATTGCTTTCTCAATGCATCAATTTAATTTAACTCCGTCAATTACGGAAATATCAAGCATAGATAATAACAGGGCTGAGCAACATCAAAAAAGTAATCTTGTTTTAGATTTAAGAACGGCAGATGAAAATGCAGCCAACAGGTTGTTCGTTATTCTTAGTTCCTTACTTGATACAACTGATAATCTACCAGTGAAACGACAAATAGAGGTTATCTTTACTGGTGCCGGCATGAATTTATTGCAAACAGATAAGTCAGATTATATCCATGCTATTCAAGCAATCAAGAAAAAATACAATAACATCTCTTTTGTTGCGTGCGGTAAAACCTTAAATAAATTACAACAAAAGCAAAAAAACAGAATACAAATTATAAAGAGCGCAATACTTGTTGCTTCTGGTCCAGGATGGATTGAAAAACGCAAGCAACAGGGCTGGTCTTATCTCTATATATAACGCTGTTCAATACACATAAACCCGGGACGCTTTATTTACATGGAAGTCTGTCTTTTTGATCTACCTAATTATCACCTTTAATAATGTAATGGAGAAAATAATGTTTGATACATATCAAAAAAAACTATGGTCTGGATTGCTAATTATTAGCTTATCTTTTCTCGCAAAATCGTTTGCCTTTGCAGATAACGATAAAGATGATGATGAGTCTAATATCGTTGCCGGCATTATCAGTGCGCCGGTTGTGATGAATGGTCTTGTCGCTAACGAACCGACTGAATTTAATCTTATATTTAATGCCTCGGGTGTCGGTCTTAAACGTGCACTCGATCCC
>Ga0316207_10005465_pt1 | contig 10518 bp, 15 predicted proteins | sample 6weekpyrite_MG_FD_204943 | JGI IMG/M metagenome (GOLD analysis project Ga0316207, IMG submission 204943) | Microbial mat bacterial communities from mineral coupon in-situ incubated in ocean water Damariscotta River, Maine, United States -... | ecosystem: Environmental > Aquatic > Marine >...
CGTCTTACGCCATCCTTTGATGTGGGGATCGGGAAGGTTTCATCACTGATTGCATTGGCTACCTGTTTGGCTGAGCCATAACGATGCTTTAGAACTTCCTGTAGCTGCTTTGTGCCGAGCAGGGGGCCAAACTTTTCAAAAACTAGTTCCTCTGTATTCATCTTATTCAGTTTCCTTTTTCAGCTTCTTTAGTTTTAATTGCTGAATCTCTTTTTCTTGTTCTGTTTTGGCTTTATGGAATAGTGAGCTGTAGCCTTGTGAAAACAACCAGGTATCACAGGCAACCAGGACGGCCATAAAGATCCAAAAGCCTAGCCATGCAAAACTTTTATCCATGACCTAAGCCGCAAGCCTTTTGCCCATCACATAAAACAAATCACCTGCCTGGTGTTCAGGCAGTGTGTCGGCATACTTCAGGGCGATTATTGAAAGGCGGTGGTTGCCATATAGGGATAACCGCCTTCTCTCTTCAGCACTGTCATATGCCAGGCTAAGACCATCCATTAAAATGCCTTTATCAGCAGCTATGCTGCTGTCATTATTTTGTTTTTGATTGTCAGCTTTGCTGTTCATTGCCTGCGCAGCTTTTTCGATCCATTCAAGCGCGTGAGGGACGCAGAGGCCATGCACTGAACATTCAGGGATTGCCTCTAGTATTTTTTGCCGATCCGCTAGCAGCCTGTCCATGACCCGCACGTGTGCTTCTATCATGCTGAGTGACTGCTGCGCAGCTGGGTTGGGGGGAAAATGCTTTTTTAGTTCTTTTTCCAGTAAATCAAAAGCGCTATCCATTGGCCTGGCCTCGGGTGTCTAGCATTTGCATGTCGTTGGCGACAATCTCGGTGGTGTATTGGTCTTGGCCGTCTTTGTCTTGCCATTTGCGGGTTTGCAGTTTGCCTTCGATGTAGACCTTTGAGCCTTTTTTAAGGTATTCACCAGCGATTTCAGCCAGGCGATTAAACATCACTACCCGGTGCCATTCGGTGCGGTCTTGTTGTTCGCCTGTTTTTTTGTCTTTCCAACTTTCTGACGTGGCAATGGTTAGGTTGGCCACTGCGCCGCCGCTGGGCATGTAGTTCAGTTCCGCATCTTTGCCCAGGTTGCCGATCAGGATGACTTTGTTGATTCCTCTAGCCATGTTTTTTCTCCACTATTTCAATATGCACCAGGTCGTCAAAGGTCTGGTCTCTAAAGTTGTTGTTGCCGTTCCAGTCAGCACCAAAACGGATATCAAAGTTTTCGCCTATCTCAGGGAAGTCGTCGCATAATTGCTGCCAACAGATCTGGAATGCTGTGACCATCTGATAGAACTTGACGCGCTCTTTCCAGGCTAGGTCTCGTTCTTGTGGAAACATGCTTTTAAGGTCGCCCCAGTTTTCTGGGATGGGCCAGGGGGCAACATCAACGGCCATTGACGGCAGTGAGTTGTGGGTGCTGTCGGGCCATTTTTTCTTAGACGCGCCAGATAGAAAGGCGGCGTTTTGTGTTGGTTTGTCTTTATGGCCATAGAGGATGGTGATGTCAAAAACGATGACGACGCGCTGGCAAAGTTCCTGCATTATCGGGTGCGTGGTTATTAAGTTTTTTTGTGAAACTTTTCCGAACTCGGCCATGGTTAGTTGCTCCCTGCAAGTTTGAAATCGGCAAAGGCGGTTTGTGGCCCGGCGCTGGTTTCATATTGGTTGATTTTGATGGCGGTGTTGTGTGCCTGCACTTTGGCCTCTGTTTCGGTTTTGCAATAGCCAATCACTTCACTGTGTTTGGATTTAACGCGCCATGCCCATGACAGGGTTACGCCAGCGGGGACGTTCCAGGGGGCATTTTTTGTTGGCACAACTTTTTTATTTACCCTTGGCATTAGCTTGCCTCCGCTGCTGTGAGTTGTTGCCATGCCCATTGGATGCCAGCCGGTACGCCGATTGCGTCAGCATGGTTTAACAACCCCTCATCACCTAGCGTGTTGTAATTACTGTGTGATAGGTCAACGTCATGGCAAAGGCGTTCCAGTTCATCCGGGGTGTGTGATTCGATGTAATCTTTGTTGATGCGGTAGCCATCTACAGTGATGTTGAAGTGGTTGCAGACCTCGATCAGCGTTTGATTGTTGATCGCCATTATGTAAGGTCGGACGATATCGTTTGAGCCTCGGAAGTCTTCGTTTTCAAAGAAGTCGGTAGCGCGAAACAGGCTATGTTTGAATAAGGTTTTTTCCATTTCACCTACATTGATATCGATATAGTTTTCAACATCAATGTATTCGCCAGAGTCATTGCTGACAACGCCTTCTGGGGATGTTGCTGCTAGCCAAAAAAAGAACTGACTAACGGTGAAATCATCGCTGGCGATGCGATTGGCGCAGCATGTTTTCAGGTGTTCCACTGTCAGCCGATGATCAACGTTATTGGCTGACTGCTTTTGTTGAAAGCACTGAGTGTTAAAGCAGGCGGGTTTGACTTCATCGCCATCAACGGCTTCCAGGTTGCGTTCACAATCTTCACAGCCAGACAGATCAAAACAGGCATCGTCAAAGGGCCGCCAGTCTTGCAGGATGTTTAGTTGCTGGCTGTTGGTGTCCACCTGGTTGTTGTTGATGATTTCAAACACGGGCGGGGTGTAGGGTTGGTTTTCTTGTTCTTCCTGAATTTCCTGCTGGCGCTTTTCTTCGGCCTCTGCAGTGGCTTTTTTCTGCTGATAACAGGCTGTATCGAGACAATAAAGCGACTCTTCTCTGATGCCGTTTGTGACCTTCTTTTTGTTTTTGCAGCCCTTGCATTCGTGTTGTTGGTCGAATGGTTGCCAGTAGCCTGGGTTTGCAAGCCGCTGGTGATGAGTGTTGAACAGGTCACAAATCTTGCTGTGTAGTTCGCGGGTGGTGGGTCGCCAGTTGTCTTCTGTGTATTTCTGTTCCAGGGCGGCTGTCACAGTGTCGCTACAGCTGGTGGCCATTAGCAGATACTTGCCGTGGGCAGGTTTCATTTCACCGTTCTTGATCAGTGTTTGTGCCCAGTCAGGCAGGTCTAGCAGGCGGGTGATGTTGGATATTTGTTCGCGACCTATGTTGTTGATGCCGTTTTCTTCAAGGCGAGGGATGATGTCGGCAACTTTAAGTTTGAATTTGCTGCGTAGCTTTTTAAAGATGCCTGCCCATTCCATTGGGTTTAGGTCTTTACGCAGGTGGTTTTCTTTTACCTGGTTAAGCAGGCGGGTGATGCCGGTGTTGTCTTCATCCATATCAATTAGGGAAGGTATAGTGTCTTTACCTGCTATGCGGCTGGCACGGGTGCGGCATTCGCCATAGACCACAATAAAACGCCCTGGCACGTCTTCGTTTGGCCGTACCGTTATGGGTTGCTTGACGTAAGATTGTTTTATGTCTGCAGACAGATCTGCCAGGTAGTCAGGATCAACATCCTGGCGCGGTTGTTCAGGGTCGAAGTCGATCAGATCCAGTGGCAGGGCTGTGACGGCATCGGGCTGCAGGGTGTAAGTGCTTTCAATAGTCATCACGCTGCCCCTTTAGGTGTGCCTGCCATTTCCATCGCGCTGGCTAATGCCTGTTCATAGCTTTTGCTTTTTCTTAGTAGATTCCAGCCGTGTTGAATGGGGTAGGCCAGATCGCTGATTGAGTCATTGGGGAAGCCAATCAGCACTTCACTGGCAAGCCGGTCTTCTGTGCTGCGCAGCTGGTCACGTTGGTTTTTGTGTTCAGCCAATTGGGTGATGTTTTGCCCGTCTTGGTAGGCCTGCTGATCGGGTGTTGTGGCTTCAATCTTGGCGTAGTCGGTTTTCAGGTCGTCAGTGCTGACGGCAGGGCCACCTTCAAAAACCACGCCATTGCACCAGGTGGCGACAACACGGTGAAGGGTGTTGTTGTGACTGCGGAATGTTTTGTTCATTAAGCCTGTGTTGTTCATCGTTGTTCTCCTTACCACTGGGTTGGTTGGGTTGTGAGTAGCCCTAGCAAGACGTCTTGTTGCTGAGGGGTGAGTGAGGGCATTAGCGCACCAAAGGTGGTGCCTGCTTTTGTAAAAAACTTTTGGCCCTCTTCTGGATTAAAAAAACTGGCCACGGCGGCCATGAAGGCAGCGTCTTGGCGTGATTTGTTGGGGATGGCTTTGCGCATGGCGTCCAGCTTGGGTGTTAGTGCGTGCCAGTGGGTGGCATCTGCTGGCGTTCTTGCATTGCAGCTGAAAAATGATGTGCCGATGATCTGCACGGCGTTTTTCCAGGCGGCTAGAAAGATGGCGTCATTGTCATCAAGGATGAGTGTTTCTTGTTGCGTGGCTGCTGCTGTGGTCATGGTGTTGGCCTCCGGTTTCTTGGGAAACTTGTTTGGTGTGAGCTAGTGTATACGTAATGTGCACGATAAGCAAGCACGAAACGTGTACGTTATTAAAATAAAATAATTGATATTATTCTTGGGTAGGCAATAAACCATTAATGAGGGCGTCATGAATAAGCTGGGCGTTCTTATTTTGTGTAGACGGTAAACCGAAGCAAAAAAAAGAATGAAGAGGGGCAAAAATGAGAAAAATAATATTGATAACAGCGGCGCTGTTTTGGGTTGGAACGTCTGTGGCGCATGATTGTGAAAACCACGGCAAGCAACCAACGGGCACAGAGAAGGCGGCGTATATTGAGAAGATAAAGCTCTACGATACCGAGGCGAGCTACCACAACATGCGCAACGGGAAGGGTACGCCAGGCGTGGGATTTAAATTAAAGAACACCGGAGATCGCACTCTAAACAAAGTGAAGGTTATTGCTTATTTTGAAGACATGGCTGGCGTGACTATTGCTGAGGAGGCTTTTTGGCCTGTGTCTGTATCCAGATATTCAACGTCTACCAAACCATTAAAACCTAATTATATTTGGCGGCAAGAGCGAGGTAGATTTTTTTCGGCTGACGCAGTGCCTGAGGAGTGGAAGGAAGGAGCTGTTCGTTTTGAGATATCAGAAATCGAGTTTGCTAGTGAGTAGCTAGGATGGGGATGTTGGGCGGTGAATTCGTTCCGTTTTGTGTCGGTTCTGAAACTAGTAAATAGGATCTTTCTATTGTGTTGGTGATTGTATTAATAATTTTATCTGGTGGGCTTGGTGGAGTGGTCTTTGCTTTGGCATCACCAAATTCATATAAGATTACTCTTCCTTTTTGGGGGAAAGAAGTTGATACGGGTTTTCTTGGGCATATGGTAATTGGTATAGCGGGGGCTATTGTTACTGTCGCTTTCATTGAGCTTTTGGGTCTTGATGTAACCACTATTGAAGAGTCCATTAATGGTGAAAAAATTAAATGGACACAAACCCTACATTTGCTTGGCGTTGGAGTAATTGGAGGTTTTTCTGGGCTTAAGTTAATTAGCGGATTAAGCAATAAAATTCTTAAAGATATTCAGCAAGAAGTGAGCGAAGTAAAACAGAAAACCATAAAAGATGAAGCAACCATGCAGCGTCTGATGTGTGAAATGCTCCTGGTTGGCGCAAGGGAAAAAATTGAAGAAAATCGCTACACAGAAGCTTTGACTGATGCTGAAAAAGCCATTCAAATGGATGAAGGACCGAAAGGATGGGGGGCCAAGGCAAGAGCGCTTAGGTGGCTTGGTCGTTATGATGAAGCTATATTGGCGCTAGACAAAGCAATAGAGCTTGCATACACTTTGAATAGGCTGGGTGTTGCTGCTACTCTTTACTGGAATAGGGCTTGTTATAAGGCATTGATTAGCAAGGATATTCAGTCGATTATAGGCGATCTGGATGAAAGTATAAAATTGATGCCTACTTTTAAAGAAGGTATACTTCAGGAAACGGACTTAGAAGCCGTTATAAACAACAAGGTGTTCAGAGAGCATTACGAACTTTAAACGGTGTGAGGTCAAGGACATGAATGAGAAAAAAGTCATTTAAGCTCTAGGTTGAATAGAATTCAAGAAACCCGCCTCGCGCGGGTTTTTTTACGTCTGTAGCTTGCTCTTTCCCCCAAATTACGTGATACCTCCAATAATTGGCTTATGTGATCTAGCTCACGGTTTATTATAATATGCCGATATTCCTACTACGACAGTAGGAGATTGATGGTATGAGCGCATGCATCTTAGTTGTTGATGATAATCACGATATTTTGGCACTGCTGGATAGACTCTTAACAGGGCAGGGGCATGACGTGCTCACGTTTGAATCGCCGCTGACAGCCCTAGAGGCCGCTAAAGACAATTTTATTGATCTGGCCATCCTTGATATTGGCATGCCTGAAATGGATGGCCTGGCCCTTGGTGCTGAGATCAAAAAAGCACAAGTTCCGTTTATGTTTCTAAGCGCCTTTGCAGATACCCAGTATATGACAAGAGCAAAAAAGGCTGGAGCGCTTGAGCTATTAATCAAGCCTGTCAGGAATGAACAACTTGTTCTTAGCGTTGCTAATGCGTTAGAGCTGGCAAGACGCGGTGCAGATAAAAACATCATGGACCCCAGGCTCCAGCGAGTGATTAATATAGCCGTCGGGGTGTATGGAGTAAAAGAGGGGTTGACGGCAAGGGAGTCATACGCATCAATTCGGAACGAGGCTCGTGCCTCCGGTCGAAAGATTCTTGATGTGGCGAATGATATCCTTGATGGTCATGATCACTTTGTAAGACTGTACCGGGGCGACCACCCGTCGCTAAATATGTAGCTTTCAGCCCTTGTATCGCGTGATCAATGACTTTAGGGTAATCAAGCCCTAAAGACCGCATGAATTCTGCTAATTCTTGTTCTTCGTCGGTTGGTCTTTCATGACCAATAGATACGACACAGCCCATTACTAACAACCCCTAAGTCATTATTATTTTTAATTGGACTGCGATCTGTGGCAGTTGATGTGGTAGTGCAAGTGGCACTAAATGGCTATACGATCTGTGGTACAGCCGGGCGGTAATTATTACCCGGTTTTCTTGCGGGATTCAAGCTTAGATTTCTTAAATTCATTAAGACCATGCGCCCCGGCGATTTTTTCAGCGCTTTCGATGACCTGTTTTCGGTACTCTGGTGGGAGTTTTTTGTATATGTCGATCAATTCAAAGAGGTCTGATTCGGTTTCTATTTTGTAGCTAGAATCAGGCTCAGAGACAGAGGGCTGTTCGGTATATTTGAGGTTGACTGGAGCTTGGTTATTACCATCATCTAAACAAAGGATATATGCTGGAGTGCATTTTAATGCCCTGGCAAGAGCTATAGCCTCATCTGGACCTGGTGTTCGCCGTCCATGTTCATAATTACTAATTCTTGATTTAGATAGAGCTTCTGTTTCATCCGCTAACTTAGAAAGAGACCATCCCTTTTCTTCGCGCTTTTCCCTTATCCGTTTTCCGATTTTTTCTTTAGTGCTCATATCTTGAAAAATACACGAATTGTGTAGGTTGGGGTGGATACTATTTGTGCACGAAAAGTCTTGAAACCGTGCACGATTCGTATACAATGCATTTATGGACGACAAAACATTACCTGAATTTATTGAAATGGTTGGCGATCAAGCTGCGGCAGATCTCTTTGGCGTAAAGAAAAGAACTGCTCAATCCTGGCGATTGAGAAGCAGATTTCCAAGGCCTGAACAGTCCAACAGGATAGTTGAAAAAACAGCTTGGCATGAATGTGGCCCGGTTACGCATAAGGGTATCTATTCGATGAAGGATAGTGCTGCATAACGTGAATCCAATAATAAGCATCGTTCCAACCCTCCCTTCACGGCTTTCCCCCCAGCCGTGCAACCCCTCACAGGGACGGTGCTTTTTATTGGGTTTATCAACGTCAATCATGAGAGGAGAGGCCATGAAAGCACTAGATCGAAAAGTTGTTTTTTGGGGTACCACGAATTACGCGGCCTACGTCTCAGTGCCTGTTGATGTCGGCAGACAGCATTTCGGCATAGGTCATATATCCGGTCTCCAGAATTTTTCTCAGTGTTGGATGAAGTTGTGGAGTGGCGTCGAGCGCATGACGAAGCTGGGTAAGGATGCGCTGCATCGATTCCGGGTTTGTCTGGGTTATTTCTGCAAATAACAGATTGAGCAGTATCTGTTGGGCATCGACGTGTTGTTGAAGTGATTCGATGTCTGTTGTTTTTAGTTCGTCGGTCATAGGTGGCCCCCGTTGTGTTGTTTTTCAATTTAGTGATTGCAGAGATTAGCACGGCGGGAGCCTCCTTTTTTATTCAGATTAATACATTGGTAAGGGGGTTTTATGTCTATTGATAGACGGCGGCCAGAACATCTGTTGATTCGTGAGCATGTTGAGGGTTTGCTGCAGGCGCGGCGTTTTACCTGGCACCAGTTGGTTGAGTCGTTTGTGGATGCTTATGTTGAACTTATCCCTCAGGGGCCTGATTCGCCTGAGGTGCCTCATTTTGAGCCGGTGCATCGGCATGACTCGCTTGCAAGGGCTGAACGTAAGCAGGATGCAAACCTTAAAAAATTAAAGCGCAAGTTGGTTGGTAATGATGCTTTGCCGTTGTGTTATCAGATGCCTTTGATTGTGGCTTTGGATGCGGTGTGTCCTGGTTATCACTACGGTGTTTTATTGCACAAAAAGCTTTTTCATAACGCTGGTTTTTTGCATGTGCCGATTGAAGTTAATAGTGATGCATTGGCGCTGTATAGCAATTTTTTGACTGAGGTTGCAGAAGCAAACAGCGCCATTGTGGCTGATATGGCGGGTGATAACTGCATTAATGAAGACAGCACTCGTGAAGAGGTGTTGCAGGCGGTTGAGGCGATGTATGGCGTGTTGCACCAGGTTGATAGTAATCAGAAAAAGGAGCGGTGTGATGCTTAGTACGTTTGTTTCTGTGTGTTTGCTTTTGGTGGCAGTGGTGACGCTGTTAGGTTGGGCGGTGTTGCGTGGGGCTAATGGGTAGTTGTTTTCGCTCTGGGAGGGTAGGTTTTGAGTCAAACTAATCTTGAATACGCGTTGGCGTATGCAGCAATCGGCTGGGCGGTGTTGCCGTTGCATTCAATTAATGCTGAGGGAAGTTGTTCGTGTGGTAAGCCTGTGGGGCATAAGCAGTGCAAGCCTGGCAAACATCCTCGGTTGTTCACTGGCCTGAAAGAGGCTTCTAAAGATCCTGAAAAAATTGCTCGGTGGTGGCAGCGATGGCCTGACGCAAATATTGGCGTTGTCACGGGTGAGATCAGTGGCATGTGGGTGTTGGATGTTGATGTGGGTGAGGGTAAGTGCGGTGATGATTCGCTATTTAAGCTGACCAGTGAGCATGAGGCTTTGCCCGAGACGGTGCTGGCGACTACGGGCGGCGGTGGTGAGCATTATGTATTTGCTTACCCTGAGGGTGGGGTTCGTTCTGCAACTAATGTGTTGGGGCGGGATGATTACCCGGATATTGATAGTAGGGGGGATGGTGGTTACATCATTGTTGAGCCATCTAATCATGTTTCGGGTGGTGTGTATGCCTGGGATGCTGCGGTTGATCCTTTGGATGGTGGGCAGATTTTGTCTGCGCCTGATTGGTTGCTTAAGGCTGTAAGTAAAAATCGGCCTGAGACTGCAGCCGCAGCGCCAAAACCGAGACCTAAGCTTTCGTCTGATAAGCAGCGTGATTTTGATTTGATCAGGGAGGCCATTGGTTATGTGGGTGGCTTCAATGACCGTGATCAGTTTATTCGGATTGGTATGGCGCTGCATGATTTTGATGAAGGCCTCGGTTTTGGATTGTGGTGTCAGTGGGCTAGTCAGTCTGAAAAATATGATTTGGGGTATTCACGCGATATTTGGTCAGGGTTTAAGCCGGGAAAAATCCACTTTGGCACTTTCTTTGAGCTGGCTAAACAGGGTGGCTGGCAACCGCCTAAACCTAAGCGTAGCGCCCCACCTGAATATAATGAAACTGCGCAAGCTTCACAGGGGGCAAAGCCTTCCAATAATTCAGAGGATGAACCACCGTTGCCTGATGATGTGCCGGGCGATGTTGTTGAAGATGAAGAGGATGAGAGTTGGCGTGAGCTTTTTACTCGTACCGATAAGGGAAAGATTCAGCCAAATGCCAGGAATGTTGAGCTGGTATTAAGCAATGATTCCCGGTGGCGCAAGGTGCTTGGTTTTTGTCAGCTGAGTAATAGAGTAATGAAGCTAGAAGCGCCGCCTATGGATAACACTGAGGTGGGTGAGTGGTCTGATTATGATTACTCGGCCATGAAGATCTGGGCATCTTACGCATACAATTTTTTACCTGATAACAACTCAACGCTGGACGGCGCTATTGTGTCGGCAAAAAAGAATTCGTTTCACCCGGTGCGGCGTTACCTGGAGGGTATTGAGTGGGATGGTGTGCCGAGGTTAGAGACCTGGTTAAAAAGAGCGTTTGATTCAACTGACAGTGATGAGTATTTAAAAATCATCGGGCCACGCTGTTTGGTGGGTGCGGTGGCCAGGGTAATGGAGCCGGGCTGTAAGTTCGACAACGTGATGATCTTGGAGGGTGAGCAGGGCAAGGGCAAGTCTTCCATTATTTCTGTGCTGTTCGGAGATTGGTTTACG
>Ga0316207_10005466_pt1 | contig 10516 bp, 14 predicted proteins | sample 6weekpyrite_MG_FD_204943 | JGI IMG/M metagenome (GOLD analysis project Ga0316207, IMG submission 204943) | Microbial mat bacterial communities from mineral coupon in-situ incubated in ocean water Damariscotta River, Maine, United States -... | ecosystem: Environmental > Aquatic > Marine >...
TACAGTCCGACCCGGTACCGAAGCCCGGTCACGTGCTGCGCCATCCCATTCAGGTTTCCTGCGCCCCGCTGCCAGGGTTTGAGGCCCCTTGGCGGTGATCTGAGGTTTGGCCGAAACGCTGATTCCCTCAAGCAAATAGCACCGCAGCATGAAAATATGTTGGGGATAGCGTGGGGGTAACCCTGTGGAGAAACTGGGGGGCGTGGCGGATTATTGAGGCGGTCGGTGGGGTTGCGGGAGCGGGCGGCATTGGAGATTCCGGGAGGGCACAATGCTGCGGGTGCGAAGGGGGTTTGGGCGCGGATTTGGCCATGCACCCCCGGTACACCCCCCTGCACACCCCCCGTTCATACGTATTTCAGGATGGGGTTGCCTCGGCCTGACACCTATCGGCGGTCCAGAATTCGAGTTGGGGGCGGATCGCGGTACGGTTCTCGAAGTTACGCAGTAGCGGGAGCGTGCCCCGCTCCATTTCCAACGCTTGACTTGTCATGCCAAAGCGGAACAATGTGACCCTAGAAAAAGGTAAAAACATGAAGAGTATTAATCAGTTGAATCTTGGGTTCAGTGATGCTGAAAACTACAAACGACGAGAAAACAAGCAAATTTTTCAAAAGCTATTTGTGAAAAATGAATACTTGGATCAACTTCTCGAACCTAGAATCTCCTTTCTTGTAGGAGAGAAGGGAACTGGTAAAACTGCGTACAGCATTTTTCTGTCAAATAGCGATTACCGGAATGTAAAGTCGTCGACTTCATTTTTGCGTGAAACCGAATATCAAAAATTTGTACAGCTAAAAAACAATCACAACTTAGACTTGTCGGATTACACAGAAATCTGGAAAACACTGATTCTTCTCCTTTTTTGTGAGAAGCTGAGTAAGCATCTACACGCCCCTTGGTTCGGGTCAGGAAAGGCAGCGATTCGAGAAATTGATTCTGCGATTAATAATTTTTATGAGAGCGCCTTTTCGCCAGAACTGGTTACTGCCCTAAGAATTGTTGAGCAAAATGGAATTGCGGCCGAGTTGTTTGGAAAGCAAGGCCCGGTTCAGGCGGGCATGAGCGCCAACTTTCAGAATCTATCTGAGAACTCAGAGCACAAGTTTCAAACTAACTTGCTGTTCATCCGAAAGAAGTTCGAACTCGCACTATCAAAAGTGAAAACCGACTTTGGGTTTCTGATTTTTATCGATGGCATTGACATTCGTCCAAGCTCCATCGAGTTTTCAGACTATCTTGACTGCATCAAGGGCTTGGCTAACGCCGTTTGGTACCTAAATAATGACTTCTTCTCAGAGATAAAAGACTCCAACGGGCGTTTTCGAACTGTTCTTTTGGTAAGGCCCGATATCTTTGTCAAATTGGGCCTGCAGAACCCAAATACAAAGCTTCGCGATAACTCTGTCGTTTTGGATTGGATGACAACATATCGTGAACATCGAAACTCCAAGATATTTAATGTGGTCGACAACTTACTTAACCGTCAGCAAGAAAACGAGCATGCACTTGGTGTGTGTTGGGATCATTATTTTCCATTTGACATCGAAACGGTAAAAGAGACGTTCTCGACTAGAAATTCCTTTATTTGGTTTTTGCGAAACTCTCTCTACCGCCCGAGAGATATCATCACCTACCTTTCGATTTTCAAAAAGCACATGGATTCCCTCGAGGCGATAAGTTCAACTTGTTTTTCCAAGTCTATGATCGAAAAACGAGAGGTTACCAACGAGTATGCAGAGTATCTTTTAGGTGAACTTCGAGACCAACTGGCCTTCTACTATAGTGGAGACCAATACGAAGACTTTCTTCAATTTTTCGAGTTCCTCTTCGGGAAAACTCGGTTTGACTATGAACGTTACATTGAGGCGTTCGAATTGTTTTCCGAAGATATGAAAAGCAGGGATCGGTCGCGGCCATCTTTTATGGGCACCGCCAATAGTTTCCTCCAGTTTTTATATGAGATGAATGTAATTAGCTACCAAGAGTCCGGAGAAGGCCACGGCCACTTCATCCATTGGTGTTTTCGCGAGAGGACGACGGGGAAGTTGGCTCCGAAGGTAAAGACGGATTGCGTATATGAGGTGCACTATGGGCTTGTGCCCGCTCTAAACATGGGCAAAGAGATCAGACGAAAATCTCGCAGGATTGGCAATAAGCGATAGCCTCACCCATCCATCTTCAACGCAGAAATAAACGCCGACTGCGGAACCTCTACCTTCCCGAACTTGCGCACTGCCTTGTTCAGGCGGCCTCAATCCCCGCGTCGCCACTTCGCCCCGCCAATAGCGCCGGAACGGAAATATCCTCGTCCAGCCGCTCCCAATGCAGGCCGTAGGCACTGATCTCAACCGCCGCCAAATCCTCAGCCGAGGCTGCCACGAGCCGGGGGAACCATGCCAGGGGAACGCCCAATATCCGGCCATCCGACAGGCTGACCCACATCGTATCTTCGTCAAACCGGACCTTACTTGCCGAAATGCTCATGCCAGGCCTCCTCGATCTGCGCGGCGCGGGTTGCGACCAGAAGCGTCAATTGACGCAAGGTGCGGGCGTCAAACCCGGTGCTGCGCGCAATGGTCGCCGGGTCCAGCCATATCTTTGCTTCGCCGCCGGCTTTCATCACATGGATATGGATCGGCTCTCTCGGGTCGCCTTCGTTGGAATAGAAGAAGAAGCGGAACCCGTCGTGACGAAAGACCGTTGGCATGTCAAAAACCTAGCCAAGAATGGGCGGGCTGTCACCCGTCCATCTTCAACGCCGATATAAACGCACTCTGCGGGATCTCCACTTTCCCGAACTGGCGCATCTTCTTCTTACCGGCTTTCTGCTTGTCCAGCAATTTCCGTTTCCGCGTGGCGTCGCCGCCATAGCATTTCGCGGTCACGTCCTTGCGCATGGCCGATAGCGTCTCGCGCGCGATCACGCGGCCGCCGATGGCTGCCTGGATCGGGATCTTGAACATGTGGCGGGGAATGAGCTCTTTCAGTTTTTCTACCATCGCCCGGCCGCGCGCCTCTGCCCGGTCGCGGTGGACCATCATCGAGAGGGCATCGACCGGCTCTTCGTTCACCAGCACCTGCATCTTGACCAGGAAATCCTCACGATAGCCGATCATCTGGTAATCGAAGCTGGCATAGCCCTTGGTCACCGATTTCAGGCGGTCGTAGAAATCGAACACGACCTCATTCAGCGGCAGGTCATAGACCACCATGGCGCGTTGGCCGGCATAGGTCAGATCCTCCTGAATGCCGCGGCGATCCTGGCAGAGCTTGAGCACATCGCCGAGGTAATCGTCGGGCACCAGGATGGTGGCCTTGATGCGCGGTTCCTCGACATGATCGACGGTTGCCATGTCGGGCATGTCGGCGGGGTTGTGCAGCTCCGTCATGGTGCCGTCGCGCAGGTAGATGTGATAGATCACCGAGGGCGCGGTGGTGATCAGGTCAATGTCATATTCACGCTCGATCCGGTCGCGGATGACCTCCAGATGCAAAAGCCCCAGAAAGCCGCAGCGAAAGCCGAAACCCAGGGCCGCGGAGGTCTCCATCTCGGAGCTGAAGCTGGCATCGTTGAGCGCCAGTTTTTCGATCGCGTCGCGCAGATCTTCGAACTCGGCGCTGTCGACGGGAAAGAGGCCGCAAAACACAACCGGCTGCGAGGGCTGAAACCCCGGCAGGGCGGTATCGGTGCCCTTTTTCTCATGCGTGATGGTGTCGCCGACGCGGGTGTCGCGGACCTGTTTGATCGATGCCGTGAGAAAGCCGATCTCGCCGGGGCCAAGTTCCGCGATATCGGTCATCTTGGGGCGAAAGACACCCAGCCGGTCGACGGGGTATTGCCCGCCGGTGCGCATCATCTTGATCCGGTCGCCTTTGCGGATCACGCCGTCGACGACCCGGATGATGACGACCACGCCCAGATAGGCATCGTAATAGCTGTCAACCAGCATCGCCTTGAGCGGCGCGTTGCGGTCGCCCGCGGGCGCGGGCAGGCGCTGCACGATGGCCTCCAGCACGTCGGGAATGCCAAGCCCGGTCTTGGCCGAGATCAGCACCGCATCGCTGGCATCGATGCCGATCACATCCTCGATCTGTTCGGCGACGCGTTCAGGCTCGGCCGCGGGCAGATCGACCTTGTTCAGGACCGGCACGATCTCATGATCGGCATCGATGGCCTGATAGACATTGGCCAGGGTCTGCGCCTCGACGCCCTGGCTGGCATCAACCACCAGCAGCGAGCCTTCGACCGCCTGCATCGAGCGGCTGACCTCATAGGCGAAATCGACATGGCCGGGGGTGTCGATCAGGTTGAGCACGTATTGCTGGCCATTCTGCGCGGTATAATCGATGCGCACCGTGTTGGCCTTGATGGTGATGCCGCGCTCACGCTCGATATCCATGCTGTCGAGCAGCTGCTCCTGCATGTCACGATCGGCCACGGTGCCGGTGGACTGGATCAGCCGGTCGGCAAGCGTGGATTTGCCGTGGTCGATATGGGCCACGATGGAGAAATTGCGGATGTGATCAAGATCGGTCATGGGGCGGGATATGCGGGGGAAATGCAGTTTGGTCAATGGGGCGCGCATCGGGGGCGCGGGATGTGACAAATTCGGCCCCCCCGTGGCCACAAACCGCACCCAATTTTGCGCAGCTATGCTAGCCTGCCGGGACATTTCTGGATCGGAGCTGCCCATGCTGGAAAAACTGGCCCTGCCCATCGCCGAAATCTATGTGCCCGCCAAGCGCGCCAAGACGCTGGATACGGCCAAGGTCGAGGCGCTGGCCGAGGATATTCTGGAAAACGGCCAGACCACGCCGATCCGCGTGCGCGCGGGCAAGGGGCGCTATGTGCTGCTGGAGGGCATGCACCGGCTGGAGGCCTTGCGGGCTTTGGGCGAGAGCACGGTGGACGGCTTCATCGCGCATGCGCGGCTGCATTGAGGGGCGGGCGGGCCACGGTGTCCGGCCTCAGGGCGCGACCTCGCGCGCGACCATTGTGCGCAGGCTGAAGCTGCTGCGGGTCGAACGGATGCCGGCCACGCGCAGCAGGCTGTCCTCAAGAAACGCATCGAACGCGGTCAGATCAGAGGTGGCGATCTTGAGCAGGATATCGCGCGACCCCGTCATCAAATGGCATTCCATCACCTGCGGAAACCGTTTCACTGCGCGTTCGAAATCCTGCACGGTTTCCTGCGATTGACGCTCAAGCTCGACAAAGACGAACACGGTGATGCCATAGCCCAGTTTGGCCGCATCAACGCGGGCGGAATAGCCGGTGATGATGCCCTCAGCCTCCATCCGCGCCATGCGGCGGGCGCAGGGCGTGGGCGACAGGCCGACGCGATCCGCCAGATCGGTGACAGACAGCCGCCCCTCGGCCTGAAGCGTGGTCAGGATCTTACGGTCCATCAAATCCATATGCGTGATTTCCCTAGCAATCGTTCCTATGTGAGTGATTATCATCATAGCAGCGCATCTCAAAGCCTATATTTAGCGCCTTTAGCTCCCCGGTTGCTGATATTCCTGCCTCAAGAACGGGAGGTTCCATCATGCACGTCGCAACCATCACCAGCCCAAGCCATGAACATGTGATCCGCGTCAGCGACCCGGATGCAGGGCTCATCGGGTTCGTTGCGCTGCATTCAACGCAGCTTGGCCCGGCGGCGGGCGGGCTCAGGATGCGGGCCTATGACAGCGAGGATGCGGCATTGAACGATGTCCTGCGCCTCAGCCACGGGATGACGTTCAAAAACGCTGCTGCGGGGCTGCCCCTGGGCGGCGGCAAGGCGGTGATCATGGGCGATCCGGCGACCAAGACGCCCGCGATGCTGGAAGGTTTTGCCCGCGCCATCGACATGCTGAAGGGGCGCTACTGGACGGCCGAGGATATGGGCATGTCGCCCGGGGATATGGCCGTGCTGGCCCGTGTGACGCCCTATGTGGCCGGGCTGCCCGATGGAGAATTTGCCAGCGGCGACCCCTCGCCCATCACCGCGCAGGGCATTTTCAACGCCATCCGCTGCACCGCGCGGCACCGGTTCGGCAGCGATGACCTGACCGGGCGACGCGTGGCGGTGCAGGGGCTTGGCCATGTCGGATGGCATCTGGCGGGGCTCTTGCACGGTGCGGGGGCCGGGCTTGTTGTGGCTGATATCGACGCGCGCCAGACAGCGCAGGCGATGAAGGAATTTGGAGCAGACGTGGTGCCGGTCGAAGATATCCTGACGGTCAGCGCCGATATTCTGGCCCCCTGCGCCATTGGCGGCATCCTGAATGCCCGCACCATTGCGGCGCTGAATGTGGCGGCGGTCGCGGGCGGGGCCAATAACCAGCTGGCGACCCCCGCCGATGGCGACAGGCTGCAGGCGCGCGGCATCCTTTATGCGCCCGATTATGTCGCCAATGCCGGCGGTATCATCAATGTCGCAACCGAGATCCTGCGCATCGCCGACCGTCCGGCCTTTGTCGCGGGCAAGCTGGCAGAGGCGGAGGCGACGCTTGATGCCATCCTGTCGGGGGCCGCCGCGCGCGGTGTCGCGCCGCACCGATTGGCCGATGAAACCGTGCTGGCGCAGATGCAGATCAGGGCGGCCTGATCCGCGCTGATCCGCCCAAACACCCCCTTGCGCAAGATGGGCGTTGCGCATGGGCGCGTGCGGATGCATGTTGCCGGCAACTGACGGGGAACACCCCGCGCGCAGCAGGCAAATGGGGCAATTCTCATGAAAAAGAAGTTTCCGGTTCTTGTCGCGGTGTTCCTGACGATCGGGGCGCCGCTGGACGCCAACCCGATCGAGCGCGCCTGCAATGGCTCGGACCGGTCGGCCGCGAACGCGCGGCTATGCTCCTGCATTGGTGGTGTGGCGCGCGCCACGCTGTCGCGCCGCGATATGCGCCAGGCGGCACGGTTTTTTCGTGACCCGGGCCGCGCCGAAGAGATGCGCATGTCCGAGCGGCGCAGCGATGAGGCATTCTGGGATCGCTATTCCCAGTTTGGCGAAGCGGCAGAAGCGCAGTGCAGCTAGGCTAGAGCTGTGCCACCCAGGCACGCGCAGCACGGTCGATCAACGCCAGAACGCCATCAAAATCGCGCGTGTAATACGGATCGGGCACATCGCGCGGCCCGTCCTGCAAAACCTCCAGAAAAAGCGCCAGCCTTGCGGTTGCATGCGCCGGGCGCTGCGCCTCTAGATCAGCCAGGTTCTGCGCGTCCATTGCCAGGATCAGATCGAACCGGGTGAAGTCATCGGTGGCCACCTGTCGGGCGCGCTGTGTGCTCAGGTCGAGCCCCCGGGCGTTCGCGGCGATCTGCATCGGGCCGTAGGGCGCATCACCGATATGCCAGTTCGACGTGCCCGCGCTGTCGACCACCGCCCCCGGCATCGCGCGTTCCAGAGCGCCCTGGGCCGAGGGTGAGCGGCAGATATTGCCGAGGCAGACGCAAAGGATAGACTGGGGCATCAGGGGGCCTTTGATCGGGGTTTGGCCCTTCATGCCATGAAAGGCCGCGCGATATGAACCGGATTGTTATCCTGACGGGTGCGGGTGTGTCAGCCGAAAGCGGGTTGGGCACGTTTCGCGACACGGGCGGGCTCTGGTCGCACTATGATCTGCAGCAGGTTGCCACACCGCAGGGTTTTGTGCGCAACCCCGGCCTGGTGCATGAGTTCTACAATGCCCGCCGCGCCAATATGCTGGAGGCCGCCCCGAACGCGGCGCATCTGGCGCTGGCCCGTTTGCAGGCCGAATTTGCGGGGGAGGTGTTGATCGTCACGCAGAATATCGACGACCTGCATGAACGCGCCGGAAGCCGGGCGGTGCTGCACATGCATGGGCAATTGACGGGCGCTCTTTGTGCTGCGTGCGACCATCGCTGGCCGGCACCGCGCGAGATGGCCCCGGATGCGCCGTGCCCCGGCTGCCAGGTGCCAAACACCCGGCCCGACATCGTGTGGTTCGGCGAGATGCCTTATCATATGGATCAGATCGCCGCGGCGCTGGCGCGGGCGGATCTGTTCGTCGCGGTCGGAACCTCGGGCGAGGTCTATCCGGCCGCCGGGTTCGTGGATGAGGCGCGCGCGGCGGGGGTGCCCACGCTGGAGATCAACCTCGAGCCCTCGGGCAGGCCGGGCCGTTTTGACCGCGTGATCGCGGGACCGGCCACGCAGGCGGTACCGGCATGGGTATCGCGCGTGATCGCTCAAGCCCCCTGAGGACGGGTGCCTCTGGCGCGCCGTCCTGTCCTATTGCAGCGGGAGCGCTTCGTTACGGGCTTGGCGCTCCTGATCGATGCGAACGCGCAGCTCCACCGGTGCCGCCTGTTCGAAGTGAAGCGTCAGCGCGATGGTTTCGCCGTGTCTCCAAGGTGCGGTCAAACCCATGAACATCACATGATCGCCGCCGCGCTGCAGCCAGCGCGTGGCCCCCGCCGCGACAGCGAACCCGGCCGTGGCCGGGCGCATCCGCATGATGCCGTGTTCATCGGCGATATGGGTATGAAGCTCGACCCGCGCGGCGGCGTCCGACAGGACCCCGACGATCCGGTCATCGGTGTCACCGGCATTGGTGAGCGCAAGAAAGACGGCCCCTGATTGTGCCATCGGGCCGGCGCTGCGGGCATAGGCATCTTCGACGATCATCTGGGCCAGGGCGGGCGGCGTCAGGGCGAGCATCGCCAGCACGAAACTGATCTTGAGTGACATTCGTCATCTCCTTTTGTCTGATTTCCGAACTATAACAATCAGACAAAAAGGGGCGGTGCGCGGGCTTGTGGGGGCAGGGACCCGGCGGTGTAAACGGCGGGCACGTCGCGGTGGGGATGCGCCGATCTGATCGGGCGCAACGGGGCTGTCAGGGCGCGCGCGCCCGGCAATGCCGGGGCGGCAAGCGTGCAGCCCCAGCAGGCCGGCTCGCCTTGATCGCGGGGGGTGTTCGCGGGGACCGGTGCGATCGCGGCCTCTGCACCGGTGGGGCAGAGAATCATCGCCCCGGCGGCGCCCATAGCACCATGCGCCGCCGAGATGCTGACGCTGGTTATGGCCAGAACAACCGCAAGCAGCAGCGTGGCCGGACTCTGTGCCCATCGGATCATACCGCCACTCTAGGATGCGGCGCGCAAGAAGAGGAGGCGGCAAAATGACAAACGGCCCGCGGAGCAATCACCGAGGGCCGTTTCAAGGCATCGTCAGGCAGGGCAGAAGCGCTTAGGCTTCGGCCTGTGCTTTCACGATTTCTTTTTTGATTTTCAGTGCCTTGTCGGACAGCTCTTCATCTTTGGCCTTGGCCATGAAGGCGTCCAGGCCGCCACGATGATCGACCGTGCGCAGTGCAGCATTGGAAATGCGCAGTTTAAAGCGGCGGTCAAGGATGTCGGACCCAAGCGTCACTTCGTTCAGGTTCGGCAAAAACCGCCGACGGGTTCTGTTTTTGGCGTGGCTGACATTGTTGCCAACCATCGGGCCTTTTCCGGTCAATTCGCACACGCGCGACATGGGGCTCATCCTCGGATCTTAGAAACGGAGAAGGGCGCTGAGACGGGTCAGCGCCCTCGTAAATCTGGCCGGTGGATAAGGCGACGGCCAGCCAGTGTCAAGCAGAACATCCGCTTTGGGGTGACAAGGACGGCCATCGCTTCTAGCCTCTGGGCGATGGTCAAGGAAACCGATCTATACGCACCGGTCCGTGCCTTTTTGCAGGGCCAGGGATACGAGGTCAAATCCGAGGTTGGCGCGGCTGATGTGGTGGCGGTTCGCACGGGCGAGGAACCTGTCATTGTCGAGCTGAAAACCCGGTTTGCGCTGGCGTTGTTTCACCAGGGCGTGGCGCGCCAGGGGCTCTGTGATCTGGTCTATCTGGCGGTGCCGCGCGGCACCGGTCGGGGGTTTCAAAAGGCATTGAAGGAGAACATCGCGCTGGCGCGCCGGTTGGGGCTGGGGCTGATCACCGTGCGGCTGCGCGATGATCTGGTCGAGGTGCATTGCGATCCCGGCCCCTACGCGCCGCGCCAATCCAAACCCAAGCGCCAACGCCTGTTGCGCGAGTTTGCCCGCCGGGTGGGGGACCCGAATCTGGGCGGCGCGACGCGAAGCGGGCTGGTGACCGCCTATCGGCAGGATGCGCTGCGCTGTGCCGCCTATCTGGCAGCCGAGGGCCCCAGCAAGGGTGCTGTGGTTCGGGCTGCCACTGGCGTGGAACATGCCACGCGTATGATGCGCGACGACCATTACGGCTGGTTTGAACGGGTCGAAACGGGGATCTACGGCCTGACACCCAAGGGTGCCGAGGGCCTGCGGACCTATACCACCGCGGCGGCTGCGCCACCCTGAGACAGGGGACCGGGGGGGGGGGCACCATCGCGCGCCGTGATTGGCCATAGATGCACCGCCGGGGCGCTCTGCGCCCATCCATGCGTGGCGGGCCTAGCTCTCGACCTCACGATCGGCTGCGGCCCCATCGGCCACCGCCAGCTTGCGCAGCTCGAACTTCTGGATCTTGCCGGTCGAGGTTTTGGGCA
>Ga0316207_10005467_pt1 | contig 10516 bp, 7 predicted proteins | sample 6weekpyrite_MG_FD_204943 | JGI IMG/M metagenome (GOLD analysis project Ga0316207, IMG submission 204943) | Microbial mat bacterial communities from mineral coupon in-situ incubated in ocean water Damariscotta River, Maine, United States -... | ecosystem: Environmental > Aquatic > Marine >...
AAATTCAAGACTAACTGCTTGTGCGGTGTGGGGGGGATTATTTTTAATTTATTTATTTATAATAGTAAAGTGTCTAATTTTACTTCTTGCAATCACATCACCATCTTCATCAATAGCACTTACTGTCCAGCTTAATTGATTTTTACTACTTTCTAGTAACCATGAAGGTGCCATATAACTTTCCTGACCAGCTTTAACGATTGCCGATGCAATTAATGTTTCATCAGAGTTTATTTCAATACGATACAAGTGAGCATGTTTAACTCCAACCCAGGTAAACTCTAATGGTTTATGTGGAACTACCCTGCTTTGGTCCTGCGGTAGCATAAGGTGTAGATTATTTATTTCAATATGGTCACGAATTTTTTCAAGAGTATTATGTGTTCCAACATAATATCTGAGAACAGGCATTGGGAAACCGGCAACTCCACCACTCACAACTGTACCTGCACCTGTATTTGAATTACCTTCTTTATCGCGTGTTGCTTCGATACGCAGTAATATTTTGTACATACCATCGACATGATGAGGTATTTTATTCGCATCAGGTCCTGGGATGATCGCTTTACCAGTTGGGTTTAAGAATATGTCAAACTTACCAATTTCTGTATAACGACGTTGTAAATTGCGTTTTTCGATGGGCAGTGTCGCTTCTGTTAATAGGTCTGTCGTTGTTGGTTCAATGTCACCTGGAAGTTTGACTTCCCAACGCCCTTTTAATCGACCTGAACCATTATATAATATACTTGCAGCAAACTTAGATGGTGTTTGTCCTCGTTCAACAAGATAAACTGGATCCTTTACTCCTTTATCATTTTCAAAACCAACTTTTACATCAAGTAAAGCCAAAGGTGAACGTGCTCCTCCACCTGCTAAACGACATGTAACCGTGACATAGCGATCACCACCACTACCACCTGTAAAATGGCGCACGTAAAAGAAATCTGAATTACTGCCTTTAATAGCTGCCTGGAAAGCCCGCCTTGTAACAGAAGCCGGTATTGTCATGATATCGGTCAGATTACTAAATGCTCCGGCTGTACTTTTTTGAGAACGATTGTGTCTTACAGGTAAATGTCCAAATATTGTTCCAGTAACACAGGGGTTTGTTGCTGATACCCCTGTTGTAGTCACTTCCCCACACCAAAATGCATCAGTGGATACTTCATTCGCATCTAAATCCTGAAAGGTCAGGAATATGGTACTGGAACCATTATGCCTGACGTTAACTCCAGATGGGTTAACACCCGTAACGGCATAACTTTCTGAACTGGCTAAAAACCCAAGGACTACAAGTAGATATTTCTTATATAATTTCATGTTTATCTAACCTCTTTAAAATAGACTAACGTTTAAACCAGCATTAATTGTCCAGTCGTGCGCGTTAGTTTCAGAAGTAAATACATTATCTTTACTTCTGTTATTCTGCATGCTGTAACTTATGTAAAATTGTCCAGGCATTTTTTTCCCCGTTAGTGACGGCATCTGGAAATCCCAACTTAACTGTGCATTACCAGAATAGCCATCTCTAGTGGCATTATTTAGAGAATCACGGTTTTCAGCTTCACTATAAGATGTTGATAATCTAACCGAGTCTGAAATGCCCCAGTTAAAACCGAATGAATAGTTATCATCATAGGTTGTTAAGATGTTTTCTGTATCGAATGCTTCAACTTTACTCACACCGACATTTGCATCAAAATTATTTGTAAATTGATAGCTCACATCAACTGATTTTGTTTCATTTCTAAAATCAGAATTTGTACGCCCAAGCTGTCGGTTATCTTGCTCAGAAACAGAACGAGCAAACCCAAGATTCAACTTTTCTGTTCCCCAGGTTAATCTAACTGAGCGCGTAAAATCATACTGATCCGGAATATGTGAGTCTGGATCAAATGTAACCGGTGTATTAGCACCATATTGATGAACACGTCCCGATTGAATATCCAGGTTTGGTATCCAGTTATTCTGATTCCCATCAGTTGAAAATATTTGTTTAAACGGAAATGATATTGATAAATCATTACTGTCTGTTTTAGTTTTTAAAACAGTTGCAATATCATCAATGTTATCTTCATTATTTACATTACTATATTGAACTGATATATCAGCCAGTTGAAGCGATAAAACTGCTGTATTTGTCTGTGTATCGGCGCTAGCAAATGCTGCCAGACTTTTGTAAAGAGGATCAACACGTTCATGACTGAGTGTAACGTTAATACTGTATATTTTCCCGTTTTCATCGGGTTTGCTTTTAAATATTTCGTAAGATAACTCTGCATGACGTGCACTATCCGCTTGCTCTTCAACAGCAACAACATCATCATCCTGAAATAAAAATGGATCAATAGGGTTTGTATACTTACTTGAAGCATAAGTTGCCTCGGCCCTTAAAGATCCTGATTCATTTTCTCCCGACAGTTTCAACCCAACACCAGAGCTTTTCTCAGCATCTGGAATTTCACCCGAGTCAAAATTGGTAAAAGGTAAAATAGAAGCATCCAGATAAGATATTTCTGCACGTAATCCCCCGGGCCTTGATGCTATAAATTCATAACCTATTGAAGCCGCTGACACACGATGGTTAGACTCTTCTTGTATCCCGCTAATATTGTCATAACCAACAATACTTGTGCCATTCATTTTTGTGGCTGAAAAATCTAATGATTTTGACTCGCCAAACGAGCCTTTGTAACGAATACCACGACTTCCAAAACCACTAATTAAAAATTTATTCTGCCCAAAATTAACATGCCCTAATGAAAGATTATGTCCACCATTATTAACCTGAACCAGATAATCACTTAAGTCTAATTTATTCGCATCAAAACCTTTTTCACCAAAGCGTAACGCCTCCTCATATTTTGACACACCCACTAAATTGAGGTTTGTTTGAAGATTGAAATCATCATTGCTTGAATTAGATGACAAAGAAATATTTGTAGTCATGCTTGTTTGTTTTTGAAGATCTGCATCCGGTTCAACAGCATCACCGTTATAACCACTTTCTAATTCGGACTTAATTGAAACATTAACAGAGGGGGTTATTTCAGACTCTTTAAATCCAAATGCTGTTTTTACCTGTACTGGATATTCTGCTATTATTTTCCAGCTACCATCTGCCTGTATCTGATATATTTTGAGAATGGTTTCACCCACAGGTAGCGGTAATACAGACGAATCATATGTATATACACCGGGTGATTTCTGAGAAAACAACACAGAGACATCTGTTTTATCAAGAACAAACTTAATACCTGACTCATCGTATGCATTATCACGCTTAAGTGAGACGCTAATCTCATCATTTTGTGATAGCCATATTTCATTACTCAGATTTGTACTCTTAACCGTCACTGAAAAAACCAAGCCGGAATAAAGCATACAGGAAACCATAGCAGCAACTGGTATTAATTTAAAAGGAATTGCTTTTTTAGATTTTCTCATCATAACTTTTCTCAATTCAGCATTTTTTTGAATGAGAGAAGTCTAGACACTTTAGCCTATACGCCCTATCCCATAAATCCGGTATTTAAATTCATAAGTACACATACCTAATTTATGGCATACCATTTAATGCTAACAAGAATTAATTTATTGAGTGATCGACTAAATTAATGGAGAAATAATATGAGAAATAAAAATGTTTACCGTATTGCGCCAATTTTAGGCATCACTGCACTCAGTATCTTAAATGTGGCCCCAACACTGGCAGATGGGCGTCACTACAGTAGTTATACAGAGCATAATCGTGGTAAATCTTCTACATTAGGGGGCAATGGGGGAACATTCTCTGGTAAAAGAGAATGCATCACAGATTTTCAACATGAACTAGGTAACCGAAGGTTAACAGGCTTTACCGCAAAACATGGAACCGTCATCGATAGTTTAAAGATAAGGTGTGGCTCATATCCATCATACACAAAAACTTACGTGCCATCGTGGGCTGGCTATACAAGAACAAGTGCTCCTATTAAGGCAACAAAATCAAATAGCGCACATTGTGATAGAAACACATTTATTTACGGTGTAAGTGGTGTCATCAAAGATAATGTGCTTATGAACGTACAAATACTCTGCTCTGGTGTAAATGAACTGGGTTATCGTTCCGGGCCTACAAACAAACATACGACCGGAGCAGGATCAGGTGGCGGATTTAACGCTGGCGAAAAGAAATGCCCCAGCAATGGCATTGCATATGGAGTACAGTATAAATCTGGCTGGCATCTGGATAGTATTAATTTATTATGTGCCTACCCGGCTAAAGCTGTAAACAACACCTCATCCAGTCCTAAAAAATTATACCCTCCTTTGCCAAAACGTGAAAAAACTAAACCCACGTTCTAAGCAACTTAAACTGTGATGGTATTTGTATATCATCACAGTTTAACATTTTGTTGCTACTTATAATGCTATAGCTATATGACTGGCATGTTGAAATTATAAAGATTTTCTCTAATTATCACATAACAAAGCGTATAGATGGGAATTCAGTGTAATCCTACAAGATAAAAATAACGGGTAAAGTATAAAATACCCGTTACTGTAATTGTTTTCACTCTTTCATTATGCTTAATAATTTAAGGGAATTCCATATACACAGATATTCTTTATAGAATAAAAAAACCTGCATCATGCGATGCAGGATAAACAATACCATATGAATGGTAAGGAGGAGTTGAAACTAATTACCAAATGCATCTTGAGCTCTTTTTCCTGGCGGGCCTTCCAGAATAATATTTCTGATAGTGATACTCTTAGATCTATCGCCATTAACACTGGCTTTAATTATAAATCGAATTTTATTTGACCCATATTTCGGCTTAGTCACCCACACATAGCTCCCACGCAAATTAACCTTCTTAATTTTCCATCCTGGCATTAACCTTTTACCATAAAAGGCTTTAAATTTTACAGTATGACTTTTATTAAGAAATGGAGCTGTCTTATTAGCGATCATGTTCCCACCGACAATCTGGCCAAGTTTTACTGACGTGACAGGATTAGGCTTATATCTTAGCCATACATCACCACCATCTCTTGCTCCAATTATCCAAGTGTCTAGTTTGGCACGAGCTCCATCTACCTTTGCCTCGTATGGATAAAACTGAAAACCATTAGTTTTTGCTGCTGACCAGGCAGATATTCCGTTTAATACATATTCTGCTGCATTTACAGAACCTGAACCTGCTAAAATAAAAACGGATAAAAGTAAATATATTTTTTTATAGTTAAATATCATAATAGAAATCTCCTAAAATAATGTTTTAATTGATAAGACCAAGCTGCATCGCTTCAAATGCGGCTTCACCTCGTGAATGCACAGATAGTTTTCTGTAAATATTTTTAATATGTGAAGTTACGGTATGCGACGACATAATCAGCATATTGGCTATTTCATTGTAAGAGAGGCCTTTTGCTATTAGCGTTAAAACATCTATCTCTCTTTTAGTAAGTCTTGGTTTCAACATTGCGTTATTAGTTTCATCTGGACTCAAAGATTCAGCGATACTTAATACCTCGTGAGGTATATTTTTCAATTCTTTTATTTCAGATTTTGATGCATCACTCATGTTACGAAGATCAATAACTAATAAATGGTGTGTCACCCCATTTGAAAAGTAATCTTCTATCTTTTGCATGAAATTCTTAATCATTTGAACCTGATTGCTTTCATGAAAATCATTAAGTTCACCAGATATTTGTACTTGCATAACTCAACTCCCCAAAAGTTGTCTTAACATGGGTAAAAGTTTAAGCAAAGGTGGGGAGATTTAATATTAGACTGTTCAGCTAATACTTTACTACTATATAGCTTAGGTATAATTCGAAGGTTGTAGGATGAGGACTACATAACTATGAATTAAGGCTGTTTTCTATTTTTTCAGTCTCAAAAATGATGTTTTTAAGTACGCTCTTAGCTTTTTCAAAATTATTCACTCTAATCAGCGCCTGTAACGCTTCTACATCCTTCGTTAGATTATCTATCTTAAAGTAACAAACCAGCCCAAGAATGGTATGTATTTTTTCACGCGCTTGTAAACCATCCTTGGAAAATATAATTGATTCTAGCTCAGAATATTGTTTAAAAAGATCAACGAACAATCTATCTTGCATATTTTTGGGTATTGATGTTTTTGGCCTTATTTCAGGATCAGCCGTAATATCCCGTACTACATTATCATTCGCTTTATATGATTCAACATTCTGCAAATACTTCTTTAAAATACTGACAAGTTTTGACTCATCCAACGGTTTAAACATGCAATCTGTAAACCCGGAGTTAATAAGGGTGTTATTCTCGTTTGCAAAAACATCAGCAGTAATTGCTATTATGGGCACTTCCCGCAAATTGAGATCCAGTCCTCTTATTAATTGAGTAGATTCGATACCATCAAGTTCAGGCATATGTAAATCCATTAAGATCATGTCAAAATTTTTCTGCTTACATGCATTAACAGCCTGATTACCATTATTAACACAATCAACCGTTAAGCCATAATCCACCAACAAACTACTGATGTACTTTTGGTTAAACTCGTTATCTTCTGCGACAAGAATGTTAAACCCACTAAATAAATCCACTTTTGAATCTGATTCTTGTTTCTTTGTTTCCGATTCATTTAAAAACAGGGATGATAATGTATTCAGTCGGACTGGTTTATCTATAAATTTTACTTTATCATCAAATTCAGACTCTATTGAATACTCTGGTTGTGAAACCAGCACAATAATTTCACCATTGAAATTATTCCTGATATCAGGATAAAAGTGTTTATTAAAATCGTCAGCAGAATACCCAGGAGGCAATGATACGATGACATACGTATCATTCACATTCACATCATTAACACAAAGCGTTTCTATTAACCGTTCATTCCTGTCAACCGTAAGTACATTGAGTCCCATATGAATTAAATTATTACGAATTGCCCTTCTGGAGTAACTATTACCATCTAGCACAAATATTTGTGCAGAGGATACTATCTGCTGATAGTCATGCATCAATACAAAATCTAACGGCAAGCTAAAGAAAAATTCACTTCCAATACCAACTTCAGATTTAAAGTCTAATTTTCCACCCATCAAAGATATTAAACGCTGACAAATAACCAGACCAAGCCCTGTACCACCATATTGCTTACTAGATTTCTGGTTTTCCTGATAAAAAGGTGAAAATAATTCTTGTTGAGCTTCCTTGCTAATACCACAGCCTGTATCGGTAACTGACACTTTGATAACTTCATCTGAATCATATAAATCATCAACGCTTACATGAACAACAACCGTTCCATAATTGGTAAACTTAATGGCATTACTAATCAAATTAGTCAAAACCTGGGTAATTCTATCTGCATCACCTATAACAACATCTGGTACATTTGCATCAACCAACAACACAAGTTCAATTTCCTTTTCACTGGAAGCATGACTTAACATTGAAATAACATTATCCAGACAATCCCTTAATCTGAACTCATCAGCCACTATAGTTAGCTTACCTGACTCAAGTTTTGAAAAGCTTAATATGTCATCTATAACTGTTAATAATTGTTTTGCTGCACTCGTAATAGTCTTCGAGAAATCGGATTGCTTGCCATCCAGGTTTGTTTTCCCCAGCTGTCTTGAAAACCCTATAATTGCATTGAGTGGCGTTCTGATCTCATGACTCATATTTGCCAGAAATTCTGACTTTGCGTCTTTTGCTTGCATAGCCTCGTTTCTTGCTAAATCGAGTTCCCTGTTTTTATCCTGTAATTTATCAACTGTTTTCTCAAGCTCTGATGTCGCCTGTTTAATTTCATGTTCCAGGCTGTTTTTAGCCGACAAAATTGTCTCTGACATTTCATTAATATCTGACTGTAATTTCCCTAACTCTCCACCTGAAACATTCGAAATTCTTTTCATTAAGTTACCATGTGTTACAGAACTTACAACATCAATAACATCACGAACCGGCTTAACGAGAGTATGACCTATCAACATAGCAAGCCCGATACTGACAATAATCCCAGTCAAAATGAATGCAATAGTTTTAAATAGAATTGATTTTTGCCTTGCGATGTAAGATTCATCGCTAACATACACTTCTATTGTACCTAGCAATAGGCTTGAGTCTGCAGGTGTATTTTGCGAATCATCATTTAAAGAAAGATCTGCACCTCCTACGACTGTTGAGACAATATCTGCGAGATATTGGCTAACATCCCCTTTCCCTGAAGTATCATACCCTCCTCGCTTTAATAATTGCTTTCCTGTTTCATCGAGCACCCTTACTCCGACGACATCTTTTTGATTTATTGCAGATTCAACTAATACCCTTATCTGCTCTTCACTTCTGGTTGCTACAGCAAATTCACTGGCAGTCGCCAGATTACTTGCTATTAAGTTTCCTCTTTCCGTTAATTCATGCAATAAATCCTGATTCCTTTCCTCATTAATATATACCCCAAATACTACAGAGAATATAATAACAGGGACTATTGCCGTAAAAATAACGCGAGAATAAATACCCCAGTCGTTTATTCTAGTCATCAGAAGACCCACCTTCCATTTTATATAATTGTTCTTCTATCTCATTACTCGATAGCTTTTTAAGTCTTAAATTTCTTTGTACACGTTGATTAACAGAAACCGTGAAGTATTTTGGTGATGCAGCAAAATATTTTTTAGCCCCTGAAAGATAATCAATAATATATTCGGCAGATTGCAGGCCTATTTGCTTCGGTGTGGAAAAAATAGAAGCAACAGCACCTGCTTTTGTATAACCAGGAGATAAACCGATAACAGGTTTATTTTTTTTGTAAGCCATGTACAAAAGGAATTTTGCGGTATGACGATTAAGAAGTTTCGAATCATACAAGGACATGTATATATCCGAATCATCCAATGCAGCATTCATCGCATCTATCGGTTTACTATAGTCACTTAAGTGCTGAGCAATAAGCTCCATTCCTGCATCCAGTGATTTTTTGGCAAGCTCTTTTTCAGTTATTCCAGATTGATCACTTAAGGCTATTCCTATTTTTGCAGGTTTACCAAGCACTATTCTTGATAAGTTTAATTTGCGGGTGACTGGTTGCGTTAAATAAATCGATGAATATTGATTCTTAACAGGCACATTAAAAGCACTGTAAAGAGTCTGGATTGACTGCTTTGGTATTAGTGTAAATAAAACAGGGTTATTTTGATTAAGGGAAAGAATTAATTTTGCAGCATCAACACCCACACTGATAATAATATCGGTATTGTTCTCTTTCAGATTATCAACATTTTCACTGTCATGAGTATAGACATAATGAAAATTAATACTTTCATCATTCTTCTCTTTTATGGTTTTTATTATTTGCGATACAGCCTCCTCATGCACGGAAGATGACTGCTTATAGACTATTATGACATTATGCGAATTCTTTTCCGCAGACAAAGAGTATTGAATACTTAAGAAAAAAACAAAGCACAGTTTAAGTGTAAAATGTAATATCCCTTTAAACATAAACCTTACATAACTTAATTTTGCAATAAAAATCGAAGCATCATTCGCTTACCTAATCTTTTCTCAATTCGATATTCACTGTATTCTTCCTGAATATTTTTCGTATAAATTACTAGCTTATTAAAATATGGCATAATTTTATCTTGCCTACATTACAAATACTCAAAAGATACACGAATTAAATATCTTGTATCAAATAAATTTTCATCTCTAAATTCTTTATATGTGCTCAATAAGTTTTGAGCAATAAATTCTATTTTTACGTTTGTTTTCTTAAATGAGAACCTATTAGAAAGATTCATATCAAGCCGCTCATACTTCGGTAAATTGTCACCACTGCCCCGCCAATTTACTTTGTCGACTTTAGTGTAAGTTAGACCAAGGTTTACCTTATCTGTAAGTTTACGACTAATAAGCGCACCATAACTATAACGAGGTACTGCATCATCATAATTCTTATAACTATCTGGATTAATCTTATCTAAAATACTTCCATTTGATGATGCTAGGGAATACTGAAATGCTATAAATCCTCTGTTACTAGGGATGTACTTGATTTGTAATTCAAAACCTTTAACTTCATAACGCTTCCCATTAATAGTTACTGAGGCTCCATTATTTAACGCGTCATCAATACTTTTATCTGTCATACTCTCTCTTGTATCCGCATATATGTCCCGATATATTTTCCAATCCAGGTCAAAGTTAGGATAATGAACAAGATGCGCCAACTCGTAGGAAGTAATTTTTTCAGGATGGTTATAAGAGCGATGATCTGAAATTATGTCAAAAATGGATCCATCTGAAGTAAAACGAGAAGCCAGATAAAGCTCAGAAGAGTATGTTGTTCTTGCTCGATAAGAACGCGCTGCACTAATACGAACAGTATTAATATCATCAAAATGGTAGTTAAGTGAAACTCTTGGTGATGCTTTAGCGGTACGATTTTCTGGTTTCTCAACCATCATGCTCGAATTTAAAACCAAATCATCCTGAATATTCCATTCAAGATTAGCGAAA
>Ga0316207_10005468_pt1 | contig 10515 bp, 12 predicted proteins | sample 6weekpyrite_MG_FD_204943 | JGI IMG/M metagenome (GOLD analysis project Ga0316207, IMG submission 204943) | Microbial mat bacterial communities from mineral coupon in-situ incubated in ocean water Damariscotta River, Maine, United States -... | ecosystem: Environmental > Aquatic > Marine >...
ATCATTATTGAATTTCTCCTGCCACTCAAAAAAACTCAGTGCTTCTTTCTGCATTGCCCCACCCAATAACTCGTTAATTATTCGCCTATTTTACCAGCGTTGCTGAGTTTTCTTTAGAGGCAAGTAGAATTAATGCAGCGTCGTATCTGTTGCTAAAGATTCATTCACAGCAAACATCAATCCAGTAGTGTCAGCGCCAACATAAACAACCATGGCACGCTTACAATAACTAATTCCTCTTGGGTGACCTGATTTATAGAAATCCAAATCAACAATCTGGCCGCTATTCAAACGTTGCCCTGATGATTTAATGCCTAAACCGCCCTTGCTCATGTCCACTACTTGAGTAGTAAAAATTACCCGTCCATCACAAACCAGCCGAACTGCTTGAGCAACAGGTATACGCTCATATTTACGTGATTCCATTTTAACCCCCCCCGGTCACAAGCATTTAGTTACTGATAAGTTAAACTGCGACATCCCCTACAGGTTATATAAACAGCCAACTTCAAACATGTGCAGATTAATCCTACACAAAAAACTCAACTAATATCTATTTATTTTTTCGTGAAAATTCGCTAGAAATCTTAATATCTATTTAAGATAAACATTTTCTAGCGGCTATTATTTTTTTCAATTTCGGGTTCGCCTTCCGGCCAATCAGCCATAGGATACGGATGCGTTTCGCTGTTAAACGTTAGAAACAACATCCCCTGATAAATATAGGTGCTCAGGCTTTGACCAAATGACAGCAACTTTGGATTAGGTGCACCTGTAAACAGTACAGATAAGAATTGAAACACAATCACCACAAAGGCAACAAACTTTGCCAGCCCAAGGCAAAAGACAAAGATCAACATAAAAAGAGCACGGTTCCAGATTGTGCGTTCATTAGCTTTATTTTCAGTTTCTGTAGTCATGTGCAATCCTTTTATTTATGATGATTTGAGCAATCAGATTAAGTCTGTGAATACATAAATAATAGGTAAAAAATTGCTATTTACCACCTAAGCAAAGACTGATTGAATCTCAGTGGGTGTAATTCCCCGTGGCTTGCTACGTGAGATAAAAGTTGTTGCGATGGAAATCTAAAGATTTCCGGGTAACTCCTTAGTAATACCCCGTCAGCTTGCTCCGGGGTAGTTTATTGATTGCCAATCTGAAATCAAAAAAATGATTTTAATATCTAAAATGGCGCTGGAACTTTCACCTCAATCCGTTCACCAGTATTTGGCTGGGTAAAGCGTAGTCGTTCTGCATGAAGCAATAACCGCTCAGCAGCTTCCCCATAAAGCTCATCACCAACGATAGCGGCATTGAGCCCATCTTTGTGCGAGGCGTGCATGCGCAATTGGTGAGTGCGACCGGTAACGGGATAAAAATAGACACGCGTTGATGCCTTTTGGCGCGATATCACTTGCCAGTGGGTCTTGGCCGGTTTGCCATGAGAAAAACATACCAGCTGACGCGGCCTGTCATACAGATCAACACGCAAGGGCAGGTCAATCGTGCCTTTATTCTGATGCAAGGCAATTTTTTTTGACAATACTGCTACGTAACGTTTTTCAATACTGCGTTGTTCAAACTGATGTTGCAAGTCCTTATGCGTCTCTGAAGTTTTAGCGGCCAATAACAAGCCGGAAGTAGACATATCCAAACGATGAACAAGTAGTGGACCTGTGGCATTTGGATAGCGCAGTTGCAGCCGTGTCAACACGGAGTCTTTCACTTCTTTGCCCGGCACTGACAACAGCCCACTAGGCTTGTATACTACAATCAGGTCGTCATCCTCGTAAACTGTTGCTGGAGCCTTTTGATCATAAAAGTTATCGCCTATCACTGTGTCAGGCTGCACATTTAAACCCTTTAGCATAAAAGGCAGAATCGGCTGACACTTTCCACGACAGGCAGGATAATAGTGGCCATGATGACGGACGCCCTGCTTTGGCGCTGCACCCCACCAGAACTCAGCCAGGGCTAGCGGCGTCAAGTCATGCTGATGGGCAAAGTGAATCAGCTTCGGTGCCGCGCAGTCACCCGCTCCGCTGGGTGGATTGCCATCTTCAAAAAAGTGCCTAATAGGTTTTTGATCCCCTTGCTTATTACTGAGTGTATAAGTGGCAAACAGCTGTTGGTGTAGGATGTTTGAAAGCTTGGTGCGGGTCTTTTTTAAGGCCATTATCTTGCCTTCAACCTCATCCAGTTTTTTCTGTAAAACAACTAGTTTAGCTTGCCAGTGTGTTTTGGCCTGTTTGAACTCACGCTTATCCTGCTGACTTTCAAAAGACAGCCTGTCAATCAGCTGTTTCTTCTCGTCTGCCGTAAAAACTTTGCATGCATCTCGTTGCTCACGCCGTAGCGTCTTGCGGGCTATATGGATCTGCTTCAACGCCTGCATGTCGACGTCTTGCTGCTGGCTTAACTGCTTTATCCTTGAACGCAGATCATGACGTTCTGCACTATTAAATAATTCCTCTATCTGCGAGGCATAACTGGCAAGGTCAGCCTCACCCGCAGGCAAAAAGGTCTGCCACTGAGACTGATCAAATACAGGCGGTACAAAGCCCGGCAGTTGCCATTGACCGGCGAGCATGCCAGAAAAGGCGGAGAGAAAACCAAGCCTGTCATCTCTATCCTTAACTACCAACACACCAAACATCTTGCCACCATCGACTGAATCAAAATCGTGCTGCCAGGATGTCTGGCTTGTCAGCCACGCCTGCAATTGGGCTGCGGCCTGCCTAGCAATGGCGTGAGGTATTGGGCTAAACGGACTTGGAAATACCGTTGGTAACTCGCTTTCTTGCGGGGTGATTGAAAAGGAGCTAATAATGGGCATTTGAATTAGCCAACTAAACAGGCTTATGTAGGTCTGATTGATTTCGGTAATTGCGCTTGGCCATTATCAAGAACAGCGCAGCAGTAATACCCGCCGAACCAAACACCATACACATCACCATGATTTGATAACGGGCGGCAATCAATGGCGATACCCCCGAGAGTATCTGGCCGGTCATCATACCCGGCAGCGACACCAAACCAACAGCAAACAATGAATTGATCACCGGAATCATTGCCGCACGCAGGGCAATCACTCTCGCTTCGGCGTAAGCGACATTGCGTTCAAACTCTGCCTCCATCCGCTCCACCGCCAAGGCCACGCTGTTCATGGCGTTGGCGAAGACCATGCCCGCCAGCGGTATCACCTGAGAAGGCTGGTACCAAGGCTCGACCTCTATCACGGCCATAGTCATCAGCACCAATACCGGAGCACCCCCAAATACCACAGAGTAAAGCGCATATTTATAAAGCTGCTGGCGCCTGTCACGGCTGACGGTTTGCAGTGCAATCCAGCTGGAGACAAATACCATTATCAACAACACCGCCACTACCACCCACTGGTTTTTTGCCTCGAAGATATAGCTGAGCAAATAACCAATCAACAGCAATTGCACCAACATGCGTATCACCGCATAGACAGCGTTACCATAGGCCAAAGACCAGCGGTAAAGAATAACCAGCACAAACACAACAGGAATAAAGGCCAGCACCAGGTTACTGAGTGGAATGGTCTGAATGGAATCGTTAATCATGGAATAAGTTTAACTGAAGAACACGGCTTTAGCAGTCGTAGTATGGTTCAGTATCCAGCAATCCCAAGGCATATAAAAAACCAACCTCAAACAAGCTTTTCGAATAAAATACGAGGTTACAAAGATGTAACCCCGACTTATTAAGTGAGTTGGCTCATAGACAATCATACAGGGTCTATTAGATCAAGTGTCTAGCAAGATGGTATCTGCTACACTGCGGCCCAAGTGCCAAATTAGAGAATTTTTTTCATTGTTTCTATTTTCATAAGACTTTAGTTTTCATACAATGTTTAGCATCTGGTGGATATAGAATAGGCGTATTGTGAAACCCTCTCGTTCGAAAACAATCGCTCAACTCTTTTTGCGCTGCTATTAACAGTTGCGCAAGGTCAACTATTGATTCATCAGTGCACAGCATTCAGGCACGCCCAAGTTTGATTGCGAAAATGCGTCGTGCCGATCTAGTGATATGTACCGGGGCAGCGTTAGAGGCGGGTTGGTTGCCGCTATTATTGCGGTGAGCATCCAATCGAAAAGTCCAGCCAGGACAACCGGGCAACTTCATGCGGCAGAACAGGTAGAGCGCCTCGATGTGCCTCAGGTGCTTGATCGTTCCATGGGCGATATCCATCCCGGTGGTAATCCACACATTCATCTTGATCCGCACCGCATGCTGGAGGTTGCTCAATTGTTAGCGGGACGTCTGGTAAAAATTGACGCCGCCAATGCCAATGTTTATCAAAGAAGGTTGGAGGATTTTCAAACACGTTGGCAATCGGCCATTGAGCGTTGGCAACAGCAGGCACTACCCTTGCGAGGGCTCTCTGTAGTCGCTCACCATAAAGACTGGCGCTACCTGTTGAACTGGCTGGGTATGGAGGAGGTTGCCACGTTGGAACCCAAGCCGGGACTTCCCCCCAACGCTGCTCATCTTGCCAGTTTAAAAAAGCAAATGGATGAAGCGCATGCCTCTATGATATTGCGTGCCGGTTATCAGTAGGCAAGACCGTCCGCATGGTTGTCAGACAAAACAGGCATTCCCGCCGTACAGCTCCCCTATACCGTAGGGGGTAGCGATACTGCCAAGGATCTATTTGGTTTGTTTGACGACACCCTCTCGCTCATGCTTAAAGCGGTGGAACCATGAATTGTGAGGGACTTGATATCAGTATTCTAGGTCCGGCCTTTTTGGCCAGACTGCTGGTGCTCTCTACGCATGTACCCTTAGGCCAGGAGGTACTACGGCGCGAAATCATTTTTCTCGATTTGGCCGTCGCACAGATCGCCAGCCTGAGTGTGATTATCGCTTACAGCTTTGGTTGGGAGGCAGGCGGCTGGCAGATTCAACTCATTGCCATGAGCGCAGCACTGCTGGGAGCAGATTGCTCTATTGGTGTGGAGAGCGCTGGGCGGATGCGCAAGAAGCAATCATAGGGTGCGTCTTTGTTCTGGCTGCTTGTGCGGGCATACTTGCCCTGAGCACCAATCCTCATGGCGGCGAAGAACTTAAAAACTTGTTGGCCGGACAAATACTGTGGATGAATTATGAACAGTTGATCCCGGTTGTGCTGATTTCAGTTATTGTGTTGACGCTATGGTTTGGGCTACGCAATAAACGCCACCCTTTAAAGTTCTATGGTTTGTTTGCAGTGGCGATCACTAGCTCAGTTCAGTTGGCGGGGGTTTATTTGGTCTTTGCCAGTTTAATCATTCCTGCCCTGGCTGTGCGTAAGCTGACTGCCAACGGTTTGGTTTATGGTTTTATCACCGGCGCATTAGGATACGGGCTTGGATTGTGTATATCCGCCCTCATGGACTGGCCCTCGGGTGCTACGATCGTTTGGACTTTGGCTATCTTTGGCGTTGTAGTAGCAGCTTTGTTTTCAAAGAGGCGAAAAGCGCTGAATTAAACAACGCGATTCTTCCTTTCCAGGTTTATTTGGCCCATAGCAGAGTCTGCTTTGTCTATAAGCTGTCTATCACACTAGACAGCTTATGGTCACTTTCGGAAGCGACACAACAAACACCACCAGTCACTACCCATCCGACCGAGTACCGACTTCTACCCCATTTAAGCTCTGGAATTAAGCCCACTCAAATCCAGCTTGCCGTCTTTCATCGGTGGACACCAGTAATAACCACCAGAGATCGGTCGGGTAAAGTTGAATAAGGCATCGGTGATGCCGTCCTCTGCACCAGCCATGCGCTGCATCATCACCTCGAAGGCATCAAGTGTGTTTACGAATGCGACGAAGTTCAGGCCGGCTTCATTGCCTTCAGCCCAGGGCATGGAGCGTCTGACCATGAAGGCTTCCGGATCAAAACTTTCCTGGGCTGTTCGCTTAACGTGGGCTGATGCTGGTGCATCAAACTCTTTGTTATCACTTTTATGACGACCGATTGCATCGTCCTGCTCTTCCTGAGTCATTGAATCAAATAGTTCGAAATCATGAACCCACTGCTGTACAGCAACAAAACTGGAGCCATCCAGGCCACTGCCCTGCCCCTGAACTATCGCCGCATCGATGGCATTATCATCCTGTGGGTTTTCAGTGCCGTCTACATAGCCAGTTAGATCACGGCTATCACTGTGCATAAATGCATCCAGCACTTCTTTCATCTGAAAGTCCATCGACAGGGCATGTTCGATTTCACGCGAACGATGATGTAACTCTCCGCGGTCATCACCACGCAGCCAAAACCACAAGGCATATTGTGTAGATGGAATATCAAAACCGGGGCCCACCATGCTGGGAAAAGGACGCAGTCCCGGAATCTGACTATTGAGGGCGGCAAGCAGCGATGGACCAATAGCCACAATGGTGTTTTCACCATCAACAATATCCAACAATGGTGCCAGCGCCTCAGCGGCATTTGTTACATCAGATTCAAAACTAAACATTAGATAACGTGCGTGCTTGGGTACAGGGCCAAGAATTCCGCTTTGATTGTTCACTGCAACCTCCTTATTGAACACAACATCGTATAACCATATTTACCACGTCGAAGCATCATGTCAATTGCTTGTTGACGACACAAGCTAAAAGCCTATAACAAAATCAATCATAAAATAGTCAGAGGCATGGCGTTATTAATTATCAAAGTATTGTCATCAACTTTTCAAACATACCTCTGATATTACCCATCCCCTCACCCAGGCAACGGATAATCTCTTCCATGGTGATCTCTGCTTCGGTTTTACCCGCGGCCCAATTAACACTGACGGCACAACAGGCATAGGCCATACCCAGCTCACCTGCCAGGGCAGCTTCGGGCATGCCGGTCATGCCAACCATGGTGCAACCGTCGCGTTCCATGCGTTTAATCTCGGCGGCAGTTTCAAGACGTGGCCCTTGGGCAGCAGCATAAGTGCCGTAATCCGAGAATTGAACTTTGGCTTGTTGGCAAGATTTAATAAGTGCCTGACGCAGTGTTTCATCATAGGGATTAGTGAAGTCAATATGAGTGACCTCTTCCAGGCTATCTTCAAAAAAGGTATGTTTGCGGCCCCAGGTGTAATCAATAATCTGATCGGGGATGGCCAGTGAGGTGGGCACAAAGGCCTCATCCATGGAGCCGCAGGCGGCAATGGCGATGATCCTTTCAACACCGGCATCTTTCAAGGCACGGATATTGGCACGGTAGTTAATCATATGCGGTGGAATGGTGTGGTTGCCACCATGACGCGGCAGGAAGATAACATCGCGGCCAAACAGTTTGCCGTAAGTCAGCGGTTCAGAAGGTTTACCGAAGGGTGTATCAACCTCTTCACGTTTGATGATTTCTAGTTCGGCCAGTTTAGTCAGGCCGGTGCCACCGATGATTGCGATGTTACTCATTTAGTTTGTTCCTGAGTCGGATGTTTGAGATATGACTTTGTCACATGCCTTTTACGGCATAGATGCCAGCGGCATTGCGCAGGTAACCTTTGTAGTCCATACCATAACCAAACAGGTAACGATCCTCTACAACCAGGCCGACAAAATCAACCTTCATTTTCGATGGTCGTTGACGAATCTTTTCAACCAGTACGGCAGAATAGACCTCAGCTGCTCCGGCCTCTTTGCAATCATGGGCGATGGCTTCGAGGGTAAGACCCTCATCAAAAATGTCATCCACTAATAATACGACCCTGTCTTTGAGTGGCTTGTGTGGTTTGACAATCCAGTCCAGTTCACCACCCTGGGTATTGTGACCGTAGCGTGTGGCGTGGATGTAGTCTGTGGTCAGGGGAAAATCCAAGCGTGGCAAAAGCATGCCCGCTGGGATGACACCGCCCGTCATAATGCAGAGAACAATTGGATTTTTATCGGCCAGTTTTGCGCTGATTTCCGCCGCCATTTTGTCGAAGCTTGCCTCGACCTGTTGCTTGTCACATAACAGATCTGCCTCTTGCATAACCTGTATTGATTCTTCTAGATATTCAGTTGTCATCACTTTTACTCAATAATTATTGGTTTTATTCTTTCATCACAGTGCGTTTAGGGGTTGCAGGTAAACGAGGCAGCGCTATCTGTGGAAACTCACCTGTCAGTGTCTTGAGAAATTCCACCAAGTAAGTCACCTCATTGCCCGATAAGTCACGATTTAACTGAGTTTTGGCCATCACACGGACGGCTTCATCCAGGGTTTTGACTGCACCATTGTGAAAATATGGTGCTGTAATGGCAACATTTCGTAATGACGGCACACGCCACATACGCTTGTCTGTTTTGATCCGGCTAAAATCATATCTACCAATATCATCAGCCAGTCCATAGCGCTTCTCATAGTCTGTGCCAGGGTAGTTTGGAAACAGCTCATAAAAACCCTCACCCTGCTGCAAGGCCAGGCCTGGATTTGGGCCCGCCATGTTGACCCAGAAATGGCACGAGGCACAGCGTATCTCAATAAATTGCTCGAAACCCTGTTGTGCATAGTCAGAAATTGCCTGCTTATCGCCGTTTAAAAAACGATCAAACGGACTATTGTGGGTCACTAGAGTGCGTTCAAAACTGGCGATGGCCTTGGCAATGGTGGTTTCTGTGACCCCCTCGCCTTCAAAGACAGAATCAAACTGTAAGCGATACCCATCGATATCATTTAGACGTTCAAGCAAGGTCTTGCTATCCGGCATGGCCATTACATTTTTATCAAGGATATGTTGCCAGACCTGCTTTTCCAGGGTCTTACTGCTGCCATCCCAGTTATAAACCGTATGGTAGGCTGCGTTCCACAGCGTTAAGGTACTGCGACGGCCCTTGCTGCCATTAACGCCAACAGGCTGAGCAAGGCCATCTTCACCGCCTGCAGCAAGGTTATGACAACTGTTGCAAGAATGTGTGCCGGTCAGCGACAGACGTGGATCAAAAAACAGTTGTTTACCCAATTCAATCTTGGCATCGGATTGAGGGTTATCCTCGGGGATGGGTGGTTGTTCCGGCAGGGGTTGAAATGCCCAAGGGATTTCGGCCTGAGCCAGGGTCGCTGTAAAAGAAAAGATCAGCAGTGAAATAATTTGCCTAAATCTCATTCTCTGTCCCCTTGATAGATACAGTTGTTTTCAGATTACGATTGAGTTGCTGCAATGCGCTCGTCAATCGTCACCCCATCTGGAATATGCAGCGTTGAGGTTGGAAAGGCAATCTCAGCCTGATGTGCAGCGACGATGTCACTAATTTTTAGCAGCACATCATGTTTAACTTCATGGAACTTGATCCAATTAGTTGTGTTGGTAAAGGTGTAAACAAAAAAGTCTACTGATGAGGCGGCGAAGGCGTTGAAGTTGACTATCATGGTTTGGCTGTTATCAATTTCCGGGTGTTCGATCAACATCTGTTTAACGTCCGTGGTGATCGCCGACATCTTGCCAACATCGTCATAACGAATGCCGATTGTTTCGTAGATGCGGCGATGAGTCATGCGTGAGGGGTTTTCCACTGCGATGGTGGAAAAAACAGAATTGGGAATATAAAGCGGGCGTTTATCAAAGGTACGAATACGTGTCTGACGCCAACCAATGTGTTCGACCGTGCCTTCGATATTTCGATCAGGTGAGCGCACCCAATCGCCCACCGCAAACGGGCGATCAAGATAAACCATCAGTCCACCGAAAAAGTTGGCCAGCAGGTCCTTGGCGGCAAAACCGATGGCAATACCACCGATACCACCAAATGCCAATACACCGGAGATGCTGTAGCCCATGGTCTGCAATGCCACCAGCGACGCGGTGATGATAACCGAAAGGCGCAGCAGTTTACCCATGGCATCGACCGTGGTGTGATCAATCTCTTTGCCTTGTTTGTCACTTTGCTGCTTGATCAGGTTTTCCTGGGCATTTTTGATAAAACGCAGCAAAAACCAGGCGATAACGGCGATAACACCCATTTCACGAATCGGCGTGATGGCTTCAAAGATTGTTGCATCAGTCACCTGCCGAACGATGGAGGCAGCAAAGGCCAAACCCACTATCCAGATAAGCAGCGACAGCGGCGCACGAATGGATTGAACCAGGGTGTCATCCCAGAGTGTTTTGGTCTTTTCCAAACGCCTGTGGAGGCGGCGCAGAATGCCCTTCTGGATGAAATCTATCACCAGGGTGACAAACACCACAACGAACACCTGTACTATCCAGCCGCTTTGGCCAGTGTATTGTTTTATCTCTACCAGCAGTTGTTCCATGACTTACTACTCTTATGAATCTCTTGTAAATTCAAAGCTCGATTCTACAACAAATCCATGGGCTTAGCCTGATTCAGAGAATCCAGCACCTGCACTGCCTGATGCCACTGCGGATTGTTGTGCAGCTGGTCACGTGTTAATGGTTTACGGCCATGCATACGCGCCAAGCGCAGGTGCGAGGCCGGGTTATCAAAGCGTTCCAACCGTTCAAGCGTATTGCAGATCTCGGAAAAGTTGTCGCACACCAGCACCATATCGCAGC